>JAEAMG010000637.1_pt1 | contig 36835 bp, 29 predicted proteins | sample 8958741 | NCBI WGS metagenome assembly JAEAMG01 (sample SAMN16933256, study PRJNA681125) | bioreactor sludge metagenome | isolation source: anaerobic bioreactor treating anionic surfactant - SDBS | place: India: Bengaluru | collected 2019-02-28 | reverse complement strand
ATGAGATACCTAATTTTTTCATAACTCTTACAGGAAGAGTCACCTGATCCATACCGTATCCCTCATAGTAATGAAACCTCCCTTGCATGGCAATTATATATTTTCCTCCAAGAAAGCCCCCTATTAGATTACCTTTATGTCCTATGGCAGTGGATTGTGAAAAATGAGGAATGGAAGAGTATGGTATTATGGTTTGACTCTCTATCACATCGGCCAGTCCTCCCAAACCACTTCCCAGAATTATACCGCATAATGGTCTCTTACCTTCCAGTTTCTCGTTAATATAAGCTGTTGCCTCGTTGATTTTAGTTATGTACTCCATACTGATTCTATAAAAGTTGTTTATATAATTTATTTACCATTTGTATAATTTCAAGCTCTCCTTCCACCATACGGTTTTCCATAAGAACTTTACCGTCACATATAACCGTATCTACACATGAACTGTTTGCAGAATATATAAGATTTGCCATAAAGTTAATATTTGGAGTGAAAGCTACATTGTCTGTGTCAATCAGTGAGATGTCTGCAAGATAACCCTCTTTTATGATACCTATTGGCAATCCCAGGGACTTTCCTCCATTCTCTGTCGCAAGAGATAACAACTCGTCCAACGGCATTATGGTCGGATCTTCTCTCCATGCCTTCTGGACAAGAGCTGTTGTTTTCATCGTCTCAAGCATGTCCAGGTTGTTAGAGGAGGCGCAACCATCTGTACCAAGAGAGACTACAACCCCGGCCTCCTTTAATTCCTTGTACCTGAATCTGTATCCTGATGCAATTTTTAAATTTGAATTAATATTGTGTATAGCCTTTACACCTCTCTCAGAAAATATCCTAATATCATCATCATCAATCCATAACGAGTGTGCCGACAGGGTTTCAGGACCTAAAGCTCCAAGGCTGTCAAGATATTTTGCAGGAGTCAGGCCATGCATCTTTATTGAATCCTTATTTTCACCCTCAGTTTCAGAAATATGGATATGAACCGGTAATCCTCTCTTCCTGGCAAACCCGGCAGCCCATTGAATCATCTCCGGAGAGACACTGTATGGAGCATGAACACCAACTGAAAATGTATTTCTTGAAGACCATCCTTTTGAAAGTTCATACATTCTTTCACACTCCTCTTTCAAATAAGTTGACTTAGATTTATCCATCAGATCGAGGATAACATACGAATGGACGGACCTTAGTCCCATCTCCTCAGTAGCAGCTACAGCGGCAGGAAGGTTCCAGTATTGATCATTAAAACAGGTTGTACCTGATTTAATCATCTCCACACACGCCAACTTGGTCCCCCAATAGACCAACTCATCCGTAAGCCTGGTCTCGGTAGGCCATATTATATTCTGAAGCCAGTCCATCAGAGATATATCTTCTCCGATACCTCTCATCAAGGTCATAGCAGCATGGGTATGCATATTTACGAAACCCGGAACGGCATTTTTTCCTTTTCCGTCAATAACTCTATCTGCGTTAAGCTCTATGTTGCCGGAAATGGTTTCAATTTTTCCATCTTTGATATATATATCTTTCCTTTCGTTATTTAGGATAACATTTTTTATTAATAGTGCAGGCATCTTAAATTATTTATAAATGTAAAAATAGCGAGTTTTTTGCTCTAACTAAAATATATTTGTTATCATTGTTAAGTATATGAAGATTCTATGGTTAGATATAAATGCCTCTTATTCACACTCGTCGCTGGCTTTGCCTGCTTTGCACTCTCAAACCGGAGAGTGTTCTGGGAAGTCGTTTGACTGGAGTGTAGTTGCAGGCACAATAAATAGAGAGCCTTCCATCTCTCTAAATGAAGTCATTATTAATAAACCGGACGTCATATTCTCAACTCTCTGGCTTTTCAATCACAATTACACAATCACTCTTCTTTCAAGGGTTTCAGCTCTTTTGCCGGATACAAGGATTGTTTTGGGTGGACCTGAATTTCTTGGTAACAATGAATACTTTTTAAATAGTAACAAATTTGTGACCGCGGTGTTCAGAGGTGAGGGAGAGAGTCAGATAAACAATATCCTTAAAGCGCTGGAAGAGCAAAGGGAATTATCTGACATTGAAGGAATTTGCATGATAGACAAATCCGGCTCATATATAGACAATGGTTGTGCTGTTGTATCCTCTTTCCAGAACCTTGTCCCGCCCGAAAACTCAAAATTTTTCAGATGGGATAAAGCTTTCATACAGATAGAAACTTCCAGGGGGTGCTTCAACAGATGCTCATTTTGTGTCAGTGGAAATGAGAGAAAAATTGATAAGGCAGACCTCATATCTTTAAGAAAAAGGCTTGACACTGCCAGGGAAAAAGGCATAAAGGAGATACGTATTCTAGACAGGACATTCAATGCTGATTCCAAATACGCTATCAGTCTGCTGGATGTTTTTTCAGACTACCATCAATCATTTACTTTCCATTTGGAGATACATCCCGCATACATTAACAATAGTTTAAAGAGAAGACTGGAGAGCCTGCCGGCCGGCTTGCTCTTTCTTGAGGCGGGCATACAGAGCCTCAGAGAGGATGTTCTTGCCGCATGTAGCAGATCCGGCTCTTGCGATAAAGCGTTGGAAGGGCTGAAATATTTGTGTTCATTGAAGAAATTCAAGGTTCATGCAGATCTGATCATAGGCCTTCCAAACTATAATTACAAGCAATTGACAGAAGATATCTCAACACTCTCCCTTATTAATGTTGACGAAATACAGGTTGAGAAGCTCAAACTTCTTCCCGGAACAAAGATGAGGAGAGATGCCGGAGATTTGCAGATTGTTTATGCTGATAACCCTCCGTACGAGGTTTTGCAGACTCCGAATATGAGTTATCAGGAAATTTTCACCTCTTCTCTTGTTTCAAAAATTATTGACAACTGGTATAACAATCCGGTATGGCACGATTCATTCCGGGAAGGTTTGGCAAGACATTCAGACTTTATTGAGACTATTTCATCTTTTTGCCAAAAGAGCTTAATATTAGATACACCTCTGTCAATTATGAAAAAAGGTACAGTACTTTATAATTTCTGCAACAAGTATTATCCTGACATATCACCACTTATCAAAGAAGCGTGGGAAAAAGCAGGGCTTTCTCCACATAAAGGAGCAGGAAAATTTTCAAAAGAGATTTAATTTATAAACATACCATATTATTTAATTTTTATTACTTATTATTACCTTTGCCTCAAATTTTTTAACACATGATAACAAAAGAGCTCATTTCTCCTAAAAGCATTGTTGTGGTAGGTGGTTCTGAAGAGACCCAAAAACCGGGAGGTGCTGTCCTTAGAAACATAAAAGAGTCGAACTTCAAAGGGAAACTCTATGTCGTAAACCCCAAATCAGAATCAGTTCAAGGAATCAAATGTCACAAAAGCGTTGAGGAACTTCCTCAGATAGATCTTGCGATAATAGCAATTCCCGCCAAATTATGCCCCGAAAGCGTTGAAATTCTGTGCAGCAAGAAAATGTGCAAAGCGGTGATTATTCTCTCTGCCGGATTCCATGAAGATGGTCCGGAGGGTACTGTTTATGAAGAGAAGATAGTAGAAACTGCAAATAGAACAGGAGCCACACTGATCGGTCCTAACTGCATAGGTGTAATGACACCAAACTATACCGGCGTTTTCACCAAGCCTACCCCGGCACTCAGCGAAAATGGCGTAGACCTCATCTCCGGATCCGGAGCTACCGTTGTTTTCATTTTAGAGACAGCGATGCAGCTAGGTTTAAGGATTTCTTCCGTATTCTCCGTAGGAAATAGTGCCCAGACAGGTATAGAAGAGGTTCTGGCACATATGGATGAGACATATGTTCATGGAAAAAGTTCGCCGGTTAAACTCCTATATATTGAGAGCATAAACAATCCTGACAAACTCCTTAAACACTCTGTCTCCCTTATAAATAAGGGCGCAAGAATAGCCGCCATCAAAGCTGGGACAAGTGATGCCGGCAGCAGAGCTGCATCTTCTCACACAGGAGCAATGGCTACTCCTGATTCTGCTGTATCTGCACTGTTTAACAAAGCCGGCATAGTAAGATGTTACAGTCGAACAGAACTCGTGACAGTTGGAGCAGTAATGATGAATAAAATACCAAAAGGGAACAAAGTTGCAATAATAACTCATGCCGGAGGCCCGGCTGTAATGTTGACAGACACACTTTCCGAGAACGGACTGAACGTTCCTCACATATCAGGAGAAAAAGCTGACAACCTGCTTAAAGAGTTATACAAAGGTTCATCTGTATCAAACCCCTTAGATTTTCTTGCTACTGGCACAGCATTACAGTTGGAAAAAATAATAGATGCCTGTGAGAATGATTTTGACGTGGACTCTATGGCTGTTATATTTGGTAATCCGGGACTAACAAAAGTATTTGATGTATATGAGACACTTTTCAAAAAAATCGAAGAGTGCAAAAAACCCATATTCCCGGTTCTGCCATCAATTGTCAATGCAAAAGATGAGATAGAGAAATTTAAGGAACTAGGTGGTATCTGTTTCCCTGACGAAGTTCAATTCGGAAAGGCTTTCGGAAAGGTTATGGGACAGCATGGTTCATTATACAATACGCAACTTCCTCCTGTGGATAAGAAAATGATCCGAAATGTCATAGACAAGGCTCAGAACGGATACCTCTCTCCGGCCGAGGTCCAGGTTCTTCTTGATGCTGCCGGGATTAGCAGGGCGAAAGAAGCCGTTGTAGATAAAGTTGATGCTCTCAAGAAAGCAGCCATCGAGATAGGTTTCCCTATGGTTATGAAGGTTGTAGGCCCTGTTCACAAGACAGATGTCGGCGGAGTAGTCCTCAATATAACAGAAGAGGAGACAATGATTATAGAGTTCAACAGAATGATGAACATCCCCAATACTACATCAATTTTACTTCAGCCGATGCTCACAGGCACACAGATTTTCATAGGTGCCAAAAGAGAAGATAAATTCGGGCATTTGATTATGTGCGGGCTTGGCGGTATTTTCATTGAAGTACTCAATGATGTCAGAAGTGCCCTTTCTCCTGTTTCCAAAACAGAAGCAGATGAAATGATTAAAGGACTCAGAGGATATAAGATGATTAAAGGAACAAGAGGTATAGAAGGTGTTAACGAAGTGGTTTTCAATGAAACTATCAGAAGGGTTTCAGCCCTCTGTAATGCCGCACCTGAAATTTTCGAAATGGATCTGAACCCTTTGCTGGGAAATTCAAAACAGGTTATTGCTGTAGACGCAAGGATTAGGATTGAAAAGAGATAAAACAAACCCGATGAAAAGATACTGGTTAAAATTCCGTACTCTGGACTCAAAAATTCAGGGTGCAATAATTCTTATTATTATTCTGATAATCGGAATTATCATTAGATGGAATTTCATAATGGAAAGTATTATAAGCAGTTTTAAGTTTTTTTCTACTTAATTGTTATTAAACATTGATAATTTATTGCAATTTAAAGCGAAATGATATAATTTTGTAAAAACAAATTAAAAAACTATAACAATATGGCATTAAGAGGAGCTATTGTGGTAGACAATGAAAAATGCAAAGGATGCGGAGTATGCCTTGCAAACTGTCCTACCAATACTATTGCCTTGGCTAAAGAGGTTAACAGCAAAGGATACAACTTTGCATTTATGGCTTCACCGGAGTCTTGCACTGGATGTACAAATTGTGCAACAGTTTGTCCCGACAGCTGTATAACAGTATACAGGGTCAAAATTTAAAGAAGATAAAAAGAACTGATATGGCAGAGAAGATTTTAATGAAAGGCAATGAAGCAATCGCACATGCAGCTATTCGCTGCGGATGTGACGGTTACTTCGGCTATCCTATCACGCCTCAATCTGAGGTTATGGAGACTCTCATGGATGAAAAACCATGGGAAACCACCGGTATGGTTGTTCTACAAGCAGAAAGTGAAACCTCTTCAATCAATATGCTTTATGGAGGAGCTTGCTGTGCAAAGAAGGTTATGACTTCATCCAGTAGCCCCGGCATAAGCCTTATGTGCGAAGGCATAAGCTATCTTGCCGGTGCCGAACTTCCATGTCTTGTAGTCAATGTTGTACGCGGCGGTCCGGGACTAGGAACTATTCAGCCGGGACAAGGAGACTATTTCCAGGCAGTAAAAGGTGGCGGGCACGGTGATTATAAAACAATTGTCCTTGCACCATCCTCAGCCCAGGAGATGTATGATTTTGTAGACCTCTCTTTTGAATTGGCCTTCAAATACAGAAATCCGGCAATGATACTTGCTGATGGTATAATAGGTCAAATGATGGAGACAGTAGAGCTCAGGCCTATGAAAGCCAGGATTTCCAACGAAGAGATTATTGCAAAGTATCCTTGGGCAACTACAGGTAAACCTCAAGGCCGCAAACAAAACGTCATTACATCCCTTGCTATGGATGCAGCGGTTCACGAAAAACTCAACCAACATCTTCAGGAAAAATACAAAATGATGGAGATGAATGAGGTACGTTTTGAGACATCTAACTGCGAAGATGCTGAACATCTGATTATTGCATACGGCTGTATGGCAAGAATATGTGAAAACACCGTTGAACAGGCCAGAAAAGAGGGCATTAAGGTAGGCCTTCTGAGACCAATAACCCTGTACCCTTACCCTACCAAAGAGATTCAAAGGCTTGTTCCACAGTTGAAATCCATTATGTCTGTAGAGCTTAGCGCCGGACAAATGGTTGAAGATGTCAGACTAGCTGTAAACGGAAAAATTCCTGTTAACTTCTTTGGAAGACTCGGAGGTATCGTTCCTTCACCTGAAGAGGTACTGGATGCCTTTAAACAATCTATTTCGAAATAAAATATACAGAATATCATGGATCTTAAAGATATAATCAAACCGGAAAACAGAGTATACAGCAAAACGCCTCTGCTTACCGACAACGTGATGCACTATTGCCCTGGTTGTTCACACGGGACAGTTCATAAGCTAATAGCTGAAGTGATTGAGGAGATGGGCATCCAGGAAAAGACTATCGGTGTATCACCTGTAGGGTGCTCTGTATTTGCATATAATTACCTTGACATAGACTGGCAGCAAGCGGCTCACGGACGAGCTCCTGCATTGGCAACTGCGACTAAAAGGTTACATCCTGAAAAATATGTCTTCACATATCAGGGAGACGGAGATCTGGCATCTATTGGTACTGCAGAAATTATGCACGCTTGCAACAGAGGAGAAAACATTGTTGTTATTTTTATTAACAATGCAATATATGGCATGACCGGCGGACAGATGGCTCCTACAACACTTATTGGGATGAAGACAGCTACAACACCATACGGAAGAGACCCTAAACTTCATGGCAACCCTCTGAAAATTACAGAATTGATCGCTCAACTGGATGGTACCTGCTTTGTCACAAGACAATCTGTACACAATCCTGCTAACGTTAGAAAAGCAAAAAAAGCTATACGTAAAGCATTCGAGAACTCTATGATGGACAAGGGTACATCATTCGTCGAAATTGTTGGCACTTGTAACTCCGGGTGGAAACTTTCACCAGTTAAGTCAAACGAATGGATGGTTGAAAATATGTTCCCGAAATACCCACTAGGAGATATTAAGGATATCTAAAAAGGAGAAATATGAAAGAAGAGATAATAATAGCAGGTTTTGGCGGACAAGGAGTCCTGTCTATGGGAAAAATCCTCGCATATTCCGGAATCATGCAAGGGCAACAGGTAACATGGATGCCCTCATATGGTCCAGAAATGAGAGGTGGCACAGCTAACGTAACAGTTATATTGAGCGATTCTAAGATTAGTTCACCTCTTTTGAGTAAGTTTGACACAGCGATCATCTTGAATCAGCAATCTATGGATAAGTTTGAGAACAGCGTAAAACCAGGCGGGATATTGATTTACGACCCAAATGGCATTACCAGGCAGCCTGTTCGCAAAGACATAAAGATATACTCAATTGACGCAGTAGACATTTCAAATGAGCTTGGTAACTCCAAAGCATACAATATGGTTGTTCTTGGCGCTTATCTTAGCAAGAAACAAATAGTAAGCATGGAGAATGTAATAAAGGGATTGAAAAAATCCATCCCTGAAAGACACCATCATCTTATTCCTATGAACGAACAGGCCATAAGAGTAGGCATGGAGAAAATTCAGGAGAGATAAACTTTCCATTTGTTGATAAATTATAAGAATAGCTTCCAAATTAACATTTGGAAGCTATTTTGTTATATTTTTTTTATTTACTATCTTTGTTCCAATGCATAGCAGTTGTATGAGTGTAGATTATCATAACATAATAAACAGCCTAAAAGGTAAAATTGAATTGTTAATCTCCAGGTACGAACAGGTAGTAGCTGAAAATCAGAGATTATCTGCCGAACTTGACAGTTGCAAAAGTGCATTGGACGCAAGTACTAACAATGTAAAAGAATTAGAAGAAAAAGTAAATAAGCTACAGTTAGGTGAGGCTTTTAAAGCATCATCTCAGGATGTGAAAGAGGCGAAACAGAAGATTAACAGAATTGTTAAGGAAATTGATAAGTGCATAGCTCTTTTAAATGATTAGGCCGCTATTATGGAACAGCAATCAATAAGAATAAGCATAGCTGACAGGTACTACCCGCTCAAGGTGGCAGTTAATGATGAGGAAAAAATTCGCGCTGCTGCCAAAATTATTAATGAAAAAGTTGATCTTTACAAGAGTAAGTATGTTAGCCGTGATAATCAGGATGCCCTTTCCATGGCACTTCTCCAGTTCGTGATACGTCTTATTGAGGCAGAACAAAGAGAGGAGAGCAGCCGGATATTAGAGGAGCTGCAAAACCTTGACACACTTCTGGATGAGTACATTAAAGTTAACATTACCTGACTAGACGATTAAGTTTAGCCGTTGGTTTAGCTCTTTGCCAAAATCAACACTAAAAACATACCGAGCAATACTCGACAGTCAAAAACAGGCCTGGGTTACCCTTCGGGGGATTCCGTTTACGGGACGTTGGAAGTTTGCGGCACAAGTCGGAGCTCAAATCTTATTTATTAAGGTTTTTGTTAAACAGCTTTACCAGCGGCTTTTTTAATGTACAATACAAACTATATATATATACAATGGAAATTATACTATCAATCTTACTACCCGCAATAGTGAGCTTCGGGTTGGCTTACTATGTGAGCAATAATATTTTACTAAAGAAAAGGAGAGAAGAGATTTTAAAAGCTGCTGAACAGGAGGGCGAGAACATAAAAAAAGAGAAGATTTTTCAGGCAAAAGAGAAGTTTCTTCAATTGAAAGGAGAGCACGAACAGCAGATACTTGAAAGAAACAATCAGGTAATCCAGATGGAGAACCGGGTAAAACAAAGAGAAATTGCAATTAATCAGCAAAACTCAGAACTACAGAAAAAGATAAAAGAGGTTGAAAGTTCGAAAGAACATATAAAGAATCAGACTGAATTTCTGGAGAAAAAACAGGAAGAATACGAAAAACTCAGAACAGAGGCTATTCAAAAAATAGAAAATATTGCAGGTTTATCTGCTTCAGAAGCTAAAAACCAGCTCATTGAAACTATGAAAGCCGAGGCAAAATCGGAAGCACTTTCATATATAAGTGAAGTGATGGACGAGGCGAGACTTACAGCAAGTAAGGAGTCAAAAAGAATTATTATCAACACCATACAGAGAATTGCACCGGAAACGGCAATAGAAAATGCTGTTACTGTTTTCAACATTGAAAGTGACGAGATTAAGGGAAGGATTATCGGTCGTGAAGGCAGAAACATCCGGGCTCTGGAAGCGGCTACAGGCGTTGAAATTGTTGTTGATGACACTCCGGAAGCCATTCTTCTGTCTGCATTTGACCCTGTAAGAAGAGAGGTTGCAAGGCTAGCCCTGCATCAGCTTGTTACTGATGGAAGGATACACCCGGCAAGAATAGAGGAAGTTGTTGCAAAGGTTCAGAAACAGCTTGATGACGAGATTATGGAAACAGGAAAGAGAACCTGCATTGATCTCGGCATTCATGGTTTGCATGTGGAGTTGGTAAAACTTATCGGAAGGATGAAATACCGTTCTTCTTACGGACAGAATCTTCTTCAGCACTCGAGAGAGGTTGCTAATATCTGTGCTACAATGGCTTCCGAACTTGGTTTGAATCCTAAAACTGCAAAAAGGGCTGGTCTTCTTCACGATATAGGAAAAGTATCCGACGAGGATCCTGAATTACCTCACGCTATCCTTGGAATGAAGCTTGCCGAGAAATACAAAGAAAAACCGGATATCTGCAATGCTATCGGATCTCACCACGAAGAGGTTGAAATGTCATCTCTGATATCCCCTCTCGTGCTTGTAAGTGATGCGATTTCAGGTGCAAGACCCGGTGCAAGAAGAGAGGTGATAGAATCCTATATCAAGAGGCTTAAAGAGATGGAAGATCTTGCCCTCTCTTACCCGGGAGTGACAAAAACCTATGCTATTCAGGCTGGCCGTGAACTAAGAGTGATTGTAGGAAGTGAGCAGGTAACTGATAAGGACTCCGAACAACTTTCGCTAGATATAGCCAAAAAGATCCAGGATGAGATGGTATATCCGGGCCAGGTAAAGATTACCGTTATAAGAGAGACAAGAGCTGTAAGCTTCGCTAAATAACCTTTATATTACTTTAATTCAAAGCACTATAAAGACACGAAAAAAGGAATCAGATAATTCTGATTCCTTTTTTTGTTAACGAAACAACTCATCTTTTTCGATTGATACTTTTTCCAATACAAGTTGTTCAGGAACAAACTTCCAACTATTCAGTTTTCTTGGGCTTAATTTGCCATCTCTCTTTATTTTCTCATATATAAGGCCTCTGATATCCTTCAGCCTTAAAACGACTCTGCTATCAAGCTCATCGAATGGAATTCCGGCACCGGCTGTAAGAAGATCACCTCCGCCGCTTGCGCGATAAGATGACATAGCCACTCGATATACCTTCTCTGGTTCAAATGGCTTTCCGTCAGCCATAGACAATATCTTCACCCTTTCACCATCTCCTTTGGTTATATCTACCTCATATAATATTCCGGCGGCAGAGTCAAAATTAAAATGCATATTTTTTAATCTTGCATTTCCCTTATCATTGTAGTCTATTATCAACATAGGAGTATCAGGTGAAGTGACCTTATTTACCCATTTTTTGTAGGAATAATCAAGATAATTTTTTACCTCACTACCCGTTAGGTTTATTGTATACAATAGGTTCTCAAAAGGATATAGGTTCATAAGACCCTGAAAGTTCATGTAACCGGCCTTAAAGCTGAAATCGTATGACAAGGGCGCTGCAAAAGATATATCGGCTGATGTGCATTCCAACTGTAATACATGAATCATATCTACGTACTCGGAAGATCCGAAATAGGCATCTTTTGACGAAAAGTCCTGATCTACATATCCAATAATGTTGTTTGTAAAGCTCTTGACGGCTTTATAACGCGTTAACATAAACTGGTTGTATTCCGGGTCAGATGGTATGTCCTTAAGGGATATGAGTGAAGGCGAGACTTTCTTTGTCACCACTTTAGAATTTTTATATACAATTTCTATCGTGCCACAAGAAAGATTTTGTGTTCTGCTCCCACCTTCCACTACCGGGATTGAATCTTTTCCATTCCAGACATATCCTGAAAAGGACTTATGATCATGTGCAGCAAATACCATATCAATCCCTTTTACATTTGCGGCAATAAATTTTGAAGGATCCTCCAACTGATAAAGCTTTTCATCGCCCAGACCGGCATGTATTGCAACCACCAGTATGTCAGGGGATTCTGTTCTCCTTATTTTTTTGATATACCTCTCCAGAACCGGAATAACCTCACTGAATTCTATTCCCTCATATAATGAAGGTGACAGCCACTTCTTAATGTTGGCATTGGTGAGACCTATAACTGCTATCTTTATCCCTCCTCTCTCAATTATTGTATATGGAGTGAAATATGGCTCCTCTGATCCTTTGTAAACCGCATTTGCCGCCAGATATGGCATTTTAAGCTCACTTCTAACCTTGTCATAAACTTTGTGTCCGGTCTCTATATCATGATTTCCAACAACTACTGCATCATAACGCAGATAATTAAAAGCATATGGAACTAGGTTGACTTCCGTAGTGTCTATATAGTTATAGTAAAACACAGAATTATCTCCCTGCAGGTTATCACCAACATCCAGAAGTACTACTGCATCTTCTCCTTTCTGTCCTCTTTCACTTTTAATAAAAGATGACACTTTACTTAGGGAACTATTTTGTATTGCTCCATTATAGGTGGAGTCAAAAAAGAATCCGTGAACATCATTAGTGGCGTATATGTAAATAAGATGTTTGCCATCCTTAATTTTATCTCTGTCGCCTTTTGTAAATGACAGAAGTGCAGCTAACGCAAACGTAACTACAATAACCTTATATATCTTACTCATCATTCTTAATTACAAATTTATCTCCATCTTCCCATGCTCTGAAATTCTCCCGAAACTTTCTCAAATCATTATGGTTCAAATCAAACAGAGCCCATGCGTCATCTGAATTCTTTAATACAGGCATGAGTTCATTGCCCTTGTAATCTGAAATATAACCAATCGGGGAATATGTGTTCTGTGGATCTCTGCCGGTTCTGTTTACAAATGCATAGTAGCACTGATTCTCGATTGCTCTGGCCCTCACAAGCGGATTAATCACCGCCTCTCTTGAAGATGGCCAGTTAGCAACATTTATTGCCAGATCATATTCCAATCCGCAATTTCTTGCCCATACCGGAAATCTTAAATCATAACATATCTGCAGAAGAATGTTCCACTCTTTAAACTTAACAACTACTCTATTGATGCCCTTCGAGAATACTTTATTCTCACCTCCGTAGCTGAAGAGATGACTTTTGTCATAGTGCCATTCACTCTCCGGCGTTACAAAAAAAGCTCTGTTATAGTATCTTCCGTTCTCAAGTATTGGGATTGAGGCCATTACGGCCACATTATGATCATTACTGACTCTTCTAAGCCATTTTGCCGATGGTCCATCCATACTCTCGGCAATGGCTTTATTGTCAATAGAAAAACCTGTGGAAAAAAATTCCGGGAACACAATGATGTCAATTTCGGGCTCTTGTCCGAACAGAGAATCAATAGTATGTTGATGATTGTTTAGGTTTCGCTCTGTCTCCTCCCAAAAAACTGATGTCTGGCAAAGTGCTATCTTCATTGATAAATTATGATTTTACAAAGATAACTATTTTCTTTTGGCAATTTTATCCATAATAATTGCGATTGCACCGTCTCCCGTCACATTACATGCCGTTCCAAAACTATCCATTGTTATGTATAGAGCAATCATCAGAGCCAGATTTGTCTGATCAAATCCCAGCATAGACTGAAGGATTCCTGTAGCAGCCATTATTGCTCCCCCAGGCACTCCCGGAGCAGCAACCATGATCACTCCCAACATAAATATAAATCCGGTAAAGAGGTCAAGACCTGCGGGCATACCCAGCATCCACATCAAAGCATAAGCACAGGCTGTGATTTTAAGGGTGCTTCCTGCCAGATGTATGGTAGCACAAAGAGGAATGACAAAATCTGCAACATCGTCATTGACTCCGTTCTTTGATGCCTGAGCCCTTGTTACAGGAATTGTAGCTGCCGAAGATTGTGTTCCCAGGGCTGTCATATATGCAGGTAACATATTGTAAAGGGCTCTGAAAGGATTCTTTCCTGACACCATCCATGCTACGGTGTACTGAAATAGAAGCAGGACAATATGCATCACAAATATGATTACTATGACCTTGAAAAAAAGTCCCAGCACTACTGATACCTGACCCTCTTTAGCCAATTTCAGGAATATTCCGAAAATATAGAATGGGAGTAAAGGAATAATAGATTTATTTATAACAATATTGATTATATCCTTGAACTCATTTACCAATGCCTTGATTGTTCCCCCTTTTGTCATAGAGAGTGTCAATCCTAGAATGAAAGCTAGCACAAGTGCTGACATAATATCAACAATCGGAGGTATTGATATGGAGAAATAGGATGTTATCTTCTCTGCACCTTCAGTTACCGCAGAATTAATATTACTACTCCTATCCATCATCATTGGGAGAGAGAGGCTTGTGGTAAAATAGGAGAAAAAACCTGCAATCAGCGTTGATGTATAAGCTATTATTACTGTAATACCCAATAATTTACCGGCTCCTTTACCAAGATCGGCTATACCCGGAGCTACAAGGCCTATAATAATGAGTGGAATTATAAAAGAGAGATAGTTTCCGAAAATGTCTGTCAAAGTTACTACAGCTCTGACTATCTCTGTAGGTGTAATAAATGCAGCTAAAATTCCCAGAATAATGGCAACTATTACTTTGGGAAGCAATCCAAATTTAAATTTTCTCATGTGATATACCTATTTTTTGAAGCTCTTATCGTCACCTTTGATTACACCAACACCAAAGGTGCCGTCAGACTTGGACCAGGCTCTGTTCATTGTTTCTGTATTGAATACCATTGAAATATTTCCATTTTTATCAACAGCGATTATTCCTCCGCCGGATCCTCCCATTGGGGATATCTTATTAAATATAACCTCATTGGCAGCACCTTCCAGAGTATAACCTTTGTAATCCATAAGAGCAGATATATCAAATGCCACAACTCTCCTTATCCAGAGTTCACCATGACCTGTTCCGGAGATGGCAGCTGTACTATTATTTGCGTATGTTCCTGCACCAATGACCGGGACATCTCCTACTCTGCCCCATTTTTTCCCTGACATACCTCCTGTTGAAGTTGCTGCAGCTAGATTGCCGTTCATGTCTAGTGCTACACATCCGACAGTACCGACGGGATAAGGCTCTTCTGTCCTCATTTTTATTCTTTCATTTTGTGCCATCATTTCATCTGTGGAAAAGTAAGAATTTTCTACAATGTCTAATCCTTGACTCTTAGCGAAAGCTGATGCTCCCTCCCCAATAAGAAAAACATGCTTTGTACTGTCCATAACCAGCCTTGCTGCCTTGACAGGGTTTTTGACATCTCTCAGACCGGCCACAGCTCCTGCTTTTAGATTTGATCCATCCATTATTGCTGCATCGAGTTCATGTATTCCCTGAAGATTTGTCACGGCTCCCTTCCCCGCATTGAATAGCGGGCAATCTTCAAGGTAAATGACAACTGCCTGCACTGCGTCAATACTTTTTCCCCCTTTTGAGAGAATTGACTCCCCTATTGAAAGAGCCTCAAGCATGTGGTTTTCCAGCATCTTAATCTTTTCTTTTGTAAGATCAGGTGAAAGAGTACCGGCTCCTCCGTGAAGGGCTATTGACCATTTAGAACTCTGATTGTTGTCCTGACCAAAAATGTTCCCGCAACTAAGGATTATCAAAAAGGTGTACAAGTATTTAAATGTATTCATCATAAATCGATTGATCTTAATTAATCAAATTTACAAAAAATTGGATGGAAAAGAAAAAGCTGCCTAAATTTTAGACAGCTTCTCTCATTATTGTTCAATTAGTAATTAGTTCTGCATAATAACCTTGATATCATCAAGGAATATTCTGTTCTTACCTTTACCAACACTTTTAATATCAAAGTCTCCTCCCAAGAATCTCAACTGAGTATCTGAAGTTGCACCTGTTATTGTAAATGAGCGCTCTGTATTGAGCTGTGACCAAATAGCTGTACAAGTAGGGTCTGTAGTGTAGTTTGGCCAATTGTCAATAACAAACTGAGAAACGCTCACGGTTCCCGGACCAATAACGCTTACATTGAGATAGTTATCATCCTGAGTACCAGTAGCTGTCATATATGGTACGGCCTTAAACTTAACAAGAAGAGTATGTGTTCCTGCAGGTAATGCACTGAGCTTTGGTGAAATCAAGTCTCCACCATAATATGTTTTACCTACTTTCATAAACCCATAGCAGGCATAAAGAAGAGGCTCATTCTTAGAGAATGTATTAGGGGTTGTACTCCAACCTCTAGCCAGCTCTTCAGGGGTCCATGCATCCCATCTCTTTGCATCTGTAGTGTTAGGGAATATGGCATTACTATATGTAGACCAAGCAAAGTCATCATATAAAACCATTCCTCTTCCTTCCTGTGTTATTTTAATCGAAGCATTAAGATTCGGGAATTGAGCACAAGTGAAATTGATGTTACCTATTCTCTTCTCAGCATCAGTATTTACAGCCGCAGCAAAAGTAATATCGGTACTTTTAGCTCCGACATTTTGTGATTCTACTGTCAACCATGGAGAGTCAGTAGAACATACATAATCAACATTTGCTAAAACATTTATTATAAATGTTTGTTCTGCCTTACTAATCAATTTTTCGGTAATTGGTTTTGATCCGTAACTTAATGATAGGAATGGTATTGCCTGAGCCTGAGTAACTGTGAATAAAACAGGTTGCTCCTCTCCGTCCACAATAAATGCAAACTGCAACTCCCTGCTGACAAAAGTCTTGTTCTCTTCAACTATTACTTTTACGATACCATCGTCGTCTCCCTCGTTAGGGAAGAATTTAGCCCATGTATCTTCAGTGTTTGCCACAATCTTCCAAGGCCTGTTGGAGCGAATCACAAATTTAAGGCCTGCAGTGTTTCCTGTATAGGCTACGTTGTAACCGGTAGGACTGGTTGACTCAGTAGCATCTGTAAAGTTGAAATACGGCTCTCCGGTATCCTGTGAATTCTCTTTGTCACAAGAGGTAAACACAGCAACCACCATAAGAAGCAGTATATAAATGAAACCTTTTTTCATAAGTTTTATTTTAATAATTAATTATCTTTTGATTAATAGTATTGTATCGTTGTATTTTTTACCAAATCGGTCTGTTGCTACAACCTTGATCTCCTTAGCATCTTTATCAGGCACTGCTGCAAAAAAGAAAAATGTGGTACGTGGCTTAAGGTAGTTACCTTTTTCAAAGTCTGATTGGGAAACCTTTCCCTCATTTACCAACTCTTGCATTGATGTCTGATACTTTGGATCAATAGACTTAAATTGCTCCATTGCTCCCATATATCTTCCATCCTGATACCACTCTACACGCCATTCCGGATCCCAATTCCAAACCTTTGCAACAATTGCATCAGGTTTTATGGTAAATGCTCCAGCCGGATATAACTCCATTTGGAAATTTCTGCCTTTACCTACTGTCTTGAAATACCATTCCGGATTTTTCTCATTCAGTTCAAATATCTGATATCCCGAAGGTGTTCCATCCATTGTGTAGAACGATTTCCAGAAAGCACCGCAGGATGATGCAACATTATGCTCAATAACTCCAGGTATTACTTCCATATTGGAGTTTATATGAGTGTGTCCTGTAATAAAGCTAAGCTTACGTCCCGAGAACAAATCAAGAATCTGCTGATGACCATTTGAAGGTTTGAATCCATCAATCCAAAACCTTCCCACAGGTGCATGCATTGCAATATATACATTTGCATTCTCAGGAATAAAATCAAGGTATCCCTTCAGCCAATCAACCTGTTGCTGAGTCACATCCTCTACATACAGTTTGTTTGTATCATAGATAATGTTATCAAGAACAATAATGTAATTATTTCCAAGGTTGAATCCATAATATGCAGGACCAAAACAATCACCAAAAGCAGTTCCTGTGAGCTTATCTCCCTTGAGCTCCCTTTGGTGATCGTGATTTCCTATTGCTGCATATACCGGGGCTTCCAGTCTACTGATAGCTTTTTTATGGTTATTGAAAAGTGACATTGAATCCCAGACAACATCTCCAAGATAGAGAGTCACTGTATAAATGCCCATTTTAGCATGATTATCAACCGTTGCCTTAATGTCCGGAAGTACTCTCTTTTCAAAAAGATCGAACTGTTCAGTTGTTTTTGTCTGAGGATCTCCTACGGCAATCAGGGCATAATCCCTGCAAGCTGTAGGTTCCAACTCAAAGACAACCTTTTCTGTATTCTGTTCTATCTTCTTGAAAAACTGAGATATTCCGTTTACCCTGACAGGAGCATAACCAGATGGTGTGAAGATATAGACAAACCCGGCTTCAGGATTTACATCTAATGTAAAATGACCTTTTTGATCACTCTTTGTAAATGTGTATCCGTCAGTAACAACAACGTTCTCTATATAATCACCCTTTGATTGGATAACCCCGGTTACAGGTTTCCCATTCAAGGTAACTGAGACAAACAGTAAAATAAGTATGTTAAAAAATCTATTCATAACCAATTATATCATACAACTACAATCCTGATTGAATTGCTTGTTTACTCCACCATACCGGTGTCTTCATGTCATTCTCTCCGCCCATCTGTTCCAAAGCTGCAGCAACGTTTGCCGAGTTAGTGGATACACTTGTGGGAGGATAACCGAACCTTGTCGGGAATACATTATCGTTATATGTTGTTCCCTCTCCTATAGTGAGAACAGGATATCCGGTTCTGCGATATTCATGGTATGCTTCCATTCCTACCCAGAAAAGAGCAAGATATTTCTGGTTTGCAATAAGCTCTTCCTTGTTGGTGGCGAGATCCCATGATGCAAGTTTAGAAGAGAGGAATGTATTAACCTGAGCAGTGGTTATAGATGTTGGAGTTGCACTGAATGCTCCGAGTGCAGACCATTTCTCCATTGAAGCCCTGATACCAGCCTCGTAGTATGTCTTTGCTGCAGCAGAACCTCCGTTGATATATCCCTTTAAAGCAGCTTCTGCAAGTATGAACTGAATTTCAGCGTAGTCCATAATTGTAGCTGTTGCATCTTTCCTGCAGAATATCTTGTAATTTAACCAGGATGAACCTTTGTCAACAGTTGCTCTCTCAAGGTCAGTACAGCCTGATTTTGTACCAATCCAGATATTATACGGGTTATCTGCCACAACAGTATTCTTCTTGCCTATGATAGGAAGGCGTGGGTCGACATAAACCTGGTTACCGTTCTCTGTTACAACTGTCATACCTATCAATTGTCTGGTAAGTTTTCTGCCGCTTTGTGTGAAGTCACTCTCGGTAGTAGTTCCGAATGTATTTATATAAGGATCGTTACCTGAGTATTTAACAGTTGCATTATCATCATTGGATGTGAAAACCGGATATTTTGACGGATTACCGATTATCTCAGTCATCTTAGCACCGACATTCATCTCAGAACGTCCGCTTACCCTGCAGAGTAACCTGAGATATAGTGAGTTGTTGAATTTCCTCCATTTAGCCATGTTACCATTGTACATACCGTCCATAGCAGGATGAAGGAATGTAGGGTTGGTTGCATATAAGTCATTGGCAGCTTCAAGATCGGCAAAAAGGAATTGGTACACCTCTTTCTGAGTATTGTACTTCGGAGTAAGAGTTCCACCAACTTTACGACCTGAAAAAGCCTCTTCGTATGGAACACTTCCAAACATATCTGTCATGTTGGCAAAATAGAGAGCTTTAAATGTTAGAGAGATAGCCTCTAAAGATTTATCTCCTTGCGCTACAGCAAGTTCATGCATATGATCAGCGTTCTTGCCATAATTTGAATACAGGTCCCAGAATGCTTTCCAATCCCTTGATGGCTCAAGAAAATACTGGTGCTCCCGACGCGTTACACCACCTGTATGAGCAGTGAACTGTACCAGTTCATTGTTGTAATACCAGGAATCATTAATCCAATTATTGGCAAAATTATATAAAAGAGGTTCAAACATGTTTGAAGCCTGAATCATACCGACAATTGTCTTATTGGGATTAGTGTTGGTCTCCTTAAAGTCCTTTGTACAAGAACTTAGAAGTCCAAGGGCAATCCCACATATTATCATTAATTTTTTCATATTCTATCAATGTTATAATTAAAATTGCAGTTTCAGATTAACACCATAAGTACGAGTCATAGGGAATGCACCTGTCTCAATACCGTTAAATACGTTAGTTCCTTGCAACATACCTCCTTCCGGATCAAACTGTGGCCAGTTGTCCCAAGAGAAAATGTTAGTTGCAAAAACTGCGAGGGAAGCTCCCTGAAGGAAACCTATCTTTTTACACAAAGTCTCAGGCAAAGCGTACTCAAGTCTTGCCTCCTTGAATTTGAGGAAAGAGGTATCAAATGTATTGGCCTCACCATTATAGCGGTCCAATGTCAATGCCTGATAGTATGTATATATGCTGCTGGTAATTGTATTATTCTGTGAGCAAACATATGATCCATCCTCATTTGTAGAAACAATATTAACTCCTGAGGCAACCTTTCCGTCATAACGTCCGTCAAGTGAGTTCTCCAACTTACCTTGATATGAAAGGATACCGTTGGTTACAGAGAATCTGTTGCCACCCCACTGATATGCAAATGCCATATTGAGAGTCAATCTCTTATATCTTAAAGATGTGCTGAAACCTCCTTTCCAATCAGGATTTACGTTGCCAAGGAATACATCTGGGTCTTTTGTTAACGACGGCAAACCAGTTGTAGCATCAATAAGTACTTGCCCAGAACAATCAACTTGATTACCATCACCATCTACATAGTATGAACCTTTAGGAGCTCTCTTAAGGCCGAAGCCATAAAGTTTATTCATCTCTCCACCAACATATGAATACACATGAAGCCTTCCACCAATAGTTGTACCCATGTCTGTCTCGAATGGTTTTGTAGGATCCCAACCATCTTGCAATGAAACAAGTTTGTTCTTGTTAAGAGACCAGTTGGCATTGATATTCCATGTCCAATCCTTTGTCTTTACAGGTGTTGCATTTACAGAAACCTCAATACCTTTGTTGTTAATCTCACCAGCATTGATCTTCATTGAAGATGCGCCTACAATAGGATCTACATCAACAGATACAATCTGATTTGTAGTTGAAGAGTTGTAGAGGGCGATATCGATACCTAAACGGTTTTGCAGGAATTTTGTCTCGAGACCAACCTCCCAGCTCTCAACATTCTCAGGTTTTATCATAGGATTTACGATTGTCCCCGGAAGAGTGTATCCGCCACTGATTGCAGCCGCAGAATAGTATTGGTCAAGAGAATAAGGGGATGTGTCATTACCCACATTGGCCCAAGATAATCTCAATTTGGCAAAAGTAACTGCGGGTAGGTTTGTCGAGAAGTCGAAGACCTTGTCAAGCAGCACGCTTGCTGATACAGACGGGTAGAAGTAAGACCAGTTTCCTTTTGCAAGTGTACTTGACCAGTCGTTACGTCCTGTTATATCAAGATAATATGTGTCATTCCATCCCAGAGTTGCAAAACCATACAAGCTGTTTATAATCTTCTTGCTTCTGTATGTATAAGGATTAGGATAAATTCCTGACGGTACGTTAGTAGTGTTGTAAACGCCGTCTATATCAAGTTCTGCAAGTTCAACATCATTCCTTCTGTATGTTGTAACCATGTTGTTGCCACCAAATGCTCCGGTAACTGAAAGACGGTTTTCAAAGAAGTTGTTCTGATATTTTAAGAGAAAATCGGTGTTAGATTCGAAGTTGACCAAAGATTGCTCTCTGTAAAAACCATTCTCCCATCCTGAGGTAAGTTTTGGTTTCCTCTGTGTACGGAACTCATTACCCATGTCTATACCTGATTTCACATCGAATGTCAAATGGTCTGTAAGCTTAACATTGAAACCGGCTGAACCAAATACGCGGTCCTGATCGGTTGAGTTAAGCTCCTCGTAAAGAATTCTATATGGGTTGTATGAACCTGTTCCTGCATACACAAGACTGTTTCCGTTTTGTGAATAGGTTGAATTTCTGTTTATTGCATTAAATCTGCCCTGGAAGTATTCATCTTTCCAGTTCTTCATTGCACTGTTGTTGTAACCCCACATCAAGTCGTACATTACTGTTGTCTGGTGGTAACCGGCCATAGGCATGTTATCACTGTCTGTACGATAATAGTTCACTTTTGTATTGAATTTGATGTATTTGTTGACAGGAGACTCAAAAGAGAATGAATATGCCTGTTTTCTGTAACCTGTATTAGGGAGAATCCATTCATTATCTGTATTTGTCATTGAGAAACGAACGTTTGTACCCTCTCCGTTGCTTCCATTGATTGCAAGTGAATTTGTAGTTGTAATACCTGTCTGGAAGATACCTGTGAACCAATCGTCCTGATATACAAAAGGTGTTTTTACAATTTCACCGGTTTCCCAGTTCTTACCATCATATTGATAACGAAGCTTGTTTGCGTCAAATTTCTCACCCCACGCATAACGTGATAGATTTCTTGTAGGATTTGTTGCTGAACCGGTTTCAGCTGAAGTAAGTGTCCAGAAACAGAACTCGTTGAGTCCCATATCACCACCTGAACCATAAAGACTCTGGAAAGCAGGCCAATAACCGGCTCTTTCTGCAGATACTGTAGAGCTGAATGTCACACCAACACCTTTCTGTTTTCTACCGGCTTTAGTTGTTATAACGATAGCACCATTTGCAGCACGCGAACCATAGAGGGCTGTTGCAGCAGGGCCTTTGAGGACCGATACTGACTCAACATCCTCAGGGTTGATGTCACTTGCACCATTACCGAAGTCTACAGGGAAGTCTGCACCGGAGTTTGTGTAACTACTGCTTGAAGTTGTGGCTGTTGTACCGGATCTGATTGGAATACCATCCACAACAAACAAAGCCTCATTCTTTCCATAGTTGAGTGATTGATCACCACGGAGTGTAACACGGAGAGATCCGATAGGACCTGAATTTGCGGTATTGAATGTCAAACCGGCAACCTTACCGTTCATTCCGTTCAACCAGTTGCTGTTTGCAGCTTGTGTAATGGCATCGCTGTCAACTTTAGTCACAGCATAACCAAGAGATTTTTGCTCACGTGTCAAACCTAAAGCGGTAACAACAAGACCCTCAAGCTGACGTGACTCAAAGTCCAGAGTTACATTTATTACTGTTTGTTTACCAACTGTGACAGTTTTGGTTGTATAACCAACTGAAACGAATTCGAGGACTTCACCCTCATTAGCCTTGATGGTATAGGTTCCATCCATTTCAGTTGCAACACCTCGTGTAGTACCTTTCACGACGACTCCACACCCGATTATAGGTGTCTTACCATCGGACTCGTACACGGTTCCTTTAATTGTGGCCTGTGCCCACATTGATATAGAAATCAATGTAACAGAAGCCAAAACTAAGAACTTTTTCAAATAGATTTTAAGATTCATAGTTTTAATAATTAGTTAGTATTTGATAGTTTCATAAAATGATTTATTCCATTGATAAGCTAAAAGCCTTAGGACGAGTCATACTCTCTGTATAGACATTTCCGAAACGGTCTGTCAATTTTATCTCGAGAGTAGACGTAGCACTTGTTGCAGTTACTTCGAACATATGAGTAGTCTTCGCAGAATCGAAGGATGGTTCTGCATTGAGATTAAATCTTTTCATCGGATATGAGATTATGTGCAAAGGGTCTTTGACAAATTTCCTTGTTACTGTCAACGGAGTGCCATTTTCCTTCACCTCTAAAGTACAAGCTGAATCCCAGTTAAAGACATTGATTAACACTTCATTGGCAGTACTCTTGCTAGAATATTCGCCTGCATAGGCCGTCGCTGCAGTTGCATACGAACCGGTTGCATTTGGTGCGTATTTTTCCTGAGTTATCTCAATTGTATTTCTGTCATAAGCACGGAAAGGTTTGTTTGTACCTATTCCCTTGTATTTATATTTCCAGTTTGCCCCATTGACTTCAACAATCCCATAACCTCCGGTTGACCCGTCAGGTGCGATGTGATTGTTACCATAATCGGACTTCCCTGTCCACCACCAGGTTGCACATACAGAGGCAATATTATACTCATAAATATTACTGTTAATCTCCATGTTTTTATTAACATGGGTGTGGCCTGAAAGTATCTTAACATTTGTAAATCCGCTTAATGCACTCATAAGTGCGTTTCCGCTGTTTGTAAGGTTGAGGGAGATGTTCTGACCATTCCCGTTAACTCCTGTCGCAGTATATAAAGGTATGTGGAAAGCAACTACAATCGGTTTAGATTTATCGGTAACCTCCGCAAGATCCTTATTCAGCCAGGAAAGCTGTTCAGTTGTTATGGTCCCTGAATAGTTTCTCTCTCCGATAGTTCCCTGTGATCCACCTGTATTGATATAGCTTATATCATCGAGGACCACATAATGGACCTGACCCAGATTAAAAGAGTAATAAGTCGGACCCAGTACACTTTTAAATGCGGCCTCCGCATCAAAATCCCCGACTTTATATGGATCGTTATCATGATTACCCATTGTGTTGAATATCTGAAAACCGATTCCTTCAATATCATTTACATAATTAGGAAGTGAGTATGTATTGGCATACCAATATGCATCCCAGGACATATCTCCTAAAGTCAGACCATATATTTTCTTACCACTGCTTTTTACTTGTGTGGCATAAGCTGCTACCTCGGAATAAAAACCATTCTTAAACTGTGAAACATCACTGTTTCTGTTTGCAAGGTGCATGTCCGCCATTGCTATAACCACGTGATTCTCGTTATTAACTTCAAACAGCTCAAAATCACATTGATTAACAGAAGAAACGCCAGCTACAGCTTTATAGAACAGAGGAAGTTTGTTTACAGTTGCCACCTCATAATTAGATGGTACTGAAATAAAAACATATCCGTGTTTCTTCTGAGACTGAAGATAGTAAATACCATTTGCATCGGTCTTTGTTACTTCCACACCGTCAGAGACAACAACGCCGGAAACTCCTTTGCCGTTACAATAGACAATACCTTTGATATTCTTACCGGCAATGTCAGGAATAGTTGATACTGCCTGAATGCTCAGTGTTGTTGAACCCAATGAAAGTTCTTTTGTCCCTCTTAAGGCAGATATGTTATACAATCCGGAATTTATGGCTGAGCCAATATTAATGGTTGCACTATTAGCAGTTACATTCGACACCGGAAACTGGAATACTTTACTTGTCTCACTCTTTGATGCAAATTTTATTATGTCTCCTGCAGCAAATCCTTTGGCAGTAATTGTCACATTTGAATTCAAAGTCACAGAGATAGTTCCCGGTATTGAAACTCCCGTTAATTTAAAAGATGTGTCAGGTTTATCTCCTCCGGGATTATCTTTTGAACATCCGGAAAAGAGAAGTAACCCTACTGAAAACAGTAGCGTTACAAAAATTTTATTTAATATTTTTTTCATCTTCTCATGTGTAAAACTGTTATACGGCACATGCAGCCTTCTCTTTCTTCCATGTTGTTGCAGAGAAGAGTGCTGCTAATAAACTTCCTATTATAAAGATCCAGAATGTTCCATTCCATCCCCAGCTGCTGCTTGCTACACCACCTATCACAGCTTTACCAAGCAATGCATCACCTATAAGATAGCCGAAAAGGCCTACAAATCCGGCCGCCGTGCCGGCAGCATTTTTGGGTACCAGATTAACTGCTTGCACCCCAATAAGCGCGACAGGTCCATAAATAAAGAAACCAATGAGCATCAATGCAGTATAGACTATAGATATCCTTGTGGCATCAATTCCTGTTCCGAAAAGAGCCGACATGAAACTTGCAACAGGTACTGCCTTCCAATAAAGTAAAACAGATAGCATTACCAAAATCATATATATGAAATTTGCAGGAGCGCATCTGCCTTTAAATAATTTGGATGAAATCAAGCCACACAGAATTGTACCTGGTATTCCGGCATAATTATGGAGTGAAAACGCAAGGTTACTCTGTTCCGGAGTAAGAAGGCCTGCCTCCTGGCAATATGTAGGAGCCCAGTCACCTATACCATATCTTACAAGGTAAACGAAAATATTTGCCAGAGCTATAAGCCACAAGACTTTATTTGTAAAGATATACTTCACAAAAAGCTCCTTTACCGGAATCTTTTCTCCTGATTTTGAGTCTTTAACGGCTGTAAAATCATTTCTGTATTTATCAATCGGAGGGAGTCCATGTGCTTCAGGTCTGTCTCTCAATGCCCACCAACAGAAAATGGCGATAATCATAGCAACTGCTGCAGGAAAAACAAAAACAGCCCTCCAACTTTGAACGACTGTCACACCGGCAACATCTGCCACAAATAATCCACCAATCAGAGCTACGCCTGCTGTTGCAAGATTGCCTAGCATACCACTTCCGAATGTATGGGATGTGTTCCAGATCGACATCTTGAAACTTCTTTCATTTTGCGAGAACCAATGGACCATAACTCTTCCGCATGGAGGCCACCCCATTCCGGAGAGCCAACCAATTAAGAGCATGAAAACAAATATAATTGCCACAGAACTTGTGGCAAACGGAAATATGCCGACTGACATCATCAAAGCTGATGACATAAGTAAACCTATGACTAGGAACTTGCGGGCATCAGACCTGTCTGATACTGCTCCCATTATAAACTTGCTGAAAGAGTATGCTATACCTATTGCAGATAAAGCAATACCAAGCTCTAGTTTTGTATAACCAAGTCCACCTTCTGCAACTGGTTTAATCATACCGGGAACAGCCAGAGCCAGGTTCTTCCTGACAAGATAATACGCTGCATAGCCCAGGAATGCTCCAAGGAACACCTTCAATCTCATTCTTTTATACTCAGAATCAATTTTCTCCTGAGGAAGCAGAGGTTTGGATGCAGGTGGATCAAAGAATTTTAAAATATTCATAATTTCTATTACTGCTGTTTAGTTACGTAACTTTAATTTTACGCAAAATAAACAAATTCCACGTTTTCTTTTCGAATTATCACAAATAATGCAACAATTATTTAACTATATAATTATTTGCCAATTTAATAAAGCTCTCAGTCTGCGAGTCAATCCATGCCTGATCTTTTCCGAGTTCTTTTGACATCACTTGTGCTACTTTAGGAGCAGCTTCAATAGCAGCTCTTGCATCAATAAAGAGCAAACGTGCCCTGCGGCCAAGAACATCATCCAGAGTCAATGCCATCTCTTCTCTCACAGCCCACACTACTTCAGCTACGGTATAATCATATTTTGGATGAATCTTTTCATTCATACCGTTGCCTGATTTAATAAGCTTCTCAATTGCAGGCATATCAGATCCATAAACATAAAGGTGATTTGTGAGGTCAGGTTTTGGTCTGTACCCGTGAATTCTGTAATTCATGGTAGTACATTTCTTTGCAGGAAGCAGGTTCATAGAGATAGCCTTGTCAACTGTGTCCTCAGCCATCTTTCTGTAAGTTGTCCATTTTCCGCCGGTGATTGTAATCAGATTATTATCTGAGACAAATATTTTGTGACTTCTTGAAATCTCTTTTGTACTCTTACCCTCTTTTTTTGGTGCTGCAAGAGGACGCTGACCTGCAAAGACAGAAAGAATATCACTTCTTGTAGGTTTCTTTGCCATGTAAAGTGATGCAGTACTCATTATAAAGTCAATCTCCTCCTCTAAAGGTTTTGGTTCTGTCTCTGCATGCTCTCTTACAATATCCGTTGTGCCTACAACAACCTTGTCATGCCATGGAACGGCAAAAAGCACACGGCCATCTGAGGTTTTAGGAATCATGATTGCATAGTCTGTGTTTAAGAATGATTTATCAAAAACAAGGTGAATTCCCTGGCTTGGTTTTACCATTCTGTGTGTTGAAGGTACATCCATGAGTATAATGTCATCTACGAATACACCGGCTGCATTGATTACCGATTTTGCCTTTACTGAATATTCAGCATCTGATGTGATGTCTTTAATTTTTACCCCGGCAACTTTTCCCGATGCATTGTGAATAATGCCCTCTACCTTCATTTTGTTTAACGGACATCCCCCCTCTTCTACTATAGATTGTGCAAGGTTAATGGCAAGACGTGAATCGTCAAACTGACCATCATGATAGATTACTCCGCCCTTCAGACCTTCAGTAACTATTGTTGGAAGACACTTGGCAACTCTTTTCTTGGAAATGTATAATGATCTTCCAAGACTCAAACCCCATGAAAGCATATCATAAAAAGTGAGTCCGCAAGTATAAAGGAAATTGTCAAAATGAGTGTAGTTTGGAATAACGAAAGATTGGTCTTTCACTAAGTGAGGAGCATTTTGTTTAAGTCGGCCCCTTTCATGTAAAGCCTCCCTTACAAGCTGCACATCTCCTTTTTGAAGATAGCGGACACCACCATGTACAAGCTTGGTACTTCTGCTTGAAGTACACTTTGCAAAATCTTCCATTTCAAACAATGCCACACTAAATCCCCGTAATGCTGCATCAAGTGCGACACCGAGGCCTGTGGCTCCTCCACCTATCACGACCATATCCCATATCTTTGATTCGTCGGATACCTTTTTAATTAACTCTTCGCGTTTCATCTATGTATTTTTTGAATATAATTTCTATTCGTAACAATATAATCTTTGTTTCGAAACAAATTTAGATAGTTTATTTTATATTTTCAAAAATATTTTTATTTAATATCTTTCAATGAATCACATTTTCTATATAAAACACCAATATGCTTTCATTTTAAAAGAGTCCCCGAGATAGATCTGTTTCACTTTTATAAAATTTTTTATAACCAAACATTTCGTATATTCGTATCGATTTTCTTTAAAATTTCAATTATGCCAAAGATATCTTCAAGCTCTCCGAATAATCTTAACGAGCGTCATGAGTGTATACTCGAAATACTGAGGAAACAAAGTTCTGTTCCGGTTACATCTCTTGCAAGTCAGTTAAATGTGTCTGAGGTTACAATAAGAAAAGATCTCAGCTTTCTTGAGTCCCTGAACCTCCTCTATCGTGCACATGGCTGTGCAATATTGATAAATCCATATATCAATGACAGACATGTTAACGAAAAGGAAAAGATAAACACAGAGAAAAAAAGGGCAATAGGAATTCATGCTGCTTCCCTGATAACCGACAATGATTCTATCATAATTGCATCAGGTACAACTGTTCTCTCATTGGCACGAGAAATCAAAACAGAAAATCATCTGACAGTGGTTACAGCCGCCGTTAATGTTGCTTCCATACTCTCAAGAGACAAAAATATTGACATAGTACAACTTGGTGGTGTATTAAGGAATAGTGCGGTTTCAGTCGTAGGTCCTTTTGCAGAGAAGATGATGGAAGATTTCTCATGCAGCAAACTGTTCATTGGCGTTGACGGTTTTGACACCGAATTTGGTCTTACAACAACAAATTTAATGGAGGCGAATTTGAACAGGACAATGATGAAAGCTGCTCAAAAAATTATTGTACTGGCCGATTCCTCAAAATTCGGACTGAGAGGATTCAGTAAAATCTGCGACATTGACGAAATAGACCAGGTTATTACCGACAGCGAAGCTCCTATGCACATTGTCGAAAAATTAAACGACATGGGCATAGAAGTCACTCTCGTCAAGGAATAATCAGATTATTTTTTCTTGGGGTGAGCTATGTTCTCCCTTATTTTCCATTCACCTGTGTGAAAACGTACCTTAGGATCTCTGGTGTCATTACAATTAACAATGACTGCTCCCTCTTTTTCCCAATACTGTTTAACAGTATATCCGTGCATTGGTCCGTCATCCTCTCCGCGAACGGTAATATCATCAGGATTAACAACCAATTTCAGCCCTTTTGATTTATTTATCATATCCATGTCTCCCCTGCTGTTACCGCCTACCAGCAAAGGACGAGTCTTGATAAATGTCGGAATAGTGTTTGCCTTTCCGTCATCCTGAGGAATAGGCAATACAATAATATCAGTCAGACGGTCGTCTACGATAACCGATTTTACACCTACTATATTAATATCAGGAATGCCAAGCTCAACGGCAATGAATTTCTGGTAGAGATATTCAGGTGAAGCTGTAAGTATCCATACTTCAAAACCATAAGACTTTAGGTTTTGAATCAAAGCCTTCATCTCAGGATAAAACTTTCCCTGGTAAGACTTTAGATAGCAGTTGTATCCCATCTCCATAACCTCTTCTGTTGTCATTCCGGAAAGAAAATGTACTCTATCCTCTACATATGGTTTGCCAACATTGTTTCCGTCTGCAACCATCTCTTCAAGTATTTTCATCTTTGCAAGAGACAGACTATCAGTCTTTCCTTTGTAATTTTCATCAGCATACTGATAAAGAGCTTCATCTGCCAAATAATGAGGAACTTGACCAAACACAGTTCCATCTCCGTCAAAAACGGCAACCTTACGCTCATTCAGTTTTTTGGTTGAGTCAAGGAATTTTTCAATTCTGTTGTTTGTCTCCTTAGACCACCCTTCTATAAATCTGTATCTCTGAGCTGAAGCATTCTGGATTGTGGCGAAAAATAGCAGTACAACTAATAGGCTTTTGTCAATTCTTGAAATAATCTGTTTCATAAATGCAATTAATTATATTGCAAAAATACAATTTTTGATCTTCAAAACTAAATAAATTAAAAAATCGAAACCAAATATGGTTACGAAACAAAATTTCAAGGATTTTAAAGAGTATTTATTATCTTTGAAGTGATTAAAGATAAATTATTAAACTAAACTTAGATGAACAATACTCAGAAAAAAAACTATGCACTGCCTATTGCAATGATGTTCTCTCTATTTTTCATGATAGCATTCGTAACAGGCTTGCAAAACCCTATGGGGGTCATAGTAAAGAACCAGTTTGCTGCAAGTAACCTTCTTGCACAGTTAGGGAATCTGGCAAACTTCATTGCCTACGCCTTCATGGGTATTCCGGCAGGAATGCTTCTACAGAAAATAGGGTATAAGAAAACTGCCCTAGCTGCTATAGTAGTAGGTTTCGTTGGTGTGGCGATAACATTTATGTCAGGTCAGGTGGCAAGTTTTATCGTCTATATTATCGGAGCATTTATTTCAGGACTCTCGATGTGTATGTTGAATACCGTAGTTAATCCTCTTCTCAATGGCTTGGGTACCAACGAGAAAAAGGGAAATCAACTACTTCAGTTCGGAGGGTCAATCAACTCTATCGGAGCTACAATAGTACCGGTTCTTGTAGGCTATCTGATGGGGACAAACGAAGCTGCACGCACAATAGCGAAAGCAAATCCTGCCCTTTTCCTTGCGATGGGAATATTTGTACTTGCATTTCTTGTATTATATTTTGTTGAAATTCCTCAACCATTTATATCTAAGGATAAAAAAACGACAAAAGAGAGTCACAGCCCGTTCTCTTTCCGCCACTTCATATTAGGTGCAATTGCAATATTTATATATGTAGGTGTAGAAGTTGGCATTCCTAATATTGCAAACCTGTTTATGACAACAAACGGTGAAGCCGGAGGTCTGGGAATAGACACCACTGTTGCCGGTACAGTTGTTGGAACATATTGGTTTCTAATGCTTTGTGGTCGTCTGCTAGGTGGTGTTCTGGGTGGAAAAATCTCCAGTAAAATTATGCTTTCAACTATGACCACAATTGGACTGGTATTTGTTCTTCTTGCAATTTTACTACCGGTAGGCACTATGGTAAACATGCCGGTTTTCAGATCTGATATATCTTTCGGTTTCGCTTTAGTGCCTATTAATATAATGTTTCTTGTCCTATGCGGAATCTGTACATCAGTTATGTGGGGAAGCATTTTCAACCTGGCAACATCCGGGTTGGGAAAATATACTGCTGCAGCTTCAGGTATTTTCATGATGATGGTTTGTGGTGGCGGTATCCTTCCGGCTATACAGGGATGGATTGCTGACATTGCAGGTTTCGTCAACAGCTACTGGATCGTATTTGCAGGAATAGCTTATATGCTCTTTTACGCCCTTATCGGCTCAAAGAATGTCAATAAGAATATCTCCGTTGAATAATAATTACTTAATAATAATATACTGAATATGGATAAACCTTATGTTGTTGGAATTGATATTGGAGGTCAGACAAGTAAAATAGGTATTGTTGATGCCCGTGGGACAGTGTTGACACAAAGTTCAATCCGTACAGACAAATATGCTGATGTTAATTTATACATAGATGAACTTAGCGATGCGATATCAAAACTGGCCTCTTCTATAGGCGGAATGGAAAAAATTCGTGGTATCGGCGTTGGTGCACCTAACGGGAACTATTATACCGGAACAATTGAGAATGCAGTAAATCTGGTTTGGGGTGGTTCAAACGCCATTCCTTTTGCAAAACTGATGAAAGATAAAATCGGTATACCGGTTGCACTTACCAATGATGCCAATGCTGCCGCTGTCGGTGAGATGACATATGGTGCTGCCAGAGGTATGAAAAACTTTATCATGATAACTCTTGGAACAGGCGTAGGCAGCGGTATAGTTATTAACGGGGATGTCGTTTACGGGCATGACGGTTTTGCAGGAGAACTCGGGCATACCACATCTGTAAGATATAACGGAAGACTTTGCAATTGCGGAAGGGTCGGATGTCTTGAAACCTATGCTTCAGCGATAGGCGTTGCCAGGACTGCTCGCGAATGGCTTGAAACAACATCAGAACCAAGTATTTTGAGAAGTCTGGCAGAACAAATTACATCAAAAGATGTCTACGAGGCTGCTTCCAACGGGGATTATCTTGCAATAAAGGTATTTGAGTATACCGGAAAAAAACTCGGAGAAGCTTTTGCAGATTTTGTAGCATTCAGTGCACCTGAAGCAATAGTTCTTTTTGGCGGTTTGGCAAGGTCTGGAGACATTTTGCTAAAACCAATCGAGGAACACATGAATGCCAATTTGCTACCTCTATGGAAAAATAAGGTAAAGATTATCTTCTCGCAATTGAAGGAATCTGATGCGGCCATACTTGGAGCAAGCGCACTTGGCTGGGAACTCTAAAACACCGGTTCGGGATATTTGTAAAGCAGGTGAGATAATAATGTATCTCATCTGCTTTTTTTTATAGATTTTTTTTAACTTTATAGTATTCTATCTAATACTGAATTATGACTGATCAGCATAAGACTGCAGAAACTCCTGAATTAAATAAGAAGATTATTCTTACTAACAATATTGAACAGATAAATTCCCTACATGATTTTGTAGACTCTATTGGGGATGAACTGAATCTATCCCCTGCCCTTACTTTAAATCTGAATCTTGCGCTGGAAGAGATTGTTTCAAATGTAATCCTCTATGCTTACCCTTCCGAATCAAGTGAAAACAAAATTTTTATAGAGTTTACAAGGTCAGGAGACCAGTTAAAGTTCATCGTATCTGATTATGGAAAACCATTTAATCCTACAGCAAAGGATGAACCGGACATAACCCTTGAGGCTGTTGACAGACCGATAGGCGGGCTAGGAATATTTCTCGTAAAACAGATTATGGATGATATTACATATTACAGAGAAAACAACATGAACAAGCTTGTTTTGTGCAAGAGTTTTTAATTCGATAAGGTTATCTAATAAATAAACTATGAAAAAAATTGTTCTTTATATCTGCATTTTGTCTCTTTCAGTGAGCGTGTCATCATGCACTTCGGATAAAACTGATAAAGGACAAAACAGATCTCAGGAGACAAAACTGAGAACATTGGATGACATCAGGACAAAAAGCATTGGTGTCCTTCTTGGTTCACTTCAGGATGAATACGTCACACAGAATTTTCCTAATGCAAATATTATCAGGATAGACCACTCTTCTGACCTTGCGATGTCCCTCCAGCAAGGTCAATGCGAAGCAATCCTTCTGGACAACGTTACCAGCTCATACCTGATGAAAGAGAATGACAATTTTGCTTTCCTTGATGATTCTGTAACACAGGACACTTTTGCTGTCGGCTTTCAATATGATAAAAAATTCCTACAGGAAAAGTTCAACCAGTTCCTGAAGGAGATAAGAGGCAACGGCATTTACGAAAAGATTTACGACAGGTGGATAGTTAACTCGGATACTTCTGTGATGCCGGAAATAGAGAACAAAGGAGAAAAAGGCATAATCCACATGGGTACGACAGGAGAGAGCATTCCCTTCTCATTTGTCAAAAATAATATTGTGGTCGGTTTTGACATTGAACTCATGTACCGTTTTGCAGCTTACATGAACATGAAGCTGGATATAAAGATCTTCAATTTCGGAGGCATGCTGGCTGCCCTTATCAGCAATAAAATTGATCTTGGGGCCAACAGTATAATGGTAACTGAAGAGAGGGCAAAGCAGATACTGTTTTCTGACGGATACTTCACTACAACTTCAGGTATGTTGGCATTGAAAAGCAACCTCGTTGACCCTGGTGTTAACAAAACCGGGAAAAAATCATTTCTAGTCAAGGTAAAAGAGAGTTTTGAGAACAATATTGTTCGGGAGAAACGCTATATTTTGATTTTTGACGGTTTAAAGGTCACATTTATCATAACTGTTCTTGCTGCACTCTTCGGGACAATTCTAGGTGGTTTTATCTGCAGTTTGAGGATGAGCAGAAGAAAGTCACTAAGACTAATAGGCAAAGGATATATAGCTTTCTTCAGAGGTATACCTCAGGTGGTTTTCCTTATGCTTATGTTTTATGTGATTATGGCGCCATTTAAAACAGATGGTGTTACTGTGGCTGTCATCTCATTTGCAATGTATTTTTCTGCCTATGTATCAGAAATGTTCAGAACCTCTATAGAGGGCATAAGAAAAGGGCAGACAGAGGCTAGTCTGGCAATGGGATTCAGTAAATTCAGGACTTTTGTATATATCATATTGCCTCAGGCAGTACAGAGAGTACTTCCGGTTTATAAAGGGGAATTCATATCTCTGGTCAAGATCACAGCCATTGTAGGTTATATTGCCGTGCTGGATCTGACAAAAGCGAGTGATATAATACGCAGTCGTACTTTTGATGCGTTTTTTCCTCTGATTATGGTTGCAGTGTTATATTTCCTGCTCGCATGGATACTGACACTCATTTTGGATTATATACAGATTAAAACAGCGCCAAAACGAAATATATGATAACAGTAGAGAATCTGACTAAATATTTTGGTAATAATCTTGTTCTGAACAATCTTAATACCGAAATCAAGAAAGGGGAAATTATATCAATTATTGGCCCCTCAGGCAGTGGAAAAAGCACGTTTCTCCGCTGTTTAAACCTTTTGGAGGAACCTACCTACGGTAAAATATTTATCGACGGTATTAATATCCTGGACAAAAAAAGTAACCGGAACGCTCTAAGACAAAAGATGGGTATGGTTTTTCAGAGCTTTAACCTGTTTGATCATCTTACTGTTCTCGGCAACCTGACTATAGGACCTGTAAAGCTGCTTAATATGTCAGAAAGCCAGGCAAAAGAACAGGGAAGACAACTATTGAATATGGTTGGCCTTGCTTCCAAAGAAAATGCATTCCCTTCAGAGTTATCCGGAGGTCAGCAACAAAGGGTGGCAATTGCCAGATGCCTCTCAATGCACCCTGAGATAATTCTTTTTGATGAACCGACTTCTGCATTGGATCCTACAATGGTTAGTGAAGTGCTTGGAGTAATAAGAAGATTGGCCTCTGATGGCATGACAATGGCTATCGTCACTCATGAGATGAATTTTGCTAAAGATGTCTCAACCAGAGTTTTGTATATGGATGAGGGAAAGATTTATGAGGAAGGAACTCCTTCCGAGATATTTGAAACACCTCAGAAAGAAAAGACGCGTGAATTTATATATAGAATCAGGACCTTCAACTATCATATAAATGACAAGAATTACGATCTTTTCGACCTAAAGAGCGGCATTGAACAGTTTTGTGCCAGACACTTCCTTGATGCTCGTAGTATTTTCAGGATGCAGTTGGTTGTCGAAGAAATTCTTCAATTATGCTTCTTTGAAGGAGAGAGCGTGAATCGATGCCGACTGGTAGCAGAGAGCGGTGGTCTGAATATTAGCATCTCCTATTCAGAGAAAAATAATGAATTATCTGTGGAATTTTCCACCCATAAAATACTCGAAACAATTCTCAACCAGGTTGAAAACTCAGATGGTATAAGTATCAATATTTTAAAAGGTATTGCAAATATATCGGAAACCACGATAGATGATAAAATAATACTCAAGGCTGTTATATCATAGTTTCATATGCATATTGTACAGCTTTGTTCATCCAAATATTAAATGAATGCGTTTTCTTAAAATCAGCAATCACATTTTCTAGTAATTTGTTGTCTTCTATATATTTATCATCTACTCTTTTCACAAGAAAAAAGTCTTTATACTTCAAGTACTCAGAATAAGCTGTATCAGCAGCATATCCATTGGGTACTCTTTTTAACATATTAGATCTGTCAAGGGAAAAACCTTTTGCACTCTCCAGCAATGATTCAAAATCCTGACCGTTCAAAGATATCTCTTCCCTTATACTTTTCAAGACTATCGGCTCTGGCATATATATACCTGTACTTAAAATATGACTACCGATATAATCTGCTCCTTCGGCCTCAATATGGAAGTAATACCCCGAATATCCACCGTTTTTTCCTTGTGGAGATATAAATGCACCCATATGTGTCTTGTATGGTGTCTTATTCTTTGAAAACCTTGTATCCCGATATATTCTATATGTACAGCTCTTTACTGTCTGTTCTTTTACGGTTGGATCAAATTCAGAAATAGCTGAAATCAATTTTTCCACAAATGAGTTAAATATAGATTGTACCTCCTTATACTCACTCTTATGTTCTTCAAACCACACCCTATTATTGTTGTATTTCAACGTGTTCAGAAAATTAATAACTCTTTTCATAACTTATTGCTTTTAGTTTTCCATCATACAAATATACAATCATAATTTGTCATGTTTGCCGACCTGAACATGTACAAAATAAATATTCCAACACTCAAGTGGGTGGAGCATACTGCCATACTGGAATTTTTTCAGGCAGCCATATAACAAAAAAGGTCCGATGATTTCTCATCGGACCTTTAAAAGATGGCG
>JAEAMG010000636.1_pt1 | contig 36956 bp, 45 predicted proteins | sample 8958741 | NCBI WGS metagenome assembly JAEAMG01 (sample SAMN16933256, study PRJNA681125) | bioreactor sludge metagenome | isolation source: anaerobic bioreactor treating anionic surfactant - SDBS | place: India: Bengaluru | collected 2019-02-28 | reverse complement strand
CAAGGCGATCGTTTTCGGTGAGTGCATGGTTCAGTTTCTCGGTTGATTGTTGGTCCGCCTTGGCCAGGCGCTGCTCGAGCGCGAGGCGGTCGGCCTGTTGCTTGAGGATCACCTCGGCATTGGCCTCGGATACCTGTCGCAGGAACGCCTGGTGATCCGCGGCCTGCCTGGCCACCGCGGCATGCGCATGCGCGGCGTCAGACTGCGCCGATAGCACCCGGACTTGCTGCCCGCCGGCCACAACAGCCAGAGCCAACACCCACCAGGCCCAGCCGGGCACGAACTTCAGCCAGGCGGTCATGCGAGCGCCCCTCCTGCTTTCGAGTACGCAGCCAACAGACTGCTGACCTTGTGTTCATGCTGGCCGTACCCGGCCCCGGGCAGAGATGCCCAGCGGCTACGGCATTTGTGGATGGCATCGGTGATGCGACCGGCCTTGATGTCGTCCAGCGCCTTGCATTCGCCGATCAGCTGCAGAGCGACCCGGTCCTGATTCAGAGGGTTAAACCCTCCCGAAAGACCGAGCTGCTTGCGGTAGTGGTCCCAGTACCGCGCAAGGATCTGGTATCGGCCCGCAGCGGTGGACTTGATGCCAAGTGCAGGTAGGTTGACCAAGCGGCGCGGATGATCGGCGTAAGAGTCGAACATCGAACCGCCGACAATGACGTCATAGCCGTGATCGCGCGTCGGCTGACGACCATCGTCGGTGCCTTCAGACCAGGCGATCAGGTCCAGAAATGCGAGCATGTTTGTGCCGCCCGCTTGGGCAGCTGATATTCGAGGCATGGTTAATCTCCGGGCAAAAAAAAGCCCGCCTGGAAGCGGGCTCAGCCAGTTGCTGCTGCGTTAGAAGACGCCGAGTTCTTTATGAATGCGATATGCGTATGCGTACGGCCCAAGGGATCTTCGGACGCCTACGAACTTAGGAGTTGCTGACAGCTTGAATTGACTAACGACTGCAGCGGTACTTGAGAGAACAGCGGAGCTTAGCGGCATAACCGCCTCGAGCAGCAGTGTGTTCACCGCGGCCGCCGTTGCGGCATTGGCTGCAGCCTTCGTCAGATCAGGCGCAAACTCAATCCGCTTATCTGCCAATGCCACTGGAAACTGCCACTCCCTCGATACAGCCAAAACGTCCCGGGTGGCTTTATCAATCTCTTGCATGGCGAGATAGATGAACTCTTCAGGGTCGTTGGATAGCAGAGCAAGACTATTCAAACGTTCAAGCTCAGCACGCAGCAAAAGCAATTCGTCGCGACGCCGATGTTTAAACTCTAATATTTCTGCTAACGGCACATCTCCAGCCGGAACAGGGATGCATTTGACGAGGTCAACGCCCAACCCTCGGGGGCGCGCCGCTTCTTCTCTATCAAAAGAGATTGAGTTTGGTCCCTCTAGCAACGCCCACGCGCGCGGATTTTCTCGCGAGAGATCTTGATGTGCAGCGAGGACCCCCGCGAGCATGCCCTGCGCTGCACAACCGTCGATGCTGTAGTCCGGTCGAGAAAGCACTCCCGCACTTTCCAAATATTCTGAATCAGGCCCACCATCTACATAGATCAGACGCGAAGACGGCCATACGATCCGATCCCAAAACAACAAGGCGTAGCGAAGCTCTTCTGGATGAAGCCCGCCACCAAGTTGGATTTGCTCACCATCGATGCGCATGGGATTGGTGAGTATTACCCCTCGGAACTTCTGTTCCTCCCTAATCTTTCCGAACAGTGGATCGGACATCCTGCGTCGTTTAGCCTCTCCCACCGCGCCACCTCTTTAAATGGCAAATTGCTACCCCTAATTTATGCCAAGCCCTACGCAATGAACAGCCGCGCAAACACCGCCGGCACGTTCCCCTTGTCGAGAAACACCGACCCGCCTGGGCCTTGCTGGTAAATCTCGACGCTGCACTCCACGTTGTTACCACCACCTGCAGTCCGTCCAAGCCGTCTCTAAGCGGAAATTCGCCCGCCTAAAGCCGGCATCCAGAAGTCGTTATTCGTCCACACCCCCGGCAGGGTCGTCAGCCACAAATTGACTTCGGTTTTATCCTTGGTGAACTCCAGGCCAATGGCTGCGCGCTGCAGTTCCGCTCTCCACCAAATCAGCGCGATCACAAGCCGGTAACATCCGCCACGACATAGCGGGTGGTCCCGCCGTTGTTGGTGTCCGTATCCCAGCCCATAATGAAAGGGCTTTGAGATTCCAAATAGACCCACGCAGCGAAATGCACCGCGTCGGACGCAACATTAAGCGCAGCTCCACTAATGCTGACGGCCTGATAAAAAAGCTCGCGGGAATAAACGACGTATACACTCGGCTGCGCACCCTGATAGGTTGTCTTTCTAACTAACCGAACAAACTGAGATTGAGGAATGACCGCATAAGTGCGGCCTGTAGCGAACTGAAAGTTACCAGCCCCGGCCGTAACGCCAACAATATTGAGCAGCTTCCAAGATGAACTAAACGTGATTTGGCCATCCGCGTCGTAAACTTCAAGCCCGAAGGTGCTGGTTCCTTGGCCGCGGGCGAACACGTAGAAAGTAACGAGCGCGCCAGGTGCTGCCATTACGTTGATATAGACGGTGCTTCCAGAACGCCCCACAAATGCCGATGGTGACGCGCAGGAGAACGCGAAAAATTCCCCTGCGCCCAGCGTGATTGATGCCTGGCTTGGATTGTTCGATGTACCCTGCCCGGCCGGGAATGAAACCGTGTTAACAGTAACTTTCCGAACAAACATTAAGTTTGCGTAATCGCCGTCTATTTGATATGTGCCCGCACCATTTAATATCTCAAGTCCGACCGGCATCAGTAAACCCCATAATAAATAACGCCTGCCGGCGTTGTTTCTCCGCTCGTTACTTGGCGCTGCCAGGTCATGGTTTGCCCGTTAAAACTTACTTGCGGGATAGAAAGCGCTGGACACAGGTCAAGCCCATTTTGCGAAAAATCAGTCATAGGAATTGCGAACGGCGTGCCCTGGGCGAACCCAGGGTGCGAAACGCTGCCCGTAGCCTGGCCGGCCGGAACGGTGGCGATGCCAAGTATCCGGCCGACAAGCTGGGTCGTATCCAGCTGGACGGTGCCGTCGGCAAACCATGTTTGCAGCCCTGCAGGCATTTGATTAGCTCCAGATGCCGAGGCGAATACGCCTCACGTTGTTTGAGTCGAACAGCTGCAGCAGCTGGTTGGTAATGGTTAACCGCCCCTGCCCCGCCACCGTCCCGTTAATCTCAAAGGCGCCCGTCTTGTCCAGGCGCCACCCCTGCTGCCCGGCCACATAGTTGGTCGACTGCAGTGCCGTGGCGATCTTGGCCATGTCGATGGTGCCGTCGCCGATCACCGCCGAATTGATGAACACCTGCCCGCCCTGAATCACGAACGGCGTGGTGATCTGCCCGTTCGCCACGTTGATCACCGCAAAGCGGTCGGCCTGGAACAGTACCTGCGACTGCATGCCCTGCGGGGTGTTCTCGATGCCGATGCCCATGCCGGCGCCGTAGTATTTGCCGTCAGCCGTAACACCCAGCTTCACCGACCACATGGCCGACAGCTTGCCGTCGAGGGTGGCCACCGCTTCGCTGGTCTGCTGCACCGTTGCGGCCAGGTCTTCGCCCAGCTCGGCCTCCACGGTGTCGATTCGCTGCGCCATCGCGCTAATGGCATCGGCGCGGGCGGTCTGCTCGGCGGTGATCGCCGCCGCGTTCTGCCCCACCTGGGCCGTCACCGAGTCGATGCGCACGGCCAGCGCCATATCCTCGGCCGCGCGGGCGGACTGCTCCGACCACACCCCCGCCAGCACTGCCGTGCTGCCCGCACTCCACCCGCTATCACCAGCGAGCGGCGGATTGATCTGCGCGAAAACCCCGTCGATCCGCTCGGCCTGCGCCTGCAGACCCTGCTCGGCCTGCTCGATGGCGGCAGTGTTCTGCGACACCTGGCCGGCCAGCGCGTTGGCGGCTTGTACGGCCTGGCCAATGTCCAGCCAGTAGACGGCATTCGGCGGTGGCGTTTCCACCGGCACCGCCTGGGCTGCCTGATACAGCCGCTGCCCGGCGCGCACCGTCTCGCCGCTGGCATACGCCTTTGCCGGGTCGTAGGCCAGCACGTCGACCACCTGTTGCAGACGCTCGTTTACCGACCCCGGCCCTTCCCCGTCGATCAAGTCGAGGCGATCCTGCAGGTGCTGGCCAAGCTCGGTTTCGCTGATCTGCCCGGCGATGGCGGCCAGCAGCTCGGAAACCTCGACGCTCGACTGCCCCATGACCCACGCCGACCACGGCCCGATGTTGCCCGAGCGATCCACCAGCCGCGCGCGAAAATGGAACGTCGCACCCGCCGCCAGCCCGACCATGCTGTGGCTGTTGGTCGGGTAGGCGTAATCGCCCAGGTGCATGACGCCTTCGGCGGCGGGGCTGGTGTTGTACTCGATTTCCGTGCGCTGGGTATCGGCCGCGCCCTCGGCCGGGAAGGCCCAGGCCAGCCGAATGCCGAACTCCATCGGCGTGGCCGTCAGCGAGGCCAGTGCCGGCGGTGCGCCTTCCTTGCCATTGAGCTGGGTTTCCGCGCTGTACGCCGGCAGCGAGGCCACGCCCAGCGGGTTGACCGCGCGCACGCGCACCAGATAGCGCCCGGCATAGATGCCAGGCACCTCGAAGCCCAGCGCACCCGTGCGCGCGACGGCAATCCACTGGCCGTCGTCCTTGCGCCATTCGGCTTCGTAGGCGACCGCGCCGGCAGCCGCCGGCCACTGCGCGCGCAGCGTCGTCACCGCCAGCCCCTGGGCAATGGCCGTATAGCTGTCCACCGTCACGCTGGCGGGCGGAGCCTGCACGCTGGCCGGCACGACGGATATCGGCCGGGCCTCGATGCGCGCGCCGCTGTCGACCGCGCCGTATTTGCCCGGATCGTGCAGCACGCCGGAGATTTCAAACACACCGCGTTCGGGCCGCGACACACGCATGACGCGGTATTGCTGAATGGCCAGGTCGGCGGCATCGAGCACCCATGTGGCCTGGGCGCGCGGCAGCACGCTGTATTCCGTCGTGACGGTCACGACGCGGCCGTTCACGCTCTGCACCGTGCGCCCCTCGGCCACGCCGCTGGGCAGGTTGACCACCAGGCGGTCGCCGGCGCGCACCAGGGTGTCGCGGTCAAGGGTGATCTGCCGCCCCGCCGCCGCGCTGATCAAGCCGCCCAGCGGGCGGCCGGCCAGCAGCTCGTCGGCCACGCCGATGATCCGACCCGGCAGCGGAATGTAACCATCCAGCCCCACGCGAAACGTAATCGAGCGGTCGGCCACGTTGGTCAGCAGCACCCACCGCCCACGGCGGTCTGCCTCGCTGCGGCGGGTGCAGCCAATGGCGGTCAGGTCAAGCTGATTGACGCCATAGCGGCGCACCAGGGCCGGCTCCGATACCGGCGCAATGTCCGACTTGTAGCCGTTGGCCGGCTCGTCGTAGCTGACCAGCGCCATGCTGTGCCGGGTCTTTTGCGAGGCGCCGGCATAGTTGAACTCGCCAATCACCTTGGCGCGGGTGTAGACAAAATCCACCTCGCGCGGCATGTCGGCCATCGCCACCATCTGCGCGTTCGCCCAATAGCCCATGCCACGGAACATCGACGCCAGGTCGCGTAGCACCGTCCAGGCCTCGGCGCGCTGCTGAAAATACACGTTGCAGGTAAAGCGCGGCTCCTGGCCGCCCTGCCCGTCCGGCACCAACTGGTCGCAGTATTGGGCGATGCGGTACAGCTCCCACTTGTCCACCTGGGCGGCGGTGATGCGCCGGCCCAGGCCGAAGCGCGGGGCCAGGACAAGGTCGTACCAGACCCACGCAGGGTTATCCGTCCACGCCCATTTGAACGCGCCATCCCACAGCCCCGCATAGCTGCGCGACTCGGGGTCGTAGTTGGTCGGCACGCGGATAATCCGGCCGCGCGTCTCGACGGCAATCTGCGGGATGTTCTGGAACTGCTGCGCGTCGTACTGCACGAACAGGAGCGCGGTGTTGGGGTAGCGCAGCTTGGCGTCGATAACCTCGGTCAGCGCCTCGACCCGCATCGTGTCGGCGATCAGGTTGCTGTCCTTGTTGGGCGTCAGGCGGCGTACCCGCACCTGCCACGGCGCGCCATTGGCCGGCAAGTCGATGCGGTGGGTGCGTTCGTACTTGCTTTTGCTCTTGCCGCTCAGGCTGTAGCTGGCCACCTGCTGATAGGCGCCGCCAGCGCTGGCCACGTCGATGGCGTAGTCGATCCGGTAGCCCACCACGTCGCCGTTCGCCTTCTGCTGCTGCAGCGCGGGCCACGAAAAGCGCAGGCGCACGGCGGACAGCTGCGGGTCGCTCAGCGCGCGGACAAAATCCACGCCGCTGCGCAGCTCGACGCCGACCGCCTGCTCGTTCTCGACCGAGGGCAGCCCGGCGATATGCGTCTGGTGGGGCGTGCCTGGGCGAAATTCCCAGGTCACGCCGGGAAAGTTCACCGTGCCGTTCGGCGCGATGATCGGCGTGCCGTCCAGATAGATATCGCGCCCGTCGATCTGCCCGGAGCCATTACCGGCGAACTCGCCTTCGCCCAGCGCGACCAGCACTTTGGCATAGGCCACGCTACGCACGCTGTCCGGGGCTTCCACAGGCGTGCGCGGGGTTTGCGCGCCGCCCTTGCGGCCTGCCAGCGGGCGCACCCGGCCGGTGCCGGCGTCTAACACTGCTGCGGTCATGGGGCTTGTCCTTGGGGCATGAAAAAGCCCGGCGCGAGGGCCGGGCTGCGGGTGGGGCGGGTTGGTGGCTACTGCTGATCTTCGGCGTAGATGCCGCCGGAAATGATCGCGCCGCCGATCCGGCGCTTGCCGTACAGCAGGCCGACCGGGTTGCCCTGGGCGGTGGTGTTCACCGGCCCGCCGAAGGCATAGCTCGCGGTATTGGCGGCGTCCTCGCCGGTGGTCAAGCCCTTGGGCTGCGGCGCGAGCATCTGCGCCACGCCGCCGACCATCATCCCGCCACCTGCCGCCACCAGCCACAGCTGGCCGGTCATCAGGCCGACACCCACCAGCACGGCGCCAAGCACCGTCTGGAAGACGCCGCCCTTCTTGCTGCCGATCAGCACCGGCGCGATGCGGATATCCTCGCGGATGCCGCCCAGCTGCAGCTCGTCCTCGCGCAGGTTGCGGCGGCCGTAGAACACGGCATAGGTCAGGCCGCGCTCGCGGCTGCTGGTCAGGTACTGCTCGAAGCCCGGCAGCTGCGCGCAGAGCGCGCGCACCGCCTCGGCGGGACTGGCCACCGCCAGGCGGAACACCCGGCCGAACCGCGCCCCCAGCACGCCATACAGGCGCACCGTGCGCACTGCGTTACCGTTCATGCCGCCCCCTTGTAGCGCACCACCAGCGCGGTGCGTTCCTGCCAATAGCCGCCGTAGGCCACCGGGCCGCTCAGCTGCCCATACAGGTGGTGCAGCAGCTGGCCATCGCCCAGGTACACGCCGCCGTGATTGACCTCTGGCGCCTGCACCTGCATCAGCACCACGTCGCCACGCTGCAGCGGGCCGGTGGCCTCCTCGAAGCCCGCCTCGCGGAACAGCTTCATGTAGAGGTTTTCGCCACGAGTCCACCACTCGTCGTCGCGCGGGTAGTCCGGCAGCGTGATGCCGTATTCCAGCTTGTAGAACCCACGAATAAGCCCGTAGCAGTCGTAGTCGGTGCCATGCACGAACGGCCGCCCCACCAGCGGCGGCACGCCACCACAGGGCAGCAACGTGTTCAGGTCGCCCTCAGGCCAGCTCAGGATGTACCAGGGCACGCTGCCGGCGTTGCACAGCGCCACGTCGGCGTCGCTCGCGCGGCTGGTGGCGTCGGGGTGCGAATGCACCACGCCGACGATGGTGCCCAGGTCTTCGGCAGCGGCGTAGTCGGCCGGGTCGAGCGTGAAACGGTCGGCGCCGGCGGCGCCCTCGGCCAGATTGCGGCACGGCACATAGCGCTGACGCCGGCCGATCTGCACCACCAGCCCGCAACACTCGCGCGGGTACTCGGCCGCTGCGTGCTTACGCACGGCGGCTAGGATGTGTTTGCGCATTGGCATTACCTCAGCAGGGCAGCGCCCGGATGGCCGCCGAAGGGCAGCGGGTTATTCGCGCCGAAACGCGCTTTGCAGTCGCCGAGCAGGCCGCCGCAGCGGTCGCGGGCGGGGTCGTCGGTGGGCGTGCCGTCCAGCTCGGCCACCGGCCCGCCGGTATAGCCGCAGTCGGCGCCCCGGTACTCGCCGCACATAGCCCAATGACACAGCCCATGTATCTGCCGGGCGGGTATCTGCTGGCCCTGCACGTCCGCCGGCGAGCTGAGCGCGAACTGCACCGCCGTGCCGTTCTCCCCGGTTTTCTGGTCGACATACCACACGTCGATTTTTTCCTGGGTCGGATCGGCGTCCGGGTTGCCATTGGCGAAGTTGCGCGCATCCAGATAGTGCGCAAAGGTGTCGTGGATCGTGACCCGCGCCTGTGCCAGGTCGGCAAATGCCAGACACAGCGCGGTGATCGAGGCGTCGAGATTGCCCACGCTCAGCGTTGGCGACGGCGCCGGGCCATCCCCGCTGATATCCAGCCCCTCGATCTGCACGGGCCAGGCGCGGTACTCGTGCCCCTGCCACCAGATCGACTTGGCGCGCAGCTCCTCGCCCGAGGCCTGCACCGCCAGCAGCTCGGCCGGCGTATGCGCCACCGCATGCCCGTGGAAGCGCAGCACCTCCCCACCGAAGGCCGTGCAATCAACCTCGATCAAGCGCACCTCGCTGCCGGGTTCCAGCAGCTGCACGTCGGCGTTAAAGCTCATGGCTCACTCTCCAGAAACGACAAGCCCCGCACGGGGCGGGGCTTCGGTGGGCGGCGTGACGGGTGACGGCGGCGAATGCTCGCGCGCCAGCTCGCCCAGATACGCCAGCTGGCAGTGCCGCAGCTCGCCCACGCGGTCACGCCAGAACAGCGTATTGATCAGCCGCTCAGCCAGCCGCCAGCGGCGTTTCGCCGGCGTGCGCAACTGGGCGCTACGGTAGGCCCGGCTCGACAGCGTTTCGTCGACGTAGCCCCACAGCAGCGCGTTGGCGAGCTGGTCCAGGGCAATCAGCAGGGCCAGCCAGTACGGCCGGCGGTCATAGCGAGCCACATAGGTGGTCAGGTCCAATTTATTCATGGTCGGCCACCCACAGCCGCGCCTGTTCGGCACCGGCCAGCTTCAACGCCTCGGCCAGTTCGCCGGCGGTGGCGTCGATGGTGGTGTTATCGGCCAGTACCCACGTCACGGTCGCGCCGGCGCCCGCTTCCTGCAGGCCGAGGATCGCGCGGGCCATACGGGCCTGGCTGGTTTCGTCGCCGTCGAAGGTGCGGCCGCTGGCGGTCGTTACCTTGATCGCGCGCACCGCCTCGGCGCGGCGCGTCTTCCATGCCTCGCGGGCGGCCTTGGCCGCGTCCTCGGCCTTCTTCTCGGGCGTGATCAGCTGTGAATAGTCGATGTTCATGCGGGCAGCTCCTCGGGCATGTCGGGCAGCGGTTCCGGCTCAGGCACCGGGTCGAACGGCAGTGCAATCGGGCCGTCTTCCGTGACCGTCACCGGCTCGGGAAACGCCACCGCCTGGCTCGGGTTCGGCCCGTGCGGCAGGCGCAACGTCAGGTGCAGCACGCCGTCGATGCGCGACACGTCGCCGACGATCCATTCCGAAACAATGGCATCGGCCGGCAGCGTGGCGCCGTCCGGCAGCGGGCCGAAGTCGAATGCCGCGCCGTTCAGGGTCAGCACGTCGCCGGCGCGGGAGGCTGCGAGAGGTGTAGATAGGAGTTTCGGGGAAAGGGAAATGATCATATCGCCACCTTGCCTATAGCAACCAAACGAACCTCCATAGTGTTGCCGCTGACCCATCCAGGGGCGCCGGCAGTCGCATAGACATAGGCCCTGATCGTCGTGGCGGACTTATCTAAACGGCAGTAACCCACATTCGGTCCGGGTATCCCCGAAGGAACAGTGTTCAAACTATGGCTTACGCTTAGCTCACTCGCGCTCGCAAAGTTGATAGGCCAATCGGAATAGCCAGAATCGAGATAAGCAGTGGCTCCGTATGAAACCGTCACAAACTTGAAGCAAATAGCCGTTCCATCAGGAAAGATGAGCGCCCGGCCATTCGCGTTTACAACGCTTTGAAACGCGGCGCCTGTCGGCACGCCGCCAGACTGCGAGACAGTGCCGAGGATGTTGCTGGTGTGGAATAGCTCCCGCCAAGCTGAATCGGTGTCGCCCTTCGAGCGGAAGAACGCCCGCCCGAGACGCATCGCCAGCTGCTGTTCGATAGCACCGGTCACCCCTATAGACAGGCCGCCACAGATGGTCACACCCATCGGGCCATCGGCTCCCGCGCGCACGAAGCGAGACCCCTTCAGTACGTCGAATCCTTCGCTCGAGGCAGCGGTAAGCAGGTTTGCCGCGCCTACCGCCAGCATCGCGCCGGCGGTGGTATCGGTTGGCCCGGTTTGTTTTACGAGGTTTGCGGCGTGCCACGCTTGCCGTGTGGCGGGGTCTGTAAGGCCGAACAATGCCATCGCCGCGCGCACGAACGCCGTGGTCGCAATCGACGTGTCGGTGTCGGTCGCGGCGGGTGTCGGCGCAGTAGGGTTCCCGGTAAATGCTGGGCTGGCAAGCTCCGCTTTCTGCAGGTACAGCTCGGCAAAGTTGGCGATGATCTTCTCGAACGCCGTGCGCGCGGTGTCGCCACCGGCACCGCTGCCGGCAGCGCCGAGGTTGATGATTTGTTGTGTCATGCTGCCCTCACGGGTGATAGGCCGTCTCGAAGGTGACGGCCAGGGTGTAAACCTTGCCGTGTCCGGTCAGGGTCATTTCGCCGCGCCGATACAGGCCCAGCTCACCAAGCGGCGGCGTCCACAAAAAGGCCTTGGCCTTACCGTGGCGCCGCAGAAAGTCGCGGATCGGCAGGACATACTCCGGTCGCCCCTTGAAGCTCAGCGGCCAGCTGTGCGACGTACTGTTGATGCCATCGCCGACCACCTGGGCATATCCATCGGCAAACTGCGCCACCCGAGTGCGCTCGTCTTCGGTGCCGGTGGCGCCCAGCTGTGGCGACCATGTGAAGGTTTCCAGGGGCATTAGCCTCTCCCATTCAGGTGGCGGCCGATGGCGCCATCGGTGCGCAGATCGCGGGCCAGCAGCTGGCGGTATTTCTGCTCAACGAAACGGCCGATTTCCGCGCCGAACTGCTCCATGCCCGGCGGCGTTTCCGCCTGCGCCGTGCCCTCGTTGCTGATCTGGATAAGCACCTGCACCGGCGCCGCCGAAGCGCCGCCCTCGTTGGCCGCCGGCTGGCGGGCGAGGAAGGCTTTCAAGTCGCCATTGGTGCGCCGGTCGACCACCCGTTCGCCCTGATCGAGCAGCCAGGTGCCCTCGCGCGGGATGTTGTCGATGCCGTCGTGCGCCATGCCCATGATCGAGGTGGCGGTGATCATCCCGACCGACGCATACCCCAGGCCGCGTATCAGTGCGGCCGCAGGGATACCCATAATCGGCCCCAGCTCCAGCGCCTTGGCCGCCGCGACTTCCGTGCTGACGACGGCCTGCGCGATGGCCGCCGCCTTGCTGGCCAGAAACAGCACCTTGTAGGCCGCCGAGCCCTCGCCGGCCATTTGCTTCATCATGTCCGCCGCGTTACCCGTCACGTCGGCGAACATGCCCAGCGTCGCGACCTTGTAGGCATCGCCCAGGCTGGACAGCCTGGCGTTGTTCTCGGTGGTGATTTCCGTCACGCGGGCGGCGTGCTGCTGCTCGTTGATCAGCTTTTCATCGAGAAAGGCTTTCTGCCGGGCCAGCTCCTCGCTGCGCCACTTCTCCAGCTCCTTTTGCGCTTCGGCGACCTTGACCAGCTCGCCGGCCGCACCGCCCACGCTGGCATCCAGCCCGCCGAAGGTCGGCGCCTTGGTAATGGCCGCCTTGCTGAACTGGTCGCGGGCGGCGTCGTACTGCTCGGGCGTGACGCCGCCCGCCGCGCGGGCTTCGTTGAGCAGCCGCACCCGCTCGCGCATCTGCGACAGCAGCCGTTCCTCGGCGGTCTGCGCGCCGTCCATCAGGCTTTTGTAGGCCTGCTGCGCATCGAGCGCATCCTTGGCGGCGGCAGCGCGTTCCAGCTCGCTTTTTTGCGCGGCCGTCAGCGCCTTTAGCTCGCCTTCGGTGGTGGCGTAACGAATGCGCGCCAGCTCGGTCGTCTGCCCGTAGGTGGCGACCTGCTCTTGCAGGGTGGCCAGGGTGCGGGCATGGGCGTCGTTGAGCTGCTGCGCCGCGCGGGCCGCTTCGTCGGCGGCCGACTTGGCGGCGCGGGCGCTTTCCTCGCGGGCGGCCTTGGCCTTTTCCTCGGCGTCGGCCGCTTGCGCGGCAGCGCGGGCGCGCGCGGCCAGGGCGCGGCCTTCGTCGGTGGCTTCCAGGCCATCGGCCGCGATCTGCCGGTTGACCTCGCCCAGGGCGGTGGCGTCCTTGAGCTTGGCGGTTTGTTCGGCCAGGCCGGCGATTTTCTTTTCCCAGCCACTGGCCAGCTCGGGCGACAGGTTGGCGACATTTTCCATCGCCTCGCCAAGGCCTTTCATCTGGCCTTGCAGCTCGCTCGCGCTTGAGCCGGCCTGACGGCTCTGCTCGATCATTTCGACGTAGCTGGCGGCCAGCTGCTCGATCTTGCCGCGCAGCTCGTCGGTCGGGCCAACGGCCGTCACCAGCTCTTGCGTGGCCTGGTCGATATCCATGCCGCCGCGCACGCGGGTGGCAAACAGCTGGGTCGCTGCTACACGGTCCCGCCGCGAGGCGCTGAAATCGTTGCTGTAGGTATCCGGCGCGGTGGTAATCCGGCCGATTCCGGCCAGGGCATCGCGCGCTGCCTGCTGCGCCTGGGCCTTCTGCTGCAGCAGGTTATTGATCATCGGCCGGCGCTGTACGTCGGCGAGCTTTTCCCATTCCTCGCGCAGCTCGGTGATGGGCCGTTTGAGATCCACCGCCGCGCCCGCTGCCTTGTCGCCGTGATCGGCGAACAGCAGGAAACTGGCCGCCGTGCCGGCCGCCAGGATAGCCAGCCCCACCGGGCCGCCCAGGGCACCCAGCAGGCCGGATACCGCCCGCGAGCCGACCGAGGCCGCGCGGCTGTATGCCGCCTGGGCTTGCGTCTGCGCCAGGGTCGCCTCGCGGTCGGCCAGCTTGGCCAGGCGCAGCCGCGACAGCGCAGCGGTGTGGCCATCGGTGAAGCGCGCGGCCTGGGCCTGCGCCTGGGCGCCGGCGAGTTCGGCCTGGGTATGGCGCACCGCCATGTTCGCGGCGTCGAGCTGGGCTTTGGCGCGGCCGATGTTGGCGCCGACCGAGGCCCGCACGGCGTTGATTTCAGCCAGCAGCGCCGCCGTCGAGCTGGCCGCCCACTTGGTCAGGCCGCCGGCGCCGACCGCCATCACCGCCACGGCCAGGCCGTCGAGGTTGTCGGTAAGTAGGTTGATCAGCCCGGCCAGGTTGGCGGTCGCGCCGCTGGCTTCGTTCTGCTCGCCCAACCAGCGCGCGTAGTGGTTGGACAGCCGCTGAAGAGCATCACCCACAGTGGTAGGCATCCGCTCGGTTGCATCAGCCAGTTCCTTTTCCTTGCTGATAAGGGCTGGCATCCATTTACTGGTGACGAGTTCGCCGTTGCGCGCCATGTTTTCCAGCTCGGCGCTGGTTACGCCCAGAGCGTCGGCCAAGGCGTTAACGATGGCCGGTGCCTTGGTAAGCATGTTCTGCCATTGGTCGCCCTGCAGCTTTCCAATGGCAATCGCCTCGCCAGCTGACTTGATGACAGAGGCGGTATCCTCAGCATTGGCGGCACTGAGCGTGAGCCCAGAGGCTAAAACGTTCACGAACCCGGTGACGGTTTCCGTCGCATAGCCCATGTCGCGCATGCGCTTGGCCGAGGTGATGAACAGTTCGGCCTGATCGCTGTAGCGCTTGTAGGTCCGGTCGCTGATTTCCATCAGCTTTTCGGAGACGGCGCGGTACTCCTCCTGCGAGGCGGTGGCCATCTTCAAGCGCGAGGCCACCTGGCCCCAGTTGTCGGCCTCGGCCACGGCATTGCCGACCGCCAGCGCGCCGAGCATGGCGCGGGCGTAGTTGCCTGCGCCGGCGGCCAGATCGGCCAAAGCGCTGCTCTGCGCCTGAATAGCCGCCTGCTGCGCGCGCCAGCCAGCGGCGGCGTTACGGTTGCCGTCGCCAATAGTGCGCAGGTAGTTGGCGCCCATACGGCTGGCTCGCGCCATTTCGCGCTGATACGCGCTCGTTTCGGCCGAGACGCTGACCACCAGCGAGCGGAGCGTTTGTCCTGACATCGCCGTTCTCCAGGCAAAAAAAGCCCGCACGAGGCGGGCTGTAGTGATGCCGGCAAGTTAATCCAGCACTTTAGGCTTGGCGGCCGAAGAGCCCGGCCTTATTCAATTCTGGTCAATCTCAGACCGAAGTCGGAAGGAAGCAGTATTCGATAGGCAACTCGTGAACCTTCCCGCAACGAGATGTCTTGTGACGTAGCTACGTCTGGACAGGCGCCACCTCCTGTTTCAAGGCGGAAAAAATAATCGCCCGGATCTAGGCGCAGTGTGATTCCTTCGCCAGCTCGAATAGAAAAGGCCTTACGGTTATTGACGAATAAGTCATGACTGCAGGCCGATCCAAGCAGTCCGCTGTCACGTAAAAACACCACTTCCGCTGATTGAGATCCGCCGATACGGATGAGATCTGGAGCGTAGATCCGCCCAGCTGGAACTGGGCTTGCGCTAGATTCCGTTATAGGTGACGTAGAACAGCCGACCAGAGGAAGCATCAGCACAAGCCAAACACCCAATCGCGCACATCGTGTTCCTCGCTTGCTCACAAGTTGAACTCCATTCCTACGGAGCGACAACTGTAACCAATCGCAACGATCTGGCCCATCTCAGACTCTAGCCGGGCGATCCGTCTGAGCAGCCTTGCCTCGCAGGAATGCGAAAAAGGTTTCCGCTGGGTCGGACTCGCACTCGACGGCTTGATCGATGCCTTCGGCACGCGCCCAAGGCGGCAGCATATCGGCTGCCGACACCTTGGCACCCGCCGCCTGCAGCGGGGCGGCGGCAATGATGGCGCCCATCACATCATGCCGCATATCGCCAATCGGCGATTCGCGGTCGTAGGCGCGCCATAGGTTGAATTCCTCGACGGGCATCTGATCCAGCTCGCCGAGGGTCTTGCCCAGGCGAAGGCACAGGGTCAGCGCGAAGGCCAGCCCCGGCTCCGCCTTTAGGCGTTTCCCGCCGTGTCCACCGGGTCGGGCGCCGGCTCGTCGCCCTGCGCCAGGGAAAGCCCGCTCAACTCGAAGGCCTTAGCGGCCAGCACGTCATGCACGGCGGCATAGGTGGCCGCCAGCTCGGCCACGTCCGCCGCGCGCTCGGCGGGGTCGGTGGCAAACACCGGCTGTCGGTTTTCATCATGCAGGGTGGCCACCACCACGAAGGCATAGAGCGCGCGCACGCCGTGAACTTCCCACGGCTCAGGCTCGCGCGGGGGCGCATCCGGGTCGGCCTCGGCCGCAGGCTGCAGCAGCGCCGCCATGCGGTTGTATTCGCGCCAGTCGGCCAGGGACAAAGCGCGAACCACCACCGTGGCGCCCCACTCGGACACTTCGACTTCGGCGTGTTTGAGGTTGCGCCACGGGTCCAGCACCGCCGCGCGCAGCGCGCACGGTGACTTGGCGGCGGGTGCCGCCTTGCGGGCCGCCATTACGGCGCCACCGGTGCGTCAGCCCAGACCACCGCGCCGCTGACGCGCACCGAGAAGGTCGCGGCCAGCACGCCGCCGGCACCGGCCTTGTAGCTGTATTGCTTGACGAAGCCGAGGAACTTACCGGTAGAGCCGTCGCGGTGCTTGATCTGGAAGGCGCGCAGGGCGACGTCGCCCTTGGCCTTCATCAGCGCCTTATGCTCCGGGGCGGTCTGCACCCAGTTGCCGTTGAAGGTGACGTTGGCGCTGTCGGACAATCCGCCTTCGTATTCCTTGGCATCGCTGGCGAACGTGCTGGTTTCGTGCTCGTCGGTCTGGCCGTCCTGCAGGTCGATATCTTTGATGATGGTGTTCAGCTCGACGTATACCAGGCCTTCCGCCGCCGGATCGGTCTGTACGGTGTCGGTCATACCCAGCTGCAGGCCGAGCGCCGACTGGCTTTTCGATTTCTTCGCGGTCATGCGGATTACTCCTCGGGGTTAAGTGTGTATTCCCAGCGGATGCCGAACAGGCCGCCGTCGCGGTCGTCGGGCAGGCGCTGGACGCCGGCACAGCCGAAGCCGGGCGCGGGGTAGCGGGTGATTTCGGCGAAGGCATCCTTGGCCAGCTGCAGGCTTTGCAGGTGGTCGGCGGCCCATACGTCGATTTGCACCTGGGCGCGCTCGGAACCATCCGGCCCGCCGAAGGTGAAGCCCTCCGTACCGCCGGCAATGCTGTAGGTGATGTAGGGCAGCGCCGTGCCTTCCGGCGCGGGCGCGAGAAACACCCGCCCAGCCGCCAGCGGCCCCAGGCGGGCATAAATGGATTCTTCAAGAAACATGGTTGCCTCAGAGGCCGGTAATGGCCTTGTCGATGCCAGCGGCCAGTCGGTGGATGGTGGCGCCCTCGATTTCCGCCAGGGCGCCATCCCAGGCCGGCCGAATGAACGGCGCGGGCGGCATGTGCCGCGTACCCAGCTCAATAAAGCGCCAGTAGAACGGGGCCAGCTTGTCACTGCGCGGCGCGCTGATCCTGACACCGGCGACCGCCTCGCCAGGGGTATCGGCGCGGCGCGCCACGGTGGCCACGGTGCCGCGCTTGAGCTTGCCGGTACGCACCGGCGCCGACTCGCGCAGCTTGTCGCGCCCCACCCTCGCCCCGGCCAGTACCGCGTCACGGGCTACCTTGTGCTGCAGGGCCTGGCTGAGCTGCAGGAAATCGTCGCCCAGGGCGTCCAGGCCGATCACGTCGAGCGATACGTCCATCAGGGTTTCTCCGTCTTGCACATCAGCAACAAGGATGTAGATCGCGCGTCAGGCAAAGGTGCCACTACCTCGAAAGCCTGCCCCTTGAAAAGCACCCGCATTCGGGCCTGGACGTCCGCCCTGAACCGCATGCGGATCTCCATCGTCACCTCCGACTGCTCGCCACTTGCAGCGATGTACGTCCTGCCCGACACGCCTTTCACTTCGGCCCAGACTCGACACAGTTCAACCCAAGCACTCGCAGCGGCGCCCGTGCTGCTGCGTCCCGGCACGAGATGCTGGATCACGACGCGGTTTCTTAAAGAGCCAGCTCTCATGTCAGAACCTCGGCGGCACTTCGATCTCGGCTAGCAGCGAGTCGGTGAAGTGGCTTGGCAGCTCGGCCAGGATGGTGCCGACCACCAGCGTCTCCCTGAACTCGTGAACGGTGGCCGCCTGCATCAGCAGCCACTGCCTCACGCCGGGATACGCAGCAAGGTCGGCGCCGGCGTGGTAGCGAATGACCAACCGGCCAGCCGGGCGCCCCTGCGGGAAATGCAGAAAGCTCTCGCGCTGGCCGCGCTCCAGCCGCAGCGGTGGCAGCGGCTGTAGCTCGGTCATGCTGCCGTCAGGCTCGACGCGCTTGATTGCCAGCACCGCGTCTGCCTGGCCCACTTCGAGGGCGTGACCCGAGCCGTATGATTCGGGCCATTCTTCTTCGTAGACGGCAGGGCGAATCGCGGCGCCAGTCTTGGCTTCGGCCTGGGCGGTGACGCCAGGAATGATGACCTGCTCGACCAAAGCGGCCTGCAGGTCTTCAACCTCGACGCGGCACTGCGCGGCCACATCCTCGACGTTCAGTACCTGGGCCGCACTGTCATACTGGATGCGGCGGGCCATTAGGGTTTCGGCTCGTCGTCATCGTCGCCAGGCTGCGTGACGACGCCAGCTTCAGGCTCGACAACTTCAGGCGCTGGCGGCGGCGCCTCTGGATCAGCTGGCTTGTTATCGACAGCGGGCTTGGCCGGCTTGGCGGTACCGCTGTTTGCCCTGCCCGCTCCACCCTTGGCCGCCGCTGTAGCAGGGGCTGCCTTGGCCATCTCAGCCACCTTGCCATCGACCAGCGCCTTGGCCTGCGCGGCATCAAAGCCGGCGCGCTCGCCCTTGGAATAGCCGCGCCAGGACTGGATGAATTTCACCACTACACGATCATTACTCATGTCATCACCTTATGAATGGGTTCAGCAGATGCCCCGCCCGAGGGCAGGGCAGCGGGTTACATGCCGGCGCCCCACTTGACGCCGACACCGACGGTGATGCACTCGAGGTGACGCGGACCAAAGTCGTGCTTGGCGATGACGCGCACCAGCGTCTGGTCGCGCTGGAAGGCGCTGACCATGTTGCCGCCGCCGTCCTTGTAGGCAGCCTCTTTGCTGAAGTCGATGACCAGGTCCATGTCCTCACCGATCATCATGTCGGCAAAGTTGACGAAGTAGATTTCCGACTCGTCGCCGAGATCACCAAGGTTGACCGGGATCTGGTTGCTCAGCCCTACCGGGTAGCCCTTCAGCTGGCCCTGGTCGATCTCTGGGTACGCCTTGTTTCCGTTGCCGTCGCGCAGCGATTGCAGCCAGCGCAAGGTGCGCGGGTGCATCAGCCAGCCGCACGAGGCCATCATCACGTTGGCAGTCTCGATGCGAAGCATCAGGCCGCCCAGGAACAGATCGATAGCCGCTAGATCGGGGTTGGCCGGCGCGGTCAGCACATGCTGCGCGATCGCCCAATGACGGAGCCCCTTCGGCAGCACACCGGAGCCATCAGCGCGGATGAAGTGCAGATCCTCCGACAGGCCCATGCTGACGGTCAGATCGTTGGCGACCAGACCGTCAACGCGCGGATTCACGCCAGACATGCGCAACAGGTCGTTGGAAACCGGCACCAATGCTGCGGCCTTCTTAGCCGACAGCTTGGTGTCACCAAATGTCATGCCGGTCAGCGGGATGTCCTGTTCGGTGCCGATGTAGGTCACCACGGTATTGCCAGTGATGCGCGGCATGGTCAGGTTGCCGTTGTTCAGCGGCAGGCTGGTCACGCCCATCTTGCGCAGCACCGAGGTCGGGCGCAGCGCCTCGATTACATCGGATGCGAAGTTGGTCGGCACCAGCACGCCACCAGCGCCCGGCGTTACGGTCGACAGCGCCATGTGCACATCGGCGCCAAAGTTTCCGTCTTTGGCCATCTGTGCTGCGGCCTGCTGATTGCCCTGCGCCGCCGCCAGCAGGCGCACCATCTGCGCCATCTTCGTACCGGGCACCTGCTTTTCGGCGTAAGGGCCTTCAATACGTCCTGCGGGCGGGCTCTGTGCGCCCTGCGCGCCTTCGTTGACCGGAACAGCGGAAAGGGCCGCAGCTTTCTCGGCCTGCTCGGCGCGGGTGATCTTGGCGCTGAGATCAGCGATCTGCGCCTCCAGAGCGACGAACTCCTGCAGCTGCTCGGCACTGAGGTTCGTGCCACCGGCTTCCAGTTTCGCGAGCGCCTGCAGCTTGGTGTTCAGCTCGGCGCGTTCGCTACGCAGTTGTAGAACATTGGACATGTTGCCTCCTGGGCATAAAAAAGCCCGCACTAGGCGGGCCGGGTGACTGCCGCGAACGCGGTCAGAGTTGGGATTGAATCGCTGCGGCGCGGGCACGCACCGACAGACCATTATTGCCACGAGCCGCGCGGCTCTCAGCGACCGCGCGGGACAAGTAATCGACTGCGTCCTGGGGACTTTGCAGGCGGTCGGCCAGGCCCGCCGCGATGCCATGCTGGCCGCTGTACAAGCCGGCCTGGGTGGCAATTACCTTCTCGACGGCCAAGCCGCGATATTCGGCCACCGCACCGACGAACATCTGGTAGCTCTCCTGCACAATGTCCTGCAGCACCTTCATGGACTGATCAGTCAGCGGCTCGTGGGGGCTGAGGTCGTTCTTATGGTCACCCGCGAACACGGTCGTGACCTTCACGCCGGCGTTCTCCAGCATCTTGGAGCGGTCCAGGTGCTTGGCGATGACGCCGATGGAGCCCATGCCGCTGGTCTGGCTGACCACCACCTCGCTGCAAGCTGAGGCAAGCAGGTAGCCGCCGCTGTAGGCGGAGAAGTTGACCAGCCCAGTGATGGGCTTCTGCTGCGCCATTGCGCGAATATCGGCAGCCAGCTCGAACGCTCCGACCGCGGCGCCGCCCGGGCTGTCGATGTCGAGCACGATGCGCTCGACCATCGGATCGGCCACGGCGGTGCGCAACTGGCGACGCAACTCCTCGTAACTTGTCATCACCTCGCACATCTGCAGGTGAGCCGCACGGCTGACCAAGATGCCGCTGACGGGAATCACCTCGACCCCAGTGCGGCCAATGGCCTGGCGGCGACCTTCCTCGGCACGCTCCATGCGAGCCGCATAGTCATCATCGTCGTGCCAGAGCCTAGCGCCTTCCTGCCCCTGCGCCTGGGCACCGATGTTGATGATGTTCAGGTGCATGACCTGGTTGGCCCAAGCAACACCGAGGTCGAGCATTTCCGGCGTGATCAGCAGCGGCTGGTTGAACAGCATGCTGGCCGCTCTCAGGTGGCGTTTCATTGTTGGAGAATCCTCGCGATCTCGGCCTGCTGCAGCTCCAGCTGCGCACGCACATTCGGGTTGGTCAGGTCTGCACCCTTACCCACGTCCACCATGTTCAGCGGCTGCAAGTACAGGTCGCCGCCCTTGACGGGTGGCATGTTCTCCAGCCGTCGAATGTCGTTCACCGACAGCCAGCCCCACTGCCGCCCGATGGCATACGCCTCGTAGCGGCTCTTCTGGTCGCCGCGCATCAAGCCGGACAGGTTGAACTCGATGAAGTACTTGTGGCGATCCTTGGGCAGCAGGAAGTCGCGCATCATTGCCTGCTCGTGGCGCTTGGCCCACGGCAGCAGGCCGAACACCACGAACTGAATCAACAGCTGCTCGATGGTGTTGTAGTTGGCCTTCTCCAGGTCATTCACCATCGGCAGCGGGATCTTGTAGATCCGTGCGATGTTCGTGCCGGTGAGCTTCAGGATGTTCACCACGTCGGCGTCGACGTTGCTCATCGAGATCGGCTTGAAGGTCATGCCTTCCTGCAACAGCGCCACCTTCTTCGCGTTGTCGATACCGCTGTATTTCTCGCCCCACTGCTCGATGATGCGATCAATGCTCTTTTGATCCTTGAGGGCGGGCGCTTCGCGGGGCCGCTCAATCACACCCGATACCGTGGCGCCGTTTGCAAACGACTTGCCGGTGTAGCGCGTGATCGCCTGGGCCATGCCGACCGTTTCGGCGTGCAGCTCGATGGGCGACAGCCCCACGTAGTGGTTCGTCGCCGTCCAGCGCACGTGGTGCACCATGCGCATGGGCACCGGGTCAGCGGTGCCGATGCGGTAGTACGGCAGCAGATCGGCGCCTTTGAGCACCTGCACCTTGTCGTTATTGAGCGGCCAGAGCGCGGAGACGTTGCCGTCTTCGCGCCGATCTATCCAGGTGTAGCTGTTGCCGCGCAGGCCGCACGCCATCTGCTCGCATTCCTTCAGCTCGAACGGCGTCTGGAATCCGTTCGGCTGGTAGCGCAGCACGTCGTACAGCGGATGGTTGATGGCAGCGTCGCGCTGGCCGTTGTCCTTGCGTTCGTAGACGTCGAGCGGAAGCTGGGCAAGGCTCTCGGCCAGCAGCGTGACGCAGTTGTGCAGGATGGGAATGCCCAGCGCCGTCTCAGGCGTGATGGCGACCCCGGCACTGTTTCCGCCGCCGGAGCCGAGCATGCCGCGCCAGAAGTCCCCGAAGCTCTCCAGCGTGCCCTGCCGTTGCCCCGCGCCTCGCAGGCTCGAAAAGAACATGCTCAGCCCCCCTTGGGTTTCATGGCCGCCGCAGCGCGATCAGCCAGTAGCGACCAGCCCAGCAGGCCGACACCAGCGACGATGTACGCGGCTGGAACATTGAGTTGAGCCACACCCGCGACCAGCAGGCCGAAGCCCACCAGCCCGGCGAGCCAGGAAGCGAGCTGCAATACGGTGTTCATATGCCAACGCCTTCGTCGTAGATGGATTTGCCGCCACCAGGCGGAACAGAGCCGCTGACGCCGGTGGCGATGACCGCCGCAACGATGCCGTCGATGCGGCCGTTGGATTTCGCTTTGTCGATCTTGCGGTTGTTGGCTGGGTCCGACGTGGTGACGGCGTTGGCCGCGCACATGGTCAGAACTGGGTTGCCGTCGTGCCGCAGGGTTTCCACCAGTTCGAGTTCGCTCGGGTCGACGTCGACGACGTTGCCCTCTTCGTCCAGCTTCTGAGGAGGCATCCCAAGCAGGCGGCGCTCGAACTCGTCCACTGCCGGTCCCATGCTTTGATAGCCCTGGCCGAACGGCTCCAGCTCAGGCAACACGATGTCATGCTCTGCCATCAGCTCTTTCAGGTCCTCAATACGCCAGCGGTCGTAGCCGATCTTGCGGACGTCGAAGTACCCGCAGATCTTCTGCAGGCGACGCAGCACGTGCAGCTTGCTAATCGCGCGGCCGGGCGTTGTCTCCAGATGCCGTTCCTTGATCCACACCCGGTACGGCACACGGTCGCGCTTTTCGCGCTGGTCCAGCTCGTGATCGGGAATCCAGAAGTACGGCAGCAGTCGCCAGTGCGGGTCCGCCTCGGTCGGGTAGAACAGGAGCACGAATGAGGTCAGGTCGGTGGTACTGGACAGGTCCAAGCCAGCCACGGACGGGCGGTCGCGTAGCACCCGCATGGGCACTGGCTCTGCCGCGGGCAACCACACGTCGCCCCCGATCCACGGGTTTTCCGCTGCGGTCCACTGGCAGAAGTTGAGCCGCCGCACTACCGCTTCCTTGGCCGGCAGTCCACGGGCTGCGAGCACCTGCTCGCGCAGGTAGCGGCGACCGGGGATGCCATCGGTGCGGCCTTCCGGTATGTGATCCAGCGAAGGGTTGACCTTCGGCCAGCACGCCTCGTCCTTGAACGGGTCGTCGCCTTCATCCAGCGAGCAGACGAACGCGAAAAACGTATCGTCGACCGCCTCGCCACGACAGACCCGCACGCTCAGGTCATGGTACTGGCCGGCGACGCTATTCTTGTCCGAGCCGCTGTTGGTGATCATCGCCACCAGCGCGCGGCGCCGGCTCTTGGTACCGGCGCGCATCATCTCGACTACGGCCGCAGTCTTGTGCTCGTGCACCTCGTCCAGCAGGCCCATGTGTGGGCGCGGCCCGGACTGGCCTTCGTCCGAAGCGATCGCGCGGAAGAAGCTGTTGGTGTTCGGGTAGAACAGGTTCCAGATCTTCTCGTTGCGCCCCGACTGCTCTATCCGCGCAGCCAGCGATGGCGACATGTTCACCATCGACACGGCATCGCGAAACAGGATCATGGCCTGGTCGCGCTTGGTCGCGGCGGCGTAGATCTCCGCGCGCTGCTCGCCATCGGCCACCAGGCCATACAGACCGATGCCACCGATCAAGGGCGACTTGCCCGAGCCTTTGCCCGTCTCGATGTATGCGAGGCGGAACCGGCGAAAGCCTTCATCGGCATACCAGCCGAACAGGCTACCCACGACGAATGCTTGCCAGGGTGCGAGCAGGAACGGCGAGCCTTCATAGTCGCCGCCGTTGAGGCGCAGCACGTCCTCGAAGAACCCTATCGCCCGATTTGCCTGTTCCTGTCGCCACTCCAGGCCGCGGGCCGGCCCCAGCGCTAGGTCGTTCAGGTGACGCTGGCAGGCGTTGCGCACATCCGGGCCAGCGACAATCGATCCGGCCAACACCGCGTCCGCGAACGCCTTTACCCGGCAGTCAGCTGAAGTACTGGTCTGCAGCGTCTCTTGGTTCATTGGGGAACAGCTCGCCTTGAGGCGCCAGCGCCTTCATGGCGCGGCGCGCGACCGGGGAGAACCCGAACAGCGCGCCAGCCTGATTCGCGCGGCGCTCGGCATCGTTGGCCAGCTGCCGCCAGATGCTCAGTTGCTTGGCGCCGGTCTTGAACGTCTGAACGTCACCGCTGTGGTCCAGCTCGTCGTTCAGCTCGGTGATCTTGCGACGGAAGCGAACCCAGTCGCCCACCGCTTCGCAGTAGGTGGCCAGCGCCATCATGTCGAGTGTGCTGATCCAGCCCAGGGCGGTTAGCGCTTCCACCACGCGGTCCCATTCCTGGGCGCCCTCAGCGCTCAGGAAATCAGGTTTGGGCGGTGCCTGTACCGGAACAGCGGGTGCCCGCGCAGCGGCTTGTAGCGCGGCCATGCCTTGCTTGCTGGGGTCACCACGCAAGATGTGAACGGTAGCCGGCAATGGCGGCCGACCAGAATTGGCATTCCCAGCCATGTCAGACCCCTCCAGGTCGAAGCCCCCCACCTCCCATTTTTCCCGGCGTTGCGAGCGGAGTTGAGGAGGCGGTCTAGAGCGAATACCGCCGAAAGTTTTTTACCCCCCCTCCCCTTCGGGCGAGCCGGGTCAGCGATTCCAGTGATGGCGCGGGTCGAGCGGGCGGCCATCGTCAGAGCAACCCACGACCCGACCGGACTTCTCCAGCCGCTGTTTCACTGAGTCGTGACAGGGCTTGCATAGGGACTGCCAGTTGGCCCGATCCCAGAACAGCCTCCACGCTGCAGCGATTCGTTCGGAGTCGCCGCTCAGCTTGGCCTCACCGAGGCGCGGCGGCGTGATGTGATCAACGACCGAAGCCGGAACCAGCCGACCATACTGCTGGCAGAACACGCAAAGCGGATGAGTACGCAGGTGATCGGCTCGCGCCTTCTGCCAGCGGTAGTCGTAGCCCTTGCCCGCCGCCGTCAGCGGCTTGCGCTTAACCGTCACGGCCCGGCGCCACGGGTGGCACGTCGCAGATGCCCGCCTTCTTCGCCAGCCACCGAGCGTACAAGCCGCTGGCCAGATCGGCGCCAAGGCAGGCAACTACGCTACCCAGCGCACCGGCCGTCAGCAGGTGCGATCCCCAGGCGGTCGCCAGCAGCACCGTGGCCAGGCCGAACACCGCCGAGGCGCCGAAGCGCAGCACTACCCGCTTGACCAACTCACCGACCGCCAGGCCAGCCGCATCGGCACGCCACATCTCGCCAGTCAGCCCGGCCAGCGCCACCAGGATCAGCAACCACGTCGGTAAATCGGCCAGCGACTGCTGCACCTGTTGTTCGGTAGACATGCGCGCCCCCTCGGCCACAAACGAAAAGGCCCCGCCGAGTGGCGAGGCCAGAAACGAAAAACCCGGCGCGGTGGCCGGGTTTGCTGTGAGGGCCGCTGCTTGCGCACCTCTCTGAACATGACCGATTTATACCCCTCCAATCCGGTGGCAGCAATAGCGTTTCGCTGCCACCCCCGCAATCAACGGTAACGCACCGGCAATCAACGGACATATCACACACTGGCTACCGCGCCGCAGGCGCCATTCCCTACCAGCCCTACCGACCATCGAGCAGGCAGGACGCAAAAAGCCCTTTGAAATCAAGGCGCTGTCCTACCTCCCTACTTTTTCTATCCTTTCTCCCGTATAGAGAGAAAGTAATAAACGCTGCGCGTAACGCGCGCGTGCTTGCGCATCCGCGCCTTACGTGTGCACGCATTAGAAGGTAGGGAGGTGGGACATACGCCCATTTGACGCGGCGCGCAGCAGGCCCACCAATCGAAAGGCAGGCGGGACCAGCAGGGACGCGCCCCGGAAGTCACGCTACGCGCTCCAGCAGCATACCAGCGATCGCGACATGCGCACGCCCCAGACGCGTATAGAACTGCGTCCGGCCGCACCCGCAATGCGCCCACTTCTGGTGGTGGAGGCTGTCCCGGTTCAGGTAATGCTCACGCACCACCTGCGCCAGCGGCCATTCCAGATGCTTGTTCACGATAACCTCGATGTCGGCCGACCACGGCAGCAGCATGCGAGATCCACCAGGCGACCCGCGGATCAACTCACCCTTGCAGTCCATCAGCTGCCCCAGCATCGAGCCACCGCCACCGCCACTCGCACCTGGGCCGCCGTGCATGTCCAGCGCCCACAGCTTCAGCATCTCGTCCATCTCGGCAATCAAAATGCTGTCCCCTTGTTGTTCGGTGGCAACAGCGCCGCCTGCTTATCGGGCCGCCACGCGTCCGGCTTCATATACACATAACCCCGAGTCCCGCTGGGCGTACTGCCACGCCTGCGGCGGGGCCACTTCAAACGATGCATGATCTTGCCGACGCGCATCTGCGCCGGCTTGTCCCAATGGCTGGGGTCGATGTTCAACGCCTTCTCCAGGATATGAGCACCGGTCACGCTGTCGCCAATGTGCCGCTTTAGGTACTCGATAATCGGCTCCTCCCACATGTCGGCTTGGTAGCGCTGGTCTTGCTCAGCCGCGAACAGCTCGGCCTCGTCGCGCTCCACCCACCACACATGCCCGGCCTTGTAACAGGCTACCGCCTCGGCCCATAGCTGATCGCGGTCCGCTTTCAGCCCGTCGACGTCAACCTTCGTACACATCACCGGCCAGTAGCGCCGGTTGCCCGTGTCATCCTTCAGGTACTCGTCCTGGTTGGTCGTACCGACGAACACACACTGGCGCGGCACATCCAGCACGCGCCGTCCGTAGCTCTCGCGATAGGTATCAACCGAAGCCGAGAAGAACTGCTTGGCCCGCGTCGACTCGGCCTTGTTGAACGCATCCAGCTCACCAAGCTCCACGATCCACTTGCCCCGGATCGCCTGATAGCCGTCCTTGTCGCCCAGGTTAAACGGCGTGTCCATGAACCACGCGCCGCCCAACACGGACATCGAGGTCGACTTACCCGCACCCTGAATGCCTTCGAGGATCAGAACCGAGTCGGCCTTGCAGCCCGGCTGGTAAACCCGCGCCACGGCAGACAGCATCCAGCGCTTGCCCACTTTGCGCGGGTACTCGCCATCCGGTACGCCGAGCCGGTCCTGCAGCCACTGCTCCAAGCGCGGCGTGCCGTCCCACTCCAGCCCGTCTAGGTATGCGCGCACCGGATGGTAGGCGTTGTCATGCGCCACCGAGTTGACCGCCTCCAGCACCATCGCGGACTTCACCCGCAGGCCATACACATCAGCGAGCCACAGCGTCACCTTGATATCGTCCAGGTCGCTCCAGTCGCCCGGCGTGCCACCGTAAGGCGGCGTCCGCATCTTGCGAATCTTCGAGGCGAACTGGTCATAGGCGATCACGCCCTCCCAGCGTCGATCGTTTCCCAGGATCAGCGCCACGTTGAACGGGTGGCCGATCATCCCGCCCTTCTCCGAATACTGCAGCTTCTCCTGCCAGCTCTCGACCGTGGACGGCCGGACTACGGCGAGCACCTGCCGGCGTACAGCCTCCAGGCCTTCGGCGGCGTGCAGGTCGTTAAAGTCCGTCCACTTATCCTCGCGATCGGCATCGAAGATGGGCAACACCACCTCCCCGCCAACGATCAGCGCCGCGTTCTCGGCCTTGATCTTGCCCACGTTGACCGGCTTGCCTTGAATAACCGTCTTCCAGTCATCATCCGCGCAGAACACCAACCGACGCCCCGGGTAGCGCACGCGCAGCCCCTCGGCCACCGGCAGCAGATTGCCCGCATCGAAACAGCAGGCCACGGTTAGCGACGTGGCCATGTGCAGGCTGGCCCCCGTCGCATAGCCCTCGCACACCAGAATCACGTCGCCCGGCTCAGGCTCCGGCCCGAACAAATGCACCGCGCCCTGCTTTTCCAACCCATAGGGCCAGTAAGCCTTGTTCCCTCCGAACCTCGGCTGCACCTCAGGAAACAGCACCTGCAGCCCGACAATGTCCCAAGTCTTCACGTTGCGCATCGGTACCAGGGCGGTGCCGCTCTTGCGCTTGTAGCGCAGGCCGAAACCGCCCACGCCCTTGCTCACCAAATACTGACTGGCGCCCTTCTCTTCCAAATGCTTCCACATGCCTGCGGCGCGGCGCGCTGCAGTGCGATGCCTGCGCGCCTCGGCCTCGGCAGCCTTGCGCTGCCCTTCCTCGGCGCGAGCCTTCATCACCGCGCGATCTTCAGCGGAGAGCTTGCCGCCCTTGGGCTTGATCTTGTGCCAGCTGCCCTTCTCACCGGAGCGCCAGTCACCGAATGCGCCACAGTAGAAGGTGTTGCCATTGCTGGTCAGGTGCTCATAGATCACGTACCAGCCAGTTTTCTCCGGCGCCTTGTCGCCCTCCACCTCGCAGCGAGTACGCTGGCCGATCACCAGCGGCGTTACTGGCTTGAGGTCGCCGGCTTGCAGCTGGGCCAGCACATCATCGAGTAGTTCGTGACGGTCAGCCATTGGCCACCTCCACGCGCTTCGGGGTAAAACGGGACGGCGACCAATCGCACGATTCGTCCGCAGGAATATGACCGAACATTGTGGTACAGCGACGGCAGTGAGCGCAGTCAGCGCAGGTCATACCTTCGGGCAGGTCCATATCGCCGCCGGTCCTCGGTAGCGGGTTACGGCCATCCATCAGCCAGCCCTCCGCTCGCTCAGAGCCTGGCACGGCATGCACATCGTGCAGCCGCGGCCTTTCATCGCCTGCAAGCGCTCGGCCGGAATAGGCTCACCACAATCTTCGCAGTTAGCTGTCACCCGCAGCGAGGCAGGTTTGCGCGCAGCCAGCGCCAGCTCCACTCGCTCCAGCACCAAGTCACTGGCGCGATCTGCAAGGTCAGCCATAAACCACCCCCTCACGATTCGCCTTGCGTACTGCCGCCCCGAGGCGAAACACCGCCCGCACCAGACGCTCGGCCAGCAGCTCGAACTCAGCCACCTCGTCGTCGTCAATGCCGTTATCCAGGCTCTTACTCAGGTGATGGGTCAGCCCACTCTCACGGGCCAACAGATCACTGATCCCCGATAACAGCGCAGCCGGCGTTTCTGTCTCCCGCAGATCCGACACGTCAAAGCCGACGAAGCCGATCGGATGCAGGATTGCGTCGACGATTCGTTGGTCACGGGTCAGGTCAAGAATCAGCTCAAGGTCGCGGATGTTCGGCGTGTGCGTGGTGTTGGTAAGCGACAACTTGTGATTCAGCGTGGTGGGATTTGTATCGCCGTCTACTGCAGCGATGGCGGTCGCGCCGCCTGGGTAGTCACGCACTGCGTGGTGGAGTGCTTGTGGCAGTGTCAGTAACGCGCGCCTGGCGCGTTCGGTGGAGCAGAACCGGCTTCGGCTCATGGCAGTTTCCCCAAAAGTCTGCCAGTGACCGCATGCGCTGCTGTTGTTACAGTTGCGCCGTGGTCTCTCGCAAGGTGATCACATGCAGGCGGCACGTCTGTGGTGGATTCACCGCCTGCAAACCCAGTGGCGAGGCTCATGCTCCGCATGAACCCCGCCGCTACAGCCCGCCCGATCTGTGGTGGAGAAGGCGAGCAACCCAGGGCATCCGTGCCCTGACTGGTGCGGTAGGTTGGCAAGCTGTACTGGCGTACTCCGGGCCGACCTATCGCATCACCCGACAGCACTGTGGTGGTGTGTGCCGGGAGAACAAGGGCGACCTATGGGTCGCCTTTTTTCTTATGCGACTCGACGATCACCCTGCCGGCGATCGCCAAAGCGGCGCTCACTGCTACGCCGATCACCTTCGCGACGATCTTCGGACTGACCACCAACTGGGGCCGGGAACAGATCAGGAAGGTCTGGCCGCAGCTCGTGCCGCCCCACGCCAGATAGCTTCTCCAGCGTCGGAACCAGCTCGACGGGACATTTGCCCTTGACGCGCAGGTGATGCCACAGGCGCTGTTGAGAAAAGGCGTGGCCTAGCGCTTTCAATTGGCGAGAAGCCTCCGACTGGCCTCCTATTAGGGAAACGGCCTTCTCGAAGGCTTCCCGCATCGACTCAGAATTGCTCATGGATGATTCCCCGTAATGACGCTCGACTCAATCTACAAACAAATCTGTCAAAAAACAACAGGCATTTTTGTTTTCCGTCTTACAAGCAAGTTTGTAGTCTTGTCTACATGACTACTCCCGCCCAGCGTCATCAAGTAATCGCCGAGCTATTCAAGCGTCGACGCCAAGAGCTAAACATGTCGCAAGAAGACGTGGCGGCCGGCGTTCGCCATCTGCTTGGCGGCGAGGTATTCAAACAGCAGTCCTATGCCGCTATTGAAAATGGCAAAACGAAGCACTCGAAGTATTTAGCTCAGATCGCTCGTGTGCTCGGCATACCGGCGCAAGCCGTTGACCCATCAGCCGAACCGCCAAGAGTCACGCAAACGACGGCCGTAGCCGGCGGCAACGCATCGGTTATCGGAGCAACTGGACGGAGACTACCTGTAATCGGATCGGTAGCAGCCGGCGCTTGGTGCGAGGCGGTCGATCAGTACCAACCTGGCGATGCGGACGAATGGATTGAGGCTCCTGGCCCGGTCGGCCCCAATGCCTACGTGCTTAACATCGAAGGCATCAGCATGCACGACCCAGCCGGCCCGGTTAGCTTTGCAGACGGCGACAAGGTCGTCATCGATCCCAGCAAGGAAGCCAGAGCTGGAGATTTCGTCGTTGCCAAACTTACATCGTCGGACCGCGTAACCTTCAAACGACTCAGACAGGAAGATGGTGACTGGTATCTGGAGGCCATTAATCCATCATGGACGCCCCGCTACATCCGGGTGGATGAAGATTGGCACATTTGTGGACGAGCCATGTGGAAGGTGCAGCAACTGTAGCCTACAAATTTACCTGTTGACCGAATTACAATAACGATTGTAACTTTGCCTCGTCTCCACCACAGACGAGGTATCACCCAATGGCAACAGCCACCCTTCACGTCCATCCGACGTGCGCCTCCAACCGCATCCTGGTCGAGCGCCTGCAGGCCACCACCGGCATGTTGGTCGTTCTCAGCGGCGGCAAGCCCAAGCTCAAGCCACACACCAAAGCGCCCACCGCCCCGACCGACCCTTGGGGAGGCGATGCCGCATGAGCCGCCTTCAGTTAAACGCAACCGCGTTCATCCGCCTGCAGGCGCAGGTACGACTCAACGACACCTTTCAGCATCGCCTGATGGCCGAGAACCCACGCCGCAGCGTTTTTGCCAGCGTCGCCGTTGAGCAGTGCGGCAAGGCGCTGCGCATCGAGGTCACGCACAACGGCACACGCAACACCGTGACGCTTGACCGCCAGCGCCCGGACAACGCAGCCCGCCTGGCGCGATTCATTGAGGAAACGGTCAACGGCGATACGCCCAGCAGCGTGCCGGAGACAGGCGAAGGCCATCTCGTCGACAACATTGAGATCGTCCTGCGGCAGGCACTTCGTGCCGGCAGTGGTACGTTTGTGTTTGATGCCGACGAGCTACAGCCCGAGCTGGTGATCAGCCGCAACCCTCACGGCAGCTACATCGCGCAGATCCGCCTCGACGACGCCACCAGCATGATCGTGCTGCCGGCCGATCGTCACCGCGCGTATACCCAGCTGTCCGACCACCTCGCCATGTTCCTGCTCGGCTACCGCGATGCCCTCGCGGCCGCGGCTTGAGGAGGCGCATCCATGAGCATTTCACTCAAGTTCGCCGCCGCACGGCTCGGCCTCGGCCACCGCACCCTGATGCAGCGCATGCGCGACAAGGGCCTGCTCGGCAAAGACAACCTGCCGGCTCACCCCGACCGGGACAAGGCGTTTCTCGTTACGCGCGATGGGCAATGGTTCCACCCGGAACACGGCCTGCAATACCCGCGCACCACACGCGTGACCACCGCCGGTCTTCCCTGGCTGGCCCGGCAGCTCGGCATCGAGCGTCCGCTACCGGAACCACAGCAAGACCCGCGCGATGTCGCTTGAGCCGTTCGCTATCTCGGGCGGTTCGGCCATGTGTGCCCGCTGGCCGCGCGAGTACGCCCGTTTGATCCTCGCCATGCAAACCAAAGAGGACCGGCGGGCGGCACTGGCGGCGGTGCCGGAACACCTGCGCGAGCTAACCCGAACGCACGTTGAGATCGCTTGGAACCACCCCAAGGGGAACACCAATGGACAGCAAACTAATTGACTCGCTGCTGCTTGAGCTGCTGCAGCTACCCGAGCAGCACCGCACGCCGGAGAAGATCCTGGCCAACCTCACGCTGGCTGCCACCGCGGCTGGCGTCTCTCTGACTACTGCGGCCGCACCGCTGCAGGTGGAGCACTTGCAACTGGCTGCCGCTTTGGAGCGCCTGGCCGACCAGCTTGGCGCGCCCTACCGCGCCCGCGCGATGCTGCGGCTGGGTGGCGGCATCGACGGGGTAGAACTCGGCGCCGTTGTCGAGCCGCAGGACAGCAGCTCGGCGCTGCCGCGCTTCGTTGCATTCGGCTCCACTGCACGCGCGGCACTGGCCGGCATCAACCGTGATATTCGCGCAAGCAATACCCTACAGGCAGCGGCGCCGACGCTGCGCCGGCCGGGCCGACTTGGCCTGCACAAACTGCAGCGCCAGATCGAGAAGGCCGCATCTGTATGAGCCAGGCCCAACAGGAACTTCGCCTACGAGCAGCGCCTCGGGCCGGCACGGTTGAGCTGCTCTACCGCACCCTCGGCGACGTGCTCGTGCCCGTCGACCAGGTGCGCGTCCGCTACTTCCGCAACCTCAACGAGGACAACTTTGCACGCGCGCTCAACGCCGGCCGCGTCCCGCTGCCGGTTACCACTCTCGACAGCAGCGCCAAGGCGATGCGGTTCATCGACATCCGCCATCTGGCCGTGCTGATCGATACCGCCTCGGATGCTGCCGATACGACGCTGGACGAGGCCATGACCATCGCAAAGGAGGCATGACCATGAACCAGACCACCCGCCCAAGCATCGACCGCCTGAAGAAGCAGGCCAAGGCGCTCAAGAAGGAAGCCGGGATAACGCACTGCCAGGCGCTGCATCTGATCGCCAAGAACCACGGTTTCAATACCTGGCTGGGCCTGCTCGCCTCATACGAACAACAAGCCACCCACTGACCCCACACCGCTGCCACCACCAGCGAAAAACACCACAACGGAGTACGCCACCATGCAACTTGAAACCCACCAGCTCTACGCACTGTTCGCCATGTGCGTCATCACTGCGATCTTGATCGGCCTCAGCTACGTTGCCGGCCTGCGCACTGGTCGCGCGGCCGGCTACGGGCAAGGCCGCGAAGCCGCCGCGCGCTACTGGAAAGGCTTATTGAAAGGCCTGAAAGGCGAACAGACGGAACTGCGCGGCATGCTTGCGCGTGAGGAGCAGTTGACGGACAGCATCCGCAACCAGCTCAACACGCTGCGCACAGCACTCCACCAGGAGCAGGCCGAGCACAACAGCATCGTCAAGGATCTGCTCGAAGAGCTGCAGCGCGAGAGCTCGCATGGCCTCACTCACGCGGACCATCAAATGCTGGTACAGGTCGCGCGAGTACTCGGCCATGCCGCAGCCCAGGCCCGTAAAACCGGCACATCAAAAACCAACCAGTTCGCCGCAGCGCAAAGCCAAGTCAGCGAACTCGCCATCCGCGCCCATGCGGCAGTGACCGCACCCAAGCAGATGGCCGCGCTGGCCAAGAGCGACATCACCGACACAGACATGATTGAGTGGCTGGAGAAGCATGCCGCGTGCTGCGGCGAGCCGGAAAGCGTTGTGCTGGAATTCCCGGTCGCAGTGCCGGCAGCTGGCCTACCCCATTTACGCGACATCCTCGCGCTGGCCGTCGAGCAGCAACGCGCCCGGCAGCACAAAGACAAGCTCGACCGCGCCGAGGCGCTGGGCACCTGGGAGCGCGTCGACGCAGAAGTTCAACCAGCTGCCGCCATGTGCGCTTGAGGTGCGACCAGTGATCCGACGCACCTACCCACTGCGCCGCCTCAGCCCCGAGGCGGGCGGCAAAGCCCTGTATGACCTGAGCCGCGCCGAACAGCGCCTGGCTCAGCTCAACACCGAGCACAGCGCCCTGCTGAGCACCATCCGCACCGAGTTCGGCACCGAAATCCTCTGGCGCCTGCAGGCAAACGCCCGCAACGCCATCGCCCTGCAGCAGCTGCAGGAGGAGATCGCAGCATGAGCAGCAAAGGTTTTGCTTACCAGAATGTGGTTAGTTTGGCTGACACACCGCGATACTTGGGCAATATGATTCAGAGCGACCTCACCCATGACGGAGTCGCTTATGCCCCGAAAACCGCCCCTGTACTGGCTATTGCTGTCAATTGTTCTGCTCGCCACCGCGCTTTACGCAACACCACTGCAGTAGCTCTCGCCACCGCAACCACCCAAGCCCCAGCCGTGCGACAGCACGGCGGCGGCCGAACACGCCGCGCCCTGCTGACTCAGCAGCCGAGTGGCCGCCCTACGCGCTCGACCGGTGGCGGTATGAACAGCCGTTGCGCAGCAACGAGCATCATCGCTCCTGCCTCCCGCCCCTGCGGAGCCTACGCATACCCCCTGACAGGCGTGCGCCGGGCCACGCACCTTGCTGCATCGCTTCGCTCAACTCCCCGCCCGCCCGCGCAGCTTGTTAAGGGGGATAAGCGATATCAGGTACGCCGCCTCCAATTAATGGTCCGAAAAACCGAGAGCCTGCGCTGTGAGCATATCTCCTGGCACCCCGGTCGCACCGACGTTCCGCAACTGCACCTCCGCTTCGTTCATTGCGATTTGAGCTGCGCTCTCTATGTTCGCCACTCGGTCACGCACATTCTCAAAGTCGCATACGAACCGGATCAGCCAATTTTCGGTCCCGTCCAGCTGAAAACTATCCATCAATTTAAGGAGTTCCTGCCGAAGCTCGAAGACCATCACCGATTGGGCGTGCGCAAGGCCAGCGGTATAGCTCAATCGACCGAGCAGATCATTCATGGGCACGCTCCATCGCTGAACCGGCCTCAGTTGCAACTCGCTCTTTGCCGTGGAAATTCGCATCAGCAGAAAGCTGAACTCACTGGCAAGATAGAAGACTCTGCCGCACTCAGCGGCATCGGAAGCCAGGCGCTGATACTTGCGCTCAATGCGAAGACGGGCTTCTTCACGCCTGGCATGTTCGCGCTCACGCTGAGCTTGACTATTCGCCAGCCACCATGCTGCGAGTATCGCTACAACGCTACCAATCGCCTGTACCCAAGCCGCTCCGGCCTCACCGTTCTGCACGGCCAGCATGATCATCCACGTCGCCACGAACAGGGCAACAACACCCGGAACGGTAGCGTTCGCCTTAAGCCACATCAGTCCTTGCTTACCCATTCAGTCTTCCCTCTGCTTCGTCACGGCAGATTGAAAGCCAACTGGTGTGCTGCAGTCGAGTACCAGTACTGGGAGGCGGACGTATGAGTTCACGACCTCTGCGGCGACCAGCCACACGCAGCCACGTCCCGGGCGTGCTCCGCATGTCTCTATTGACCCCGCATTGCGACATCTGCAACCGCCCCCGCACCAAGGGCAACCACACCGCCTGCTCTCGCCAGAGACAGGCGATGCATCGATCGAAATGGGAGGCGTGCGATGTCGGCAGCGCACCAGTTTGAGCTTGAACCCGATCGGGACAAGCTGACGGAAGAAGAAATGGCCGCTCGCATCGGAACAACCGTGCGAGGACTGCAGACCCGCCGATACCGGAAGCAAATCCCTTACGGCATCTGGAACAAGATCAATGGCGACATCATTTACAGCTGGAGGCGGTACGAAGCATGGCTCGAAACAACTTGGGACTGCCCACCGGAGTTGAGTTTGTTGGTACCTCAATCCGAATCCGCTTCACCTGGAAAGGAGCCGAGCCGCCCCGCCGCTGTGAAACGCTCAGCTACCCGCAAACCCAGAAAGGGATTGCAGCTGCCGCCAGCCTACGTGCTCAAGTAGTCCAGCTGATCAAACATGGCGCGCTGACCGATGACAAATACGCCGAGCTGTTCCCGAACAGCCGGTACGCCATCACACGCAAGACGCCGTCCTTCGCCGAGTACGCCCAGGTATGGCTCGACACGCGCGAGATCGTCGACGGAACGCGGCGCAACTATCGCAACGTGCTCAACCTGTACTGGATGCCGCACCTGGCGCTGAAACCGATCAGCGCGATCACCCCGTTCGAGCTGCGCCGGATCGTAGCCGACACGCAATGGACGTCGCCGACCACCAAGCGCGCCGCCCTGGTACGGATTCGCTCGGTGATGGGGTCCGCCGTGGATGACGGCTGGCTGGAGAAAAATCCCGCGAAAGGGATCGATCTGCCACGCAAGAACAAGCGCGAGATCGATCCGTTCACGCGCGAGGAAGCCGAGCGGATCATCGCGCATCTGTACGAGAACCTGGCCGGCCGGCGCGTCGAGATCTACGCCGCTTACATGGAGTTCGCATTCTTCACGGGCATGCGACCGGGCGAGATCCGTGCGCTCAGGGAGGAAGAGATCAACACCACCCAACGCATTGCCCGGGTGTGTCGCATCGTGGTGGACGGGGATGTTGCGGAGCGAATCAAAAACCGCAAGCCGCGCAATGTGCTGCTGAACGACCGCGCGCTGCATGCGCTGGAGCGCGCCAGGGCGATCAAGCGAGACATTAAGATCAAGACGGCCTTCATGTTCCCACCCGCCCAGGGAGGCGAATGGATGAAGGATGCCGAAGGCCCAACGGGCTACCTGAAGGAGGCCATTGGGGCGCTGGGCATTCGCCCGCGCCGTCTGTACGATACCCGGCACACTTACGCGACCCTCTGTTTGATGTCTGGGATGAACGTGGCCTTCATCGCCAACCAGCTTGGACACACGGTCGAGATGCTGTTGAGCACGTACGCTGAGTGGATCAACTCGCCGTCCGACTGGTCCGAACTGGCCAAGCTCTCGACAGCCTCAGTTGGTACAAATTTGGTACAGGCTGAAACGGCGCCGCTCTGAAAGCCTCATTGTTAAAGGCATTCAGGGGAAAACCTCTGAATCATCCTGCAAACCCAACTCTTTGTCTTGGGGACTCCCGTCATGGAATTCGTTGTA
>JAEAMG010000635.1_pt1 | contig 36985 bp, 34 predicted proteins | sample 8958741 | NCBI WGS metagenome assembly JAEAMG01 (sample SAMN16933256, study PRJNA681125) | bioreactor sludge metagenome | isolation source: anaerobic bioreactor treating anionic surfactant - SDBS | place: India: Bengaluru | collected 2019-02-28 | reverse complement strand
ACTTGACTTTCAACTGGAATCCCGGAAAAGTGAATTGTTAAGGATCAACTATTTATTATTTGATTGTGCTGTGACACATTAAACACATAAATTTTTTAATCGGAACCCCTGTCGTTGAGTGTAGTCACAGGCGCAAAATACGGCAGGGGATTTCCATTTAAAATAGTATGATGGATAATGAAAAAAGAAAAGGGAAATGGATTCCAATTGAAGTTCTGAAATGTGCCGATCTGGATTGTACAGATAAATTCTTGCTATCTGAAATTATCTCATTGCATAAACTTAATAATGGGTGCCACGCATCCAATGAATTCTTCGCCGAAATGCTTAACATCACAAGAAGTGCTGCCTCAAAAAGGATTACCAAGTTGAGTGAAAAGGGATTTATAAAGACAGAAAAGAGGTACAATAAACAAAGATGTATTGGAAGAATGATCACCCCCACCGATAAAATACATGTCTATGCTGCAATCTCTACCGCTCAAGGTGAAGAAAATGGTAGTTCCTCTGAGAACCACTCAGAACAATCATTAACACTTGATGGTGTTTCCCAGAAGAACCACGATGTTCCTGAACGACCAGGGGGTAGTTCCCAGACGACCATAGGTGTAGTTCCTGAACAACCAGAGGGTAGTTCCTTGGAGACTATAGGGGTAGTTCCTGAACGACTAGAGGGTAGTTCCCCAGGGAACACAACTAATACATATATTAATTCAAATATTATTAATACAAATAAAAAAACAGATTTAGAAAAACAATTACTAGTACAGGATTCTGGAGAAAATTTTGTTGAAGTTTTTTCTATTACAAATTCATCTATTGATGAAACTGAAACCAGTAAAGTTGATCCTGCTGAAGAAATGATCAATCCTACGCCGGCAGAAGCTAAATACGCAGAATTTTATACAATGGATAGAAACGAGCATAGAGATAAAATTGATTATTTATTCTTTAGTCAACCAGGTTGGGAAGAAGAAATGGCAAAATGCCAGGATATTTACTCGTATCTAAAGAAATATCAAAAATATTACTATGATCCAGAGTTTAAGATCCGGTCGTACTGCAAAGACTTGATAGTTTCGTACTATGAAAGATATTACAACCACGAACGCCAGTGAGCCCAAAGGGGTACCAGCATAATTTTGATCTATTATAATTAAAATCACTCCAACCACGAGCGGCAGCGAGTACAACCGGCTTCATCAAATGGTTCTGGTTTTCTTTCTTTATTTCTTTTCCTTTTGAATTTTGAATTTTAGGATTATGGCATTCCAACTATAAGGAAATAGAAAATCCAAACCCTCCCCCCCAATTCCGCTCCACCCCCCTCCCTTTTTTGTTCATCACTTTTTGACATCAAGTTTGGGTATTATTGAATACGCTGGTATGTCACCAGAGGTAATCCGGTTGGCCCAAATCCCGCCATTTTCTTTGGTCGTATCCACCATTCATTTTCAATCCGGTGTTGCCACAGCTCACCGGATGAAGAAATAGGATTATTACATTATATATACAATATTGATTATATATAAAATCCTCCCCAATCCCGCCTCAGATAAGCGATACCTGAAAAAATATTTTAGCAAAAATTTGGTATTATCAAATTATAAGGTTATATTTTTAAAAAATATGATTATGGAACATTCAATTAGTAATTCAAAAGAGGATTCTTATAAGCCCTATGTTTTTCTTTATGTCACCTTCACAGATAGGTACAGAAATTACGGCACATTTGATTTTGTTGTTGATCTGGATTATTTGAAACAAACACTTGACGAGCATATCGAGCATTCCAATGAATGGGAGACGATGGGGAAAATCTTATATAAAGAGGTCATGCATGATCGGTTTAGCCCCAAGATCAAGCTCAAGAAATTTGGATGCAGCGTTGTTCAATATCTCTGCAGTATGATGGAGTTTCAACGGGGATTTAACCAAATGATAGATAAAGGAAATGTCTTTGTTTTAAATATCGATGTTGATGACCATACCCATTCCAAATTCTATCATAATGAGCCCGAGCGGTTCCCACGATATCATGAAATTCAAGATCGCAGCCAATATGTTGGGAATTCAGAAATATTAATGTCCTTTAAATCCAAGTACGATCTTTTGGATAAGGACGAAAGACAGGTATATATTCGTTTTGTTGGTATGGCGTACGAGAATGAGAAGCATTCATTTCTGATGACAGATGATGATTTATATGAATGGTTTTTGGGCGGCGAATATGAAAATAAGCGCTATAAAAATTCTCCTGAGCAATACTTCAATTCCATTTTGGATAAGCTCCATACCTATGAATTCATAAAGATTGAACATTCCCAAGACGAGGATGGAGTTATAAGCATATTTGAGATTAAGATTTGTTATCCTGAAGTGGTATATGATATTATCAAGGTGAATTCTGAAAAAGAGATTGATCCATTGAAATGATCTATAATTACTCTGTCACCAAATCAAGAATGGCGGAAAGTGATAGCGCGGTTTTGTCAATTATATCAAGTTTTCCTATGGATTTTGATCGAATAAGCACCAACTATTGATATTTTTATGGTGAGAATGTATATATTTGTTATAAATATAATACGCTACAGATTAATAATAGAGAACTATAGTAACCAATAAAAACTGACAACATGGCTTCAAAATACCAAGACAACGAAAGAAAAAAAGCAGAAGAATTGATAAAAAAGGAAATCCGGTTTTTTATGGGGGAAAAGCTGGAAAAAATTTTATGACAAAGGATAGAGAATTTGTTTTACAAGATAACTTAAAGAATATTTATAATCCCATTTGTAAAGATGTCATTGAGTATTTTCAAAATAACAATATTTCATGGTGGAGAGGTAAACGGCCAACTGGCCATGTTTTATCTTCACAGATAGCTTGTGTCAATCATTTATTTCAGCTTCGGAACGATAAAACAGCTGTATTAAGAATATTGAAGAATGTTTCAGATGATTTTGATGAGGTTTTCCCAATAATTACTGATGAACATTTACCAGCGTATATACAATTTGAAGCGGTTAGCGACAAAGACCATTTACACGAAGGACAATCATCTCGTGGTAAAAATTGTACATCTGTTGACGCATTAATTTATGCGAAACATAAAGACGGTTCAAAATGGTTAATCCCAATTGAATGGAAATACACAGAATTTTACAATAATCAAAACAAGGCGCTTGAAGGTTTCAAGGCAGATCCTGTGAAATGTAAAGGGACAGAGAGAAAAAGGAGATATACAGAACTGATAAACAATTCAGATCAATTAATAAGCACTGACCATTTATGTTTCTATTATGAGCCATTCTATCAATTGATGAGACAAACTCTCTGGGCCGAACAAATGATCAAGAACAATCAAACTGAAAGAATAAAAGCCGACGACTATTTACATGTTCATGTAATTCCCACTGAAAATAAGGATTTGCTAAATAAAGTCTATAAATGTAGCGGATTAGATATGGAACGCACATGGCGGAAACATTTAAAAGATCAATCAAAATATTTGATAATATCACCAGACAAATTATTACATGGTATTGACAGAATAAAATATCGTGGATTATTGGATTACTTAAAGACAAGGTATTATTGACAAAAAAACCGAAGTCATAACATACAGTACATTTCCTTGCTTGGACAAAAGCGGATTTCTGTAAAAATCCATCCAGGCATCACCAGACGAGCCTGGATTAACGGAAATACAGAACAGGTATCTTCTTTTCACCTGACAATATCTTTCATCTGGTGACACTGGACCAATTTTTAGGAGGTGTCATTTAGATCATACACCCATCACATCATTACCACCCATAATAATTCCTTTTGATCATATAATTCCGAACCATCCATTTTTCAGAATTTCGGGCCCAAAATTTTTTTTCTGATCTTCCCGAAATGGTTCGATTTTCAGGATTTCTGCCGGAAAATATTTCATTTAAGTTATTGAACCCCAATTTTAGAAGGTTATGTGGTCTTTTTTGCCGGGGATACGGCAGGAGAGAATTCAGCCCCCACCCTACCCAGCCGGAGCCACCCATTGGATAACCACCAATTGGTTATTTAACATCAAAATCTTCTGAAACCAGCCTCAATACTCAATTTTTTTTACTTTGGCCCCCATTTTTTAGTGTCCAGATTTTTTTTATTAATATTTTTTATTTATATTTCATCATATGATGGTATTGTATAAATAAAAAAGAACAAATATGAACGATAGTATTTTAAACATTGATGAATTAAGTGAATATCTAAAACTTTCAAAATCCTTTCTATATAAGAAAGTACACAGGAAGACCATTCCTTTTGTTAAGGTCGGGCGAAGAACCATCTTCGTCCGAGAACAAATTGACAAATGGATTCAGTCAGGTGCTGGCACACCAGGTGAAAGCTTACCTCAATTACCTAATTTGTAAAAAAGTGCATAATCATATGGCTCAATTCAAGATATTGTTAGACAAACGGAATATTCCAAACAGGAATAATGAATACAATCTTGTGATCAGGATCTGTCATAAAAGCGAGGTTCACTATATGCGAATCACCAAGATGACAGAACCACAATATCATAAGATTTTCGAGAAAAAATCGACAGATGAAGATTGTATTGCTTTCAGGAAAACCTGTAATAGTTACATCACCAGATGTGAGACTATTTTCAATAATCTTCGGCCATTTAACTATGCCGTTTTCAAAGAGAAATTCTTTAAGAAGGATGATGAAATAACAGCATCCCTACTGATAAAGGATCTATTTGATAGATTCCTTGAGACCAGAACGGATCTAAAACATAGAACCAAGCTTCATTACAGAATGACAAGGAATGTACTGGAAACCTATCACCCTGGGTTGAAGGTGGCTGATATAACAGTGGATTTCATTAAGAAATTCGAAAAATTCAAACTCGATAATGGGTGTACAAGAAGTACCGTTGACACACTCAACAGGAACATCAGAGCTGTTCTGCGTTATTTTAAATACAATGAACCAATCATCCCAGAATCATATGATATTCCTTTTGGGAATGGGAAAATAAGTATTTCAAGTTATTTCCCAAGTAAAATGGTTTTGACAAATGAGGAAATAGAAAAAATCGCCAATCTAAAAGAATTTAATTCCAAACAAGAGGAGTATGCGCGTGATATTTGGTTATTTCTTTATAGATGTAATGGTATTAATCTTGCCGATGCGATTCGTTTGCGTTGGGATGATATAAAAGGTGATAAATGCATTTTCTTCACCCGGAGAAAAACAGAAACAACCCGCAAAAACAACAAGAAACAGATTGTAGTACCAATTACTCCCAAACTAAAAGAACTTATAGATAAGGTTGGTGTTAAATCCAGTTCTTTTATTCTTGGTCGACTACAGGATGGATTTTCGGAATCAATGTATGAAAATAAACTTGTGAAAGTCCGCAAACAGATTAATCCTAATTTGAGGAAAATACAAACGACGCTAGGTTTATCTGCTACCCTGAACATCAAAACAGCTAGAGAAGCCTATGCATGCACCCTGAAGCGTGCTAACTTCTCAAAAGATATTATTGGAGAGATGCTGGGTCATTCAAATTCAACAGTAACCGAACACTATTTATCACCTATGGATATCGAAAAGACTTTTAACATCAATGATGTATTGTATTAATAAAAAAGTTCCGAAATTCTTGCCAGGTTTCTTGCCAGGTTTTATGAAAAAGAGGGAAAATCAGTATAATTGTCATTTTTAACCCCCATTGATTATCAGGTACTTACAAATTATATAAAACAGGATAAAATAACTTAACTCCCTGTTAATCAGTAGGTCCCTGGTTCGAGTCCAGGTCGGGGAGCAGGCAAAACAGCCTACGGCCCCCCTCCCAACCTCCCCCCACACGGGGGGAGGGGAAAGGCGGGCTGTTTTGATATCTGATAGAGCGATTAACCGATATTTGATTTTTGATGAATTGTTCAATGCGTCGATTTGTCAATTTTAATCGATTATGCTGGTTACCCCTTCCAATACATTTTCCGCATATAATGAATAACACTTTCCGCTTAAATGCGATCACACGATCATACTAGTAGACGGCGGATCAGACTGGTCTGCCAATTCCGGAATCAGACGGTCAATTTGAGTGGATTTTCCAAACTGGTGTGCACTCACCTGACCGGCTCGATCTCCCCGGGCTGCCAGGTCTTATCGAACCACGGCTCAAGCGGGCCATAAAGCCGTAGCATGACAAACCAACCCTTGCCCGGGATTGTCTGGATCCAGTTATTTTCCGTACCAGAAGGTGCAACCGGTCCAAAAAAGACATCCACAGAGTTATCGGGATTAATAGCTATTTCTTTTCTCTGGCTGCCTGTACCAGGAAACTGCTGGTCTGTTTGCAACATGGAACGCGTCTGAGGATCATAGACGATCACAGACCAGAAATCCTTCGCCGGTATGCCTGGCGGGAGATGAAGCTGGTAATTCTTTGCGCCATCGAGATATTGGCCCTCGGCGTCATGTTCCGAAATGGCATACTTTGAGCCGACTCCAACCATCTTCACCATCATCGCCGGGGAAACCCCTGTACCCCCATAAAAGATCCAGGTCCGTTCATCCAGGTCAAGCACCCCACCAGGAGAAAAATTATAATCATTGCCCCAAAAAGCCTCTTTCCACCAACTGTCCTTGTACAGGTAGGCCCCCTGGTCGCGTGTGTTGAAGAGGATTGAGCGGGCAGTCGCATTGCCTACTGCCGCGGCATCATCAAGGATACTTTTCATACGTGAATCCGGTGAGAAAGGATTTCCTTTCCGGATTCCTATGGATGCAAGTAAACCACGTGTTTCCGGGTCAACCGCATCAAGTGGCTCCTCTTGCACAACGTTATCAACATCATCGAAGAGTGAGGCGTCATTGGCAGGAATACAGCTAAAATATTTTCCTGACATGTTAATAAAGTTCATTTCCGGCGGATTTGCTGCCTGCTCCAGCTGGTAAATGCGAAAGTATTTTTTCATATTCTCAACTGTGGCTTCTATTTCACCGTTATTTATAAATCCTCTCAACCAGACGAAGTTCCCATAGGTGGGTGAGTGTGCGATAAAGTATCCATCCGGCACCTCGCGGGTATAGCCCGGTGGAAGCAGAAGGTATTTTCCTCCTTTGCCTTTATCCGGGCCCGCCCTGCCGATATCGATCACATAGCGGCACCAAAAATCGTCAATGAAACCAAGTGTGTTAGGCGGCGCTTCAATGACCAATGGGCCATCTTTAGTGTTAGCCCAAACGGTGAGGTAAATGGTCTCGGAGTTGGCCACGAGGTAAAGTGTACGCGAATCCAGGAAGGATTCGGAGATAAGAATGGTCTGGTTATCCGGTCCAAAAGTCCGGTAACCTTCACGTGTCGCATACATGGATGCGGCGGGTAAAGCCGTAATAAACACCTGCACCCCGCGCTGAAAGTCGAGGTTGTCATAGACCTTTTGCACAGTGGCTGCGTCGGGGAAGCCATCGAAGAACCTGAGCGTGCCGATCGATGTTTCGACGACATCCGGGGTGGTGATCGAAGCGGGGATCTCCGTGCTCATTTTATAGGTTGCCTGCTGGGCATCCACTGTTGCCATAGTCGCTAAAAGTGCCAACAAAAACACCCCTCTGGCAAACTGTTCTAAAGTACTCTTTTTTTTCATTTAAAACCTCCTTTGATATAATAGTTATACACGTCAATCGTGATCCTTTTATTCACTCTAAATTGCCAGCATAAAGTTCACTCGTAAAGTTATAATTAATCACCCCATAATCAAGGATAGGATTTTTATTAATATAAGGTTTTTGTTAATATAAAGGGTAGGGGAGAATGCCTGACAGGAGACGATTATCTATTAATTTTTCTCCAGAACGCCAGTGGAAATTATACCGGCAGTATATATTATCCTGCACAACAAGCTTCTGAGAAATTTCTCAAAGCATTCCTGGTATAGTACAATGTTGACTTTCTCAGGATACACGATCTGGACTACCTGGCCTCTGAATGTCAGTAGGTAAATAAGGAAGCATTCCGGATAGACTTTGAAAGCCTGACAGACTTTGGAGTCAGTTTAAGATATCCTGACGATTTCTATATTCCTGATGAAAAACAAGCTTTAGAATATCGGGACATTGCATTAGTTGTCTAAGAAATTATTGAAAGGTTAATCCGGTAAAAAACATTTTCTGGCAAAACTCCTTCTACTCCAGAACATCGGTGGAACGTACCACTATTCTTCCCTACACAGCTGAATTTCAACAGGCACAAGCCAAACGATTTCAAGGCCTTATATCTCCTGGAACGAAATAAAGCGGTTGCAACTTTTAAACGTTAGGGGAGCGGTAAAAAAAGCCCACGGCGAAAGCCGATGGGCTTTTTTGATATTCGATTGGGCGATATTCGATGTTCGATATATTTTATTGATATTAAGAATAATAGAGAGAGCTATTTAGAGCAGCCAGGGCTGGTCGATCAGGGATTCACCCTTGACCTGCCGAGCTTTTTTGAGTTTTATAAGATCATAAACGCTAAGGCGCTATCTCAGCAGATTGGCATGAATCAGAGCCTGCTGGCTCAATTTATCACCGGCAAGAAACGGCCTTCCCCGACTCAGACCCGGCGTATTCTGAATGGCGTACAGCAAATCGGCACAGAACTCTCAGAGATCCGGTTTTTATTGTGATTAGAAAGTAATATCAGATTATCTATATTCAATCAGACAATTGATATAATTAGCACTAAATTCGCACAAATTGAAAAAAGTGGATCATAGACCATATTTCATGAAATCACCTGGGACCTGTTTTATTTCATTGTTTCTCATCATTCATATGGCTTCCGTGGCACAAAACGCCGATAATTTCGGGTTTTACGGTTATTTCCGGTCGGGATTCGGGCTGGACGGACAGGGAGGCCCCCTGGATTATTTTCAGGCACCCAACGCCGAAGCAAAATACCGTCTGGGTAATGAAGTCGAAGCGTATATTGAAGCACTCTTTCGGTACACAACGCCAGATGAGAACAACGCCCGTTTCGAAACAAATTTACGACTGGCGTTTGTCACCCCGACAAGCAAAAGCAACACCTTTGTGACCACAACCTCGGTACGGGAGGCCTATGTACGAATGACCGGGATCCATAAAAAACGGAAAGAGCTGGCCTATTGGGCAGGTCAGCGTTTTTACGACCGGTATGATGCGCATATGATCGATTACTGGTACCGCGATATGAGCGGATTTGGAGGCGGATTTGAAGATCTGGTGCTGGGAAAGGAGATCAAACTCTCGGCAGCGTTTTTGGGAGGGTCCATCGACCAGCTAAGCTCAAGCGGAAGCGTTTATCCTGAAAATGCATTTGTATTCAATAAAGTGACCCTGGATTTAAGTTTATATGACATTCGCATTGGTCCGGGAAAATTAGGATTGACGTTCGACTGGTCAATGTTCAATGGGGATTCACTGGTTACCAGTTAGGGGAATTATTTTATTGAAAACAGCAATGGCTGGTCATTGGGTCTGTTTCACGAAGTGCCGTTCCGGGGAGGGAGAAACCGGCTGAACGTGTTTTACGGAACCGGAGCCGCAGAAAACTATAAAGCTATCATAGAGCAACCCATGGGCGTTGTTCCCGTCGTTGGGACTCCTTTGGAGGTGCGTAACTTCAAAAGATTCAGGGTGCTGAATGACCTGCAGGTGGACATCAGTGAAAAGTTTTCATTGCTGGGCTTACTGCTTTACCAGAACCTCGACAACAGTCAGTCACCCACCAATAAACTAAATTGGTATTCGGCCGGGTTACGGCCATCCTATCACCTGAGCAGGTATGTATCCGTCGTGGGTGAATTCGGCTTCGACTACACCAGTCAGTCTGATGCCCTGGAAGGGTTTCTGTTGAAAATGACCCTTGCCCCTCAATTATCCCCACTGAATAAAATTCTAAGCCGGCCGGCCATCCGTGTTTACGTTACCTATGCGATCTGGTCGGATGAATTCACAGGCCTTGTGGCAACCTCCTCCTTTCCCGGTCAAGATCATGGCCTTTCCTTTGGAATACAAATGGAATCGTGGTGGTAACCGCAGACAGAACCAATGATTTTGCCACTCCCCGCCAAATACCGTTGATCGCTTTATATCATTATTAATCATTCTGTTATAATAATCAATTAAAATAGGCAGTCACTGATTGATTTGGTCGGCGTATCCAATCAAACCAGATATTTTGCCTTCAGCTGATTCAGGAATTCATGATATCGTTCATGAATGCCATGTCCGACAACTTCTTCTTCAATCCGTTCAAAATCATTGATAATTTCGTTTTGCTTTTTCTCAGGCAATAACCTATCCGCCATCGGGAACAATATGTTGTTTTCTTTCTGAATATGGCTTTTGAGTAAATCTACATATTTTCCCATGGCCTCAGCTACCTGGTTTAATGCGGATCTGTCGCCCGCCAGAAAGGTCTTGACCGCTGAAGCCATACCTTTAATATAGCCTCTGCCAAGCTCATGTTCATAAAGCATTACTGCCACCGGCCCTGACTGTCTCGACATACCCGCATCAATAAGTGCCGGGAAAAGCGAGGTTTCTTCTTTCCCATGATGGCATAGATCAGCAAAGGTTCTTAGGAAATCGATGATCTTTTCGATCTCTTCCGGATCAAGGTCAGCCTGACTCCGGATGTTTCCAGCAATTTGGCTCATAATGCGCAGCATTACGGTAATTGCTTTATGTTCATGCATCAGATCTTCTGTTGGTTTCAAAGTGAGGATTGTTTAGGGTTAATCTATTTGGTTTGGCCCGCAGGCACTATTGAATTAAACGGGATTCTCTGATGAGATATTGTTGGATATACTTTAATGACAGGCTGGTTTCCATGCTCCTTATCATGCCCCTCTGCCTCTCCTTCAGCAAATTTGATAAACCTGACCATGTCAGTACATGTAAACCAGCTATCCGTCAGCAGATAATCAAAGCGTATACCTTCCCTGATGGCACGCTTGACCATATCGATGGCTTTCTGTATTTTGTTTTGGGTATACTCATCCATTCGATCGTTTATTGCTTCTGTTTCCTTGCGCTGCTTACGGTATTGCTTTTCGCGCTGCTCCCTGGTCATCCCGAAGGGTTTTTCCGGTCTGCTGGCTTCTTCACCATGAAGCGAGAAGTCCAGAACCGTCTGGGTCTTTCCGTCTGTGCGACAAAGAAAAAGGGCTTTGAAGTCAAGGATGGAGCTATGAGTTACGTGAGAAAATGTTTGTACTTTTAGGGTTAGGCATTGGGCTCAGTAATTTTGTGTTTGCATTACAAATATACTGATATTCAGTTAATTCTGAAAAAGTCCAACGTTTTTTTTATTACTATATGCTTACTTTTTTTTACTTGCGAAACTTCAATTATTTATTACCTGAAATCCATCAGATATACTGGGATACTGCATAACGATCCGCTACTCCTTCGCCAGTCCTCCCTCAGAGGTTTCCTTATAGATGGAAGGCAGATCGTGGCCCGTATCTTTCATGACGCGGATGACCTTGTCGAAGGGGACGAAATGGTACCCGTCGGTCATCCGGGCGTATATCGCTGCGTCGAGGGCGCGTGAAGCGGCCTGCGCATTGCGTTCGATGCAGGGGATCTGGACCAGCCCTCTCATGGGATCGCAGGTGAGTCCCAGGAAATGCTCCATGCCAATGGAAGCTGCATACTCAACATGCCGTATGCTGCCTCCCAGCAGCTGGGCAGCTGCGCCAGCCGCCATGGAGCAGGCGCTGCCCACTTCTCCCTGGCAGCCCACCTCCGCTCCGGCGATCGAGGCGTTGGTCTTGATCAGGTTGCCGATAAGGCCTGCCGTAGCCAGTGCACGGAGCAGCTTGATCTCCGACACCTTGGTCTGGGTCTTGAAAAGATTCAGCACCGCCGGAATGACGCCGCAGGAACCGCAGGTCGGAGCGGTCACCACACGGCCGCCGGCCGCGTTCTCCTCTGAAACAGCCAGGGCATACGCAAAAACCAACGGACGGCGGTTGATCATCGCCTGAAAGGTCTTTGTCATGGCAAAGAAGGAACTGGCCCTGCGCGAAACACGCAATCCGCCATGGAACATGCCTTCGTTTTCCAGGCCGCGGGAAATGGCTTCCTGCATGGCCTGCCATACTTCCCCCAGATATTCCCATAGTCCGGCTTCTTCCCTTTCCTTCACAAATTCCCAGAAGGAACAACCCTGGTTTTCACAGTATTCCAGGATCTCCTTCATGGTGCTCATTTCATAGACCTTGTCTTTGCTTTCCCGGAGGCCGCTGTCGCTGATGTCGCCTCCCCCGATGCTGAACGTGGTCCATTCCTGCACAATCGTCCCCGCTGCATCCAGTGCCCGGAATATCATCCCGTTGGGATGCGGCGGGATCGTTTCCGAAGCCTTCCACGAAATCTCAACGGGAACGGGCGACAGGGACTCCATGATCGCCTTGTCCGTGAGGTGGCCTTTTCCCGTGGCGGCAAGGCTGCCGTAAAGCGTGACATGAAATGCGGAGGCTGCGGGATTTCTTTCCTTAAAGATCGAAGCCGCCCTCGCAGGGCCCATCGTGTGACTGCTCGAGGGTCCGTTGCCGATCTTATAAATTTCTCTGATGGATTCCATATTCATTCAGGTTGGTTCGTGTTTTTTTATGATGGCCCAGCCGGTCTCCTTTTAATGCAATGAAACAACCTGCTACCTCCTGCTGTAGATCATGGTAAAAATTGCCAAATGCTCATCTGCATAGGCGGGGGAATCGCACAGGCAGGCGAACTCCCGTCCCAGGCCGTCGCGGAAGAGCTGATGCCACTGGGACCGGAGCATGTGGTAATCGGTTCGTTTACCCCTGGGCTCAGTGAAGAAATAGACCGCTTCCGACATCAGGAACTTGTCGATGCTTGAAATGGCCAGGTCAATGGGCGCATCGTTGGCGAATACACAGTCGATCAGGATCCCGTAGGACTGATAGACTGACAGGGCGATCTCGGGCGAGTGAAGTTCCGGTGTATCGTTGTTGGCATCCACCTCATAGAGGATGAAGTAATCGATATGATCCTTCAGCTTCTTCATGTGGATCAGCTTGGTTTCATAGGGCATATGGTGATAGGCCAGCGAGGAAAGGGCAATGTGGTAATGGCCTTCAAGGTTGTCTGAAAGAGCCTCGAACCTGGACTGGGAGATCCGGATCCGTGAATGGGGAAAAGCGGTTGACACGTTTTCTTTTGCCATTTTCAGCATGCCTTCCGAAGGATCGATCAGGAAGATCTCTTCCACATCACTGATGAGCCCTTCTGACCGCAGATACAAAAGCAGATCCACCACAACCGCCCCGTGACCGCAGCCGATATCCATGATTTTCAATGGCTGGGTGATACAGGGCAATCCCCGTGCGCAATCGGTCATGAACCTGGCCCGTGAATCCGTAAGCAGCGGTGTACTGCTGAAGTGCACATAGGGTGCGGGATCGGAAAAGATCACTTCCGGTATCACGAGCGCCCCGTTGTTTCGCTGGAGGTAACTCGACAGGAAGGCATTGGAGAAAAGTCCTCCGGGCTCAGTACGTATCCCCGAACGGATCCAGTCCGCTCCTTCCCGGTTGTACCCATGTGACAGGAGCAGGGTTCCGATGTAATAATGAAAAGCGGGGAAGAGGCCCGGCCTAATGGAGTCAAGATCCTCCTCAGGACCTGAACGCATTTTCAGGATCTGGTCAGCAAGACCTTTCCAGATCCTGCTTTCTTCCGTGGAGAGAAATAACATTTTTTTGGTAAAGGTATAAAAGTGTTACGAAATGTAAAGGGAACATTTCGTGCCCATTCCGGCCAGCCCTGCGGGATGTTTACAGACCATCCACTCAACAGCCATTACCTCGGCGGCAGCGTCGGCGACGTTGTGGAAGACCTGAATACATATAAATCATTTGTTGAAATCATCTATCATGCATGATATCTCAGTACTTTTATCAGTGTTATTGATGGATTCTTCCTCCTTTATGTTTCAGTCCATTTTTACATCGAACTCATGTTAAAGTCAGTAAATTGCTGCCCGGAGAAATTTGACCATTTTGGGAACCCATAATAAGTCAGATAATGAATAATGAGCTTGTTTCAATTGCAATAGGATTATTTATCATCTGCTTTTCATCTGTCTTTGCTCAGGATCAGGATACGACGACAGCATCCTGGAGCCATCAGGCCGAGGTAGACCTCATCTTTTCAAAAGATGATTTTGTTTTTCTTCCCATTTATTCCACCGATAAGAATAAGCTGCACCTTGAGGCCCGGTATAATTATGAAGACCTGAATACCTTTTCAGCCTGGATTGGTTACAACTTCAGCGGTGGTAAAAGGGTTGAATACACCATCACGCCAATGGCAGGCGGTATAGTTGGTCATACCAGCGGATTGGCCCCCGGTCTGGAAATCCTCCTTGGACTGGGTGGATTGGAGTTGTCATCTGAATCGGAATTTGTTTTTGACTTTCAGAATAAGGATAATCATTTCTTTTACAACTGGACTGACTTAACCTATGCTCCTCTTGAGTATCTATGGCTGGGATTAAGTACGCAGGTAACCCAAATGCTCCATTGTGAACCTGAAATTGAGCCGGGATTTTTGATTGGCGGTGGATTTAAAAGGTATGAAATGTCTGGTTACCTTTTTTGTCCCGGATGGGAAGAACTCTATTTCGTATTGATCCTGACGGCCAGCTTCTGAAGATGTTTTGGGGCGAGGAGGTCGTTGTTGGGCAATCAGGCAGGTGTGGGATCGGGGAGCACCCAAGACGGTATCCAGGCGCAGAGCTTCCCGCTCAAACGGTCCTTATCCCGGGTCTCCTCATGCAGAGCCGGCCAGGAGGTCTTTTCATTGCAACTCTGGAATAACGCCCAGTTCCCGGAACCTTCTGACCACTTCAACAGCCGCTATCTGGTTGCTGGATGCATTAATTTGCTCCAGCCGGGGAATGGATAAATGGGAAAACTACATCACATTCACCAGATGGCAAGGATGCTGTTCAGCGACACGTCTGATCCAATCCGGAAGGCAATCAGCTTTAACAGATCCCTTAAGAGGTAACGATACCGGATGGTGGTCGTTTCAAGGAATTCACAGAGATCACGGAGTTTAAATGACTCGTTATCAGCACTCTGTGTTCTCTGTTTTCCTTTGTGATCTCCGGGGTTAAATACAAAACACTCATTTTGACACACCCCACAGGGGAGGGGTAAATTGGTAAATTCATAATTTTTTTACATACTGAACGTTCAGGATGCATAAAAAGCCAATATATTTGCATACCGGATGTTTAGTATGTAATCATATGACCGAAACCAAAGAAATCATCATTGACCATGCGTACCAGCTTTTCCTGAGTAAAAGCTATGAAGCTGTTTCGATCCAGGATATCACCAAGTCTGTGGGTCTTACCAAAGGTGCGCTCTATCATCACTTTCTGAACAAGGAAGATCTTTTTAAGGCCGTTATCGACAAGTACCTCAAACTGGTGGGCCTGATCCAGGTCAGGCAGGATATCACCCTGAAGGAGTATGTACGGGTGATCATTGAATATGTCAGCCGGATCGTAAAAACGATCAGCATCGACGGCCAGCCATTCATTCCTGTCAAGTACCTGTCGTTGCTGATCGATGCCCTGAGGCACTACCCGGGATATATGGATGAGCAACGGCATTTTTACACGTTAGGGATCGATAACCTTAAAACCATTCTGGATAGGGCAGTAAAAAAGGGTGAGATCCGTGGAGACATTGACACTTCCCTGGCGGCACTGAATATTACTTCCATTGCGATTGGTGTGGCTGCCAGCCTTTTCAGGGAACATTCACCCTCTGATACCATACAACTATTTCGATCCCAGATGATTGAGTTGTATAAGATCTTGAAAAAATAAACAATACAGCCATTACTTTTTCCCTGATCATAAGGTGTATGGAACGTAAGTACAAAATAGGATAATCATTTAAATCTTAAAAATATGAGAAAAGCCATTATTGTTATGATGCTCCTTGCGGTGGTCACAGGGTGTAATCACCGCGGAAGCGAAGAATCTGTGGCCAGGCCTGCAGTCAAAGTCAGGATTCAAACGGTTGAAGGATTGAAAACAGCTGGCATACTGAGTTATGTGGGAACCATCGAGGAAAAATCCTCCACAGCACTTAGCTTTTCCACGTTGGGAATGATTGAGAAATTCTTCGTTTCTGAAGGAGATTACGTTTCCCGCGGGCAGTTGCTGGCCAGGCTTGATGATGCATCGGCGCAGAGCATGCTTGTCGCAGCTGAAGCCACGTTAAAACAAGCACAGGACGGATACGACCGTCTCAAATCGGTCCACGATGAGGGAAGCCTGCCTGAGATCCAGATGGTCGACATTGAAACCAAGCTGCAGCAGGCGCAATCGTCATACAACATCGCAAAGAACAACCTTAAGAACTGTTCTTTGTATGCCCCGGTTTCCGGTGTGATCGGTAAAAAAATGGCTGAAGCCGGAGAATATGCAGTGGTCGGGAAAGCGGTCCTTACCATACTGGATATCGGTATGGTCAAAGTAAGGTTTTCCGTGCCCGAAAACGAAATTTCAGCGATACCTTCCGACTGCAGATCATCCATTACTGTATCCGCTCTGGGCAATCAAAGGTTTGAAGGCCAGAAGATAGAGAAAAGCGTTTCATCGAATCCCATCTCCCATACGTATCCTGCCCATCTCCTTCTGTCCAATGCTCAGAAGGAACTGTTACCGGGGATGGTCTGCAACGTGGAACTTTACCCTGACAGCCAGATGCGGGAGGCGATCGTGATACCCATTGGGATCATTCAGACCATGGCTGACGGTCAGAAATTTGTATGGTGCGACAGGGGAGGTGTTGCCAGGCGTGTGGTCGTGACGACCGGCACGGTCAGGGACAATGGGGTTGAGATCACGGGCGGACTTTCCGTTGGCGACCGCATCGTTACAGAAGGCTATCAGAAACTCAGTGAAGACGATAAAATCATCGGACAATGAAACGCAGCAACAGTATCATAGAATGGACGATGCAACATAAGGCCATTGCCGTCTTCATGATCGTTCTGCTGGTTGTCCTGGGGATCATTGCACTCTTTGTGATGCCCAAACAGGAATTTCCCGGATATACCATCCGTCAGGGCATCATTGTCGGAGTATATCCCGGGGCCACCTCTGAGGAGGTTGAAAAACAACTGGCCGAACCCCTCGAACAATTTCTTTTTTCCTATCCCGAAGTGAAGAGGAGCTTCACCACCACAACCTCCCAAAACGGGATATGCTACGCCATGGTCGAGCTCAATGACAATGTCAAAAACAAAGATGAGGTATGGTCGAAGATCAAGCACGGGCTTGCGACATTGAAGATGCAGTTGCCATCGGGTGTTCTGGCGCTTATGGCACAGGATGATTTTGGCGATACCTCGGCGCTCCTCATTGCCATCGGAGCCGACAAACGTTCTTACCGGGAGTTGAAAAGCTATGCCGATGAATTGATCCGCAGGCTTCACCGTGTCGAATCAGTGTCCAATCTCCGCCTTTATGGAATGAAGGACGAACAGGTGACGGTGTATGTTGACCGGAACAAGCTTTCTTCGTACGGGATCAGCGACAAACTCCTCCTGGCGGAAGTATTCAGCCAGTCGCTGGCTCCCGGGGGAAGAATTGAGAATGATGATGTACTGGTGCCGGTCCATTTCAAACCTACTTACAGCACCGTCAGCGAAGTTGGTGATCAGATCATTTTCAGCGATCCTGACGGTAATATGATACGGCTGAAGGATATCGCGACCATTATAAGGGAATATCCTGACGGCGGAAGCTATATTACTTATAACGGGCATCCCTGCCTGGTTCTTTCCGTTGAGATGAGAGAAGGCTACAATATTGTCAGGTTTGGCGAAGATGTCAGTCAAATCATTGCAGAATGCCAGGAAAGCAATCTGCCGGATGATGTAACGATCAACTCCATCGCCAACCAGGCGGATGTTGTGGAAGGATCGGTATTCTCGTTTCTCCGCGATCTGATGATAGCAATCCTTGTGATCATTGTGGTGATGATGATCCTGTTCCCGTTCCGTTCGGCCCTGGTGGCTGCCATCGTTATTCCCCTGAATACGTTCATCTCGGTCGGGATCATGTACCTGTTCGGAATACCCCTGAATACGGTGACCCTGGCAGCGCTCGTGGTAGTGCTTGGAATGACGGTAGATAATTCCATTGTGATCATCGACGGATATATCTACTGCCTTAAAAATGGGTATAAACCCTGGGATGCGGCCATTGAAAGCGCTCAAAAATATTTCATGCCGATGTTCCTTGCGACCACCTGTATCTGCCTTATTTTCTATCCGCTTCTCATCCTGTTCAAAGGCCAGATGCTCGAATTCATCTACTTTTTCCCCTTTACCTTCACGATCAACCTGATGATGTCGCTGATCCTGGCTGTAACCATAATACCCATTCTCGAGAATGCGCTGATCAAATCATCCGGGAAGGATACAGATGAGCCGGATAAGAAAAGACTGACGGAGAAAGTGCACGACGTTTATTTAAAGCTGCTTGACTGGAATTTCCGTCATCCGTGGCTTACCGTTTCCATTGGAGTCATGTCCATTGTGGCCTCAGTATTCATCATCCCGCATATTCATTTCAGGATGAATCCCCTTGCAGAACGTGACCAGTTTGCGGTGGAGATCAGTCTGCCTGACGGGACCACGATCGTCCGCACCGGGGAAGTGGCTGATTCCATGAGGATGATCCTTATGAAAGATCAGCGGGTGAGATCGGTGACCCAGTTTGTGGGGATGTCTTCACCCCGATTCCATATTTCCTATGCTCCCAACATGCCTTCCGACAGTTATGCTCAATTCATTGTCAATACGGATTCTCCCGAAGAAACCGAGGCTTTGCTGGATGAATATACGGATCGTTATGCACATTATTTTCCGAATGCCTACATCAAGTTCAAGCAGATCGATTTTCAGCATGTTCCTTCGTACGAGTTCCGTTTTTATGGTGAAAACGCCGGGGATCTGAAAGAGGTTGCTGCCACATTAATGGCCAGGATGAAAGAGGTTCCTGAGCTTACGAATGTTCATACCGACTGGGGAGAGAAACTGCCCGTCATGGAAGTGGAATTAGATCCCGTAGCTTCCTCACGGCTTGGGGTAACCCGTTCCGTCACATCGGCCAACCTGATGCTGGCCACGGGTAAGTTCACCATGGGATTGCTTACTGAGGAAAATGACAACATTCCGATTGTCCTGAAAACGGACGATCCGGAGGGCAAACTTACGCTGGAAGGGCTTTCCAACACCCTGGTGACAGGCCTGATTCCCACGGTCAGTGTCCCTTTGCGGCAAATAGCTTCCGTCGTGCCGCAGTGGAGCGAAAACAGCATTGTCCACCGTAATGGCATAAGAACCATATCCGTGACCGCCGATCCCAAGAGGAATGTAATACCGGCCCGCTCGCTATCCGCTATTCGCGATTTTATCAAAAATGATCTTGAACCATCACTGCCGGCGGGAATTATGTACCAGGTGGGAGGTGAACCGGAATACAATGAAGAGAACCTGTCGCCGGTCATTTATGCCATCATCGCTGCCTTTTCCATCATTTTCCTTTTCCTGCTGTTCACGTACGGCAAATTCAAACTCACGATCATTTCGCTGTTTACCCTTTTGCTGTTTATATTCGGCGCCACATTCGGTCTCTGGATCGCCAATTATACGGTCGGCATCACAGCGGCACTCGGGCTGATCAGCTTATTCGGACTTACGGTAAGGAATGTGATCCTGATGTTCCAGCATGCCGAGCAGAAGTTCGTCGTGGAAGGATGGTCGGCACGGGATGCTGCCTACGATGCAGGCAAGCGGAGGATGATACCCATTTTTCTGACATCCGCTGCCGCGTCCGTTGGGGTGATTCCCATGATCATCTCAGGAAGTTCATTCTGGGCACCCGTTGGCATGGTGATCTTTGCAGGAGGCATATGCCTTCTGCTGCTGACCATTACGATTCTCCCGGTTCTTTACTGGAAATTTAATGCAAAAAAGCGATGAAAAAATTGATGTATATTTTTCCGATACTTTACGTGGTGGTTGGTTTCAGCCTCCCGGCACTGGCCCAGAACCACTACTCGCTGGATTCGTGCAAAAAGATCACCCTAGAAAAGAATATCCAGGTTAAAAACAGTGCCATTGAGGTTGTAGCATCCCGGAAAGTCCAACAGGCAGCTTTTACCCGATACTTTCCCAACATCAGCGCCCTTGGGCTGGCCGTTCAGTTCAGCGATCCCCTGCTGAAGATTGACATGCCCGGCGGGAATCTTCCTGTGTACAACGGGGATCCGATGACCCTGCCCCTCGCTACGGAGTTTGCCTATTTTCCGGGCGTTTCCCTGGGGATGATGGAAGACCTTACTACCGCAGCGGTGACCGCGGTACAGCCTTTGTATTCAGGGGGGCGCATCCTCTACGGCAACCGTCTGGCAAAACTGGGAGCCGATGTGAGTGAACAAAAGCTGGCAATGTCGACGGACGAAGCCCTGTTCAAAACAGAGCAGCAGTACTGGCAGATCATATCCCTGAGGGAGAAGCTGAAAACCATCGATGCATATGACCGGCTCCTGGACACACTGTACAAAGATGTGAACAGTGCGCATAAAGCCGGGCTCATCAACTACAATGATGTCCTCAAGGTTACCCTGAAGCAAAGCGAGATGAAGATGAACCGTCTTCAGCTTGAGAACGGGATCAAGCTGGCCACCCTGTCGTTCTGCCAGCACCTGGGCATTCCCTATGATTCCCGGATGACACTGTCGGACTCAGTTGTTCTACTTTGCGAACCTGCCGGTTTGTATACAGATCCTCAGGCAGCTGTGACAAGCCGCACAGAGTATGACCTTGTACAGAAAAGTGTGGAGGCGGAAAAGCTCCAGTCAAAAATGAAACTCGGGGAGTACCTGCCGCAGCTTGGGGTAGGTGTCGGGGCATTCACCTATGGCATGGACAATGACTGGCATGGTGACTGGAACAATGAGCTGATGGCATTCGGGACGGTCACCATACCGTTGTCCAACTGGTGGGAAGGCTCGTATAAGATCAAAGAGCAAAAGTTAAAAGAAGAGATTGCGCAAAACAATGCGGATTATACGGCTACCCTGTTGCAGCTCCAGATCGAAAAGGCCTGGACCGACCTTCAGGAATCCTGGCAAAAGATAAAGCTGGCAGAGGAGGCCATTGGACAGGCCCGGGAAAACCTGAAGATCACTGCTGATCATTACCATGCGGGAATCATTGGTGTCTCAGATGTGCTGGAGGCGCAGGCGATCCTGCAGTCCACCCTCGATCAGCTGACCGATGCGCGGTGCGCTTACAGGGTCAAAGTGGCGGAATACCTGAAGGTGACGGGGAGAAGCGGTCAATAAAAGGGATGACATCCTCTGCCAGAGGATGTCATCCCTTTTCGACACCTGGGCCAGCTGGCGCATCTATCTTTCCGGGTTCATTCCGATGCTTTTTAATTAACGTATTCCAAATTATAATTTCATTATTTTTGGTGACAAAACCAAGGATATGAGATTTCTTCTTGTTGTTGATCTGGTCATGATTTTGAACATTCTGTCCGTTCATGGCCAGATGACGGTGGCCGAAAAATCCGACTTCACCTCAACCTTCACGCATGCGGAGGTCATGAGCTTTATCAATGAACTCACTGCCGCCTCTCCCTTTGTGAGGCTGGACACCCTTGCCATGTCGGTCGAAGGTAAACTGGTTCCGTTGCTGGTCATGGGCGATCCGCTGCCTGCCGGACCTGAAGACCTGAAGACCGACGACAGGCTTGTGGTCTATATCCAGGCGAACATCCATGCGGGAGAGGTGGAAGGGAAAGAAGCCAGCCTGATGCTGGCAAGGGACCTGCTGAAAGCACATGATCCGGATTATTTCAGGAACCTGATCATACTGATATGCCCGAACCTGAATCCTGATGGCAACGATCAGATCAGCACGAGGAACCGCACCAACCAGAATGGCCCCATAAACGGCGTCGGGGTGCGGCAAAACGGGCAGATGCTTGACCTGAACCGGGATGCCATGAAAGTGGAAACACCGGAGATGCGGGGTGTCATCACGCAGGTCTTTAACCGGTGGGATCCTGCCCTTACCGTTGACTGCCATACCACCAACGGATCGTATCACGAAGAAGCGGTTACATTCAACTGGATGGTGAATCCCAATGGCGACCGCAACCTGATCAACTACATGCGCGATGAGCTTTGTCCGGCGGTTTCCCGGAGACTGAAGACCGTTTATGGTGTGGATAATATCTTTTACGGTGAGTTCATCGATTTCAGGGATTACAGCAAAGGGTGGGAGTCCTATGCTTCGGAGCCGCGTTACTTCGTGAATTATGTAGGTATACGTAACCGGCTGGGGATATTGAACGAAAATTACGTCTATGCGGATTACAAGACCCGCGTGCTGGGATGTTATGGCCTGCTTCGCTCCATTCTGGATTATTCGGCAGAAAATAGGGCAACGATCAGCGAGCTCATCCGCGCGGCCGATGACGCAATGATCCTCAGGAACAGCGACCCGGTGTCCGCTGACTCCTTTGCTCTGGAATATGAGGCCCGGCCTACACCGGAAATGGTGACGATCCATGCCTATGAAGTGGCTCCCAATCCGGAGCCGAATGTCTGGCCTTATTTCATCCGCACCGACAAAAAGGTGACCGTCACCATCCCCTTCTTTGCTGATCTCTATCCCATCAAAAGCATTTTTTTCCCGTTCGGTTATGCATTGACCATTCAGGACCAGGGCATACTGGATCTGTTACGAACACACGGCATTTCGTTCAGCCGGCTGGAAGATTCCACTACCTGGCAGGTGGAGAGTTTTTCGATCAGCGAACTAAAGCCCGCCGAACGCCTGAATCAAGGTCATTACACGAACAGGGTGCAAGGGGAATACACGGCGGCAAAGAAATCCTTCACCCCCGGAACGATTTATATTCCCACTGCACAGCCACTGGGAAAGCTTGCCGCCTATCTGCTGGAGCCACAGTCGGATGACAGCATGCTGTTGTGGAACTTCTTCGACCGGTACCTGGTACCGCAGTGGGGAAGAGGGTACCTTCCCTATCCGGTTTACCGGATCATTGAATAATGACCTCACCCACTTTCTCGAGGCAGTGTCAAAATGAATGTTGTTTATTAAACCACAGAGATCATGGAGGAGAACGGAGAATACAGAGGACTGATAACGAGTTATTTAAACTCCGTGATCTCCGTGAATCCTCCGTGCACTCCGTGGTTAAATTGTATTTTGACACAGCCTCGACGGTGGGAGAGGTCACATGTCCAATTGGAAAAATCAATATGAACCTCCATATTAAAAAGATCCTCGGCCGGCCAGCCGGAGTGTTTTTGTTCTTTGTTGTATTTTCGGTTGCACTCCGGTTTTTCAGTTTTTTCCCGAGTGTTCTTGACCATGATGAATCGACCTATCTGGAGATCGCACGGGAGATGCTTGGTGGGAAAGTGCTTTATGTTGACCTGATCGACATCAAACCTCCGGGGATCTTCTGGCTCTATGCCCTTTTCCAGATCATGTTCGGACACTCCATTTTCATGATGCGGCTTCTGACTGCACTTTTCATAGCGGGCACCTCTTTCATGATCTATCTCTTTGACCGGCAGATGTTTGAAAGCCAGAGGGCAGGCATCGCCGGAGGTTTGATCTACATCTTTTTTGTTTCCACCTGGTCACGCTATGGCATATCCCCCAATACAGAAGTGTTTTTCAACTTCTTTACGATGGCGGGACTTTATGTTCTCATAAAAAGGGAACATTGGCAGAATTACCTCAGCGGCGGGATTCTTGCCGGATTGGGATTCATCATTAAGTACCTTGTTTTGTTCGACCTGGCGGCATTTCTTCTCTTTTTCTTCCTGGTTTTCCTCCGGCACCCAACCTGGAAAGACGTTCGACGCCTGGCGACCAAGTTTGCCCTGATCATTCTGGGTTTTGGTTTGCCCTTTGCGCTGGTGAATGCATTTTTTTTCTGACCGGTCACTTTGAGGCCTTTGCAGATATCGTCTATTTCACCATGATAAGGTACTCCACGGGATTTCATGTGATTCCCATGGCGCTCTATACGGGAACCTTCATTCTCTTATTCTTTCCTTTTTTTATTGTCAGCGCGTACACCCTACTGAACAGATCGGTACAGGATACCAGGATCAGAGACTTTCGTCTTTTATTCATTATCTGGTTCGTATTTGTCCTGACCGGAATTCTGCTGCCGGGCTATACCTTCAATCATTATTTTATTCAGCTGATGGTGCCTGTCAGTTTACAGGCGGGGCTTTTTTCCCATCCAGCGAACAGGCTTCCTCCGTTCATAACCAGGTTCAACCGGAGTGTGGCTGGCCTGCTTACCATAATCGCCGCTTGCCTGGTCATCATATCATTTTCGTTTCGCGACCATGTAGTGAAGACTGACGTACCAAGGGAGATTGCAGCCTATCTGAGGCCCATGCTTTTGCCAGAGGATGTCATCTATGCCTGGAACCATTATCACATTCTGTATTACCTTCTTGAGAAGGACAGTCCAACGCCCTACATTCATACATCACTCCTTACCAATCCGAGCCACCGGGAAGCCCTTGAACTGGATCTCGACCGGGAGATAAAGCGGTTGATGGAAAAGAATCCTTTGTACATACTGATCCAGGACAAGGGAAAGAACAGGATTGACTGGATTTTCACTTTACTGGAAGATCAATATATCATTGAAAAACGGTTCAACAATCGGATGGTTCTTTACCGGCGCATTGACCGGTCAGCGGTGATGAATCCATAACTCCAGGCCGGTTATTTATGCATTTTACTGAAAATCAATTCATTTCTGAATCCCGGGGAGATATCCGGCGGTGACAGGTCCATGACCTTTGCCATCAGGTTGAACAGGTCAAGGATTTTTTCCCAGCCAGCCTCTTCCATAAAGGCAATGGTCAGCTGCTGGCGGAGGTGAAATAATTGAAGCCGCTGGTTATCAGTAAATAGCTGACGGTTATAATATGTCCGTTCCTCGGTGTAATGATAAGGGATCCTGGTGACCTGTTTGAATAACTCATATCCGTAACCGGATGTTTCGCCGGAGTTCATGGTGTAATGCGACCATTGGTCCACATAGCCGGTGATTTTCCAATGATCCCGGAACTCTTTCTGCGCCAGGTCGGAAAAGGGGGAGATGATCAGTGGGAACAGCAGGTAGCTGGAGGAAGCCAGGCCAATGTTCAGATTGTTCAGGAAGGCGGCTGTCCGGCCGATGGTTTCCCGTGTTTCTCCAGGAAATCCCACGATGAAGGTCATCAGCGCTGTGATCCCGTTCTGGTCAAGGAGCTCTATTCCACGTCTGACGGCCTGCAGGTCCTGGGATTTGTTCATTCGCTGAAGCTGCCCCTTGTCACCTGATTCAATTCCCAGAAGGGAGATCAGCAATCCTGAGCGTTTGATATCTTCAATGTTCGATTCATTGACCGAAGAGGCCCGCATAAATCCGATCCACTGCTTTATGCCCGACTCCATGAATGCTTCCGTGACCTCTCTCACCCTACGTGAATTGATAAAGACATTGTCATCGGTCGGATGCAGGATGAACGGCCGGCTACCGATCCGTTGCCTGATCACGTTGAGTTCAGCCATCAGGCTTTCTTTTGACCGGATGAAAATCTGCGGATAGAGCTGGTAGAAGTCGCAGTAGCGGCACCGGAAGGGGCATCCGACCGAGGTCCTGACAGGGATCTGTTCGGGCAGGTCGTCGAGCAGGTCCCAGCGGGTGAAGTCCCGGTCATAGTCCACATGCTCGGTCTTTCGTTGGGTAAAATGGTATGTGCCGTCAGCTTGTGGAAGGACCAGATTCGGGATATTGGAAAATTCAGGTTTTTCCCCTTTTAAGAGTTCCTCAAGGATCCGAAGCAGCGGCTGCCTGCCGTGGGGGGCCGCCACGAAGATGTCGGCCGGATAGTCAGTACCAGGGGTGTTAAATAACAACGGATTAACATCATCTGTATGGGCTGGCTGATCCTGGTGAGAGACATAGAACTGATAGCTTTTCCAGACGAAGACGCCGCCTGCGATCAGCGGGATACCGGGCATGTGGCGGCGGATCTCCAGCACCAGTTGTTTCAGCGATTCAGTGCTCAGGATCATGGTGGTCGACAGACAGATGGCAAACGGATTGGCGTCGGCCAGCCGCCGTAGCTCCGTATCCGAGCACTGGTACGTGGTCGTGGTCTGATAGCCCTGCTCACGGAGCAGGCCGGTCAGATAAAAGCCAGCTGCCGGCATCATGTCCCTTTTCGAGGGGATGGCCGGCACCCGGTCGTACCTGAATCCGCCCTTCATCAGTTCATACAGGGTGGCCAGGGTCAATTCGCGGTTGCTACCCTTCAGCCTCAGGGTCAGGTCGAGGTGATACTGGGTCACATCAACCATAGGGGCTATGACAGCAACCGTCTTGCCCATCGAATGGGTCAATAGTTGAAGATTTCTTCCAGTGTCAGTTCTTTCACCGGTCCGATCTTTTCCAGCAGGTCGAGCCTGACATCTCCTTTCTTTCCCAGCACCAGATATGTGTAGGCCTTTCCCTTGATATGCTGATCAAAAAAGGCATTGAGATCATCGATCGTCATTGTCTGGACGTTGTCGTAGATTTCTTTCCGGATATCATAATTGATTCCCTTGTCGAGGTTCGACATGTAGGTCCAGAATATCTGGGCTTTGATGATACGCTCGGAATTCAGCTGCTTAATGATCGATTCCTTGGCCATGTTGAACTGGATCTCCGCCCTTGGCATATTATTCATCAGTCCGAGCATGGTGTTGGTGGCCTCCATCAGTTTATCGGCCTGTGTTCCCACGAACGCGTAACTGAAATTGCTGCGTTCGGGCTTATCGGCGAGGGCATACGAGGCCATGGCTGAATAGGCCAGTCCCCTGGCTTCTCTAATCTCCTGGAATACGATCGAAGAAAGTCCCGAGCCGAAATACTCTCCAAACAAACGGGCGGGAGGATAAAGCGACCTGTCAAAAAGCTGATCTTTTGAGACCAGCAGCAGGTTGACCTGCGTCATGTCGTAATCGACAAAATAGACCTGGCTCTGTTTGGTTTCCAGCTCTTGATAGACGACAGGCTGCGGGTATTCTTTCAGGGATTCCGCTATCTTGTGATGAGTGCTCAACATCTCCTTCACCTTGCCCATCTCCTCCTGACCGTAGTAGAAAATCTTATGCTTATAGGCATAGATGCCCTTGATGAGGTCGGTCAGTGCATCCGGATTGATGGCATTTAGCTGCTCTTCTGTCAGGATATCTGTAAAGGGTGATACCGGACCATACTTGCCGTAATTGAACATGGCACCCCAGAGGATCGTACTGTTGTTCAGTTTTCTGTCGGCCCTTTCTTTCAGGATCCCTTTTACATATTCGGTGTAGGCAGCAGGATCGGCCTTGGCGCTGGACAGTACATGTTCCAGCAGTTCCACTCCCTTATCGAACGATTTCTGCAGTCCGGAGATGTAAACGTAAGACCTTTCGTTACCAGCGCTAACCCCCATACGCAATCCGTAACGGAAGAATTCCTTTTGCAGATCGGCAGGTGAATATTTGTCAGTACCCAGGTAAGGCAGATAATTGACGGCGATGGGGAGGTTACGGTCGTGGTTTTTACCCATATCAATGATATAGTTCAGGTTGAAGAGTTCATTGGTGGGATTTTTCATGTAATAGTATTCCACACCTTCCTGGAATGATTCTTTTGAGATCTCTTTCTCAAAATCAAGAAACACGGGTTTGAAGTCTTCCGAGGGGATTTCGCTGAACTCTTTTGCAAAATCAGATTGCAGGTCACGGTTCACCGGCACCGGCGTAATGGGAGGTTTTTCGACCTTTTCCACCGCATCCTTTTCGCCCAGTCTTTTATAGACAACCACGTAGTTGTCTTTATAATGTTCATTGACGAATTTAATAAGTTCTGCTTTCGTGATTTTTTCCATTTCATCGATAAAGGACAGCTGCGTTTTCCGGTCAGTCCCATTGATAAAGCCCGAAACAAGCGTAAAGGCACGGGATGCGTTGCTTTCTTCCCGCCGAATCTCATTGAGGCGGAAGTCGTTGATCACAGCTTCCAGCATCCAGTCGTCGAACTCCCCTTTCTTCACCTTTTCAATTTCACCCAGCAGCAGGTCTTTCACTTCTTCCAGAGTCTGTCCCTGGCGGGGATTGCCATAGAACAGATGGATCCCGTAATCATTCAGGAACTGTGCGTAGGACTCTGCCCTGAGCACTTTTTGCTGCTGGTTCAGGTCGAGATCGATCAACCCGGCCTGGCTGTTGCTCAGGATTTGGTCAAGAAGGGTGACGTATTTACGGTCTGTGGAATTATATTCTCCGAAACGGAAGGCAAGGTTTACAGATTCCGCATCCGGGCCGCTAACCTCTTTCACCACGGGCTGCGTGATGGGTTCTTCGACAGGCTGGGTGATGGCAGGCAGTTCAGCCGGCTTTTTGCTTCCAAAATACTGGTCAACGAGTTGGATCGTCCTATCCGGATTCAGGTCTCCGGTAAGGATAATGGCCATATTATTGGGCACGTAGAACGTATGGTAAAATTTATATATATTCACCATCGATGGGTTTTTCAGGTGTTCGGGCAATCCGATCACATCCCTGCCATAGGGATGGGTGGAGAATAATCCTTCCATCAGGGCATTGGATGCCCGGCTGTCATCCATATCATTGTACATATTGTATTCTTCGTAAACCGTTTCCAGCTCAGTATGGAACAAACGCAGAACCACTTCCCCGAACCGTTCGCTTTCCAGGCGGAGCCATTTTTCCAGTTCGTTGGATGGAATGTCGTTGATGTAGACGGTCATATCATAGGATGTTCCCGCATTGGTACCCTTGGCGCCCAGGCTGGATACAAGCTTATCGTATTCGTTGGTGGCCACATACTGGGCTGAAAGCTGCGAGAGGCTATCGATCTGACGGTAAATTATTAGTTTCTGAGCTGGGTCCTGAGTGCTCTTATGCTGTTCGAACAGGTCGGAGATCTGCTGGATCAGCTTTGACTCCTCTTCCCAGTTAGTGGTGGCGATCTTTTGCGTACCCTTGAACATCAGATGCTCGAAATAGTGAGCAAGTCCTGTTGTTTCCACCGGATCGGAGGCAGATCCTGCCCGGATCGGGATCAGTGTCTGAATCCGTGGCTGATCCTTATTCACGGACAGGTACACTTTCAGTCCGTTTTCGAGTGTGTAAACCCTTGTATCCAGTGGATCGTTGGTCACAGTTTCATACGAATAGCCGTTGCTGTCGGTCTTTGTTTCGGTCCTGTATTTCTCCGTCGTGCAGGAGAAAAATCCAAATAGAACCCCTAAAGTCAGAAAAAATGCAATTTTTTTCATAAGTATGAATAATTGGTTAAAAATATTTCCGCTATAAAGGAAAAGGATCGGTAAAGGTAGGAAAAAATCTCAGAAAATTACCTTTTGCGGCCAGGAATTGAATTTTGCTGTTCCCCAGAGTTTGTTGATATAGTCGATGGAGAAAAAGTCCTCAAAGGCATGGATCCAGTAGGTGCCCTTATCCGTGAGCCGGATATGATCGCTGCCATTTGATAAATATCCCATACCCGATAAAAGGTTGATGAACTTCCCGAATTTCTGGTCAAAACTCGTGTTGAATCTTTTCTCAAAGTCGCTTTTTCTGAACAGTGTTTCATAGATCCTCCAGTAAAGCCAGCCTGACATCTGCATTTCTTCTGAAAGATCAATGGATAAAGCAATGGGTGATCTTCCACTGTCAGTAGCATTCACATATTCCTTCACACGGAATGTGTTCACATAAAAAATATTCCTAAGATAAGAGCTTCCACTGGTTCCCAATCCAACATAAAGAGGCACCGTGACAGAGCAATATTTATCAATGCCCTTTTTTGTGAATGCCCAGACAGAGCTTCTTTCATAGCCTGAATCATAAAAGACATCTTCCAGTATCTTCAAGAGTTTTCGGCGCCGGAACAGAGTGGCTATTGCATTTCCATGATGATGATTGTTTTTCCCCCAGCGAGTGTATGGAAACCGGAACAGGGGATACGTTGCCACCTGGTGCACCCCCAGTTTCACCATGTCATGGGCTGCCTGCTCTACCTCCACAGCTGTCTGACCAGGCAGATCAAACATGTAGTCAATATTGACGCACTCAAAACCTTTTCTTACAGCTCTTTCAACACTTTTCATGACCTCTGCCACCGTGTAGGGCCGTTCGATGGATCGCAGATGGTTGTCCTGCAACGCTTCCACACCCATACTCAGGTATTTTACTCCCATGGCTTCAATGGCGTCAAGGTTTTCAGGAGTCAGGTGGTTGGGATGGCTCTCCATATGGACATAACATTTCATATTGAAATGTTTGTAAATATGGTTGATGATCTCCTCCAGTCCCTTACCCAGCATGGTGGTCGGAGTGCCGCCGCCAATATAGAAGCTTGTTACGGGTTTACCTGACAATACGGGAACATACGAATCGATTTCCTTTAAAACAGCCTGTTTATAATTCAGGCAGGCCTCCGGTGTAAAAATTTCTTTATTATAGGGACAGTATGGGCAAATCTGGGTACAGAAAGGAATATGAAGATAGATCCCCAGTTCCTGAATATCTTCGAATTTTTCGGTTAACGAGTCAGGCGAAGGGATGTTGTTATCAAATGCAATTTCCTTTTGCCCGCTGAAGTGCCTGCTGATTTTATTTCTCAGAAAATTGTAGGCCATTGATTCAGAAATATTTCATTGCATTGATAACAGCTCCGGGTTTCAGTTTCAGGGTCTGGTCAATCTCAGCATAGCTCAGATAACCACAATCCTTGCAAAGGGTACCATGATTGTTTTCCCGGCAGCATGAATAATAATTACCATCTTCATAGACCCGGCATATATCGAGATTTTTTCTCCAGTCGTTTCTGATGGCTGCCTTAAGTCCGGCGGAAGAATTCAGGATCCTGTATTGCTTTTTCAGCCCAAGCAATTTCATCAGGATTTCCTTCTTTGTTTCGGTATCCAGAAAAAGTTCATCATAACCATAGTAAGGAGTATGGAAGTAAAAGAACGTACCTTTGATTTGCGGTATCCTGCTGACATATTCGCAAAATCCGTGTATATCCTCTTTATTTACGGAATTGATCGTATAATTGATGTAAATCGATGGATGGTCTGACTGCCGGATATTATTGATGATTCTGTCAAATGTTTTTCCCCTCAAAGCATCATGGGTGTCCTTCAATCCGTCGACGCTGACAAAGATGGTATCGGCACCTGATTCGATGGGGAAAGTACCGTTCGTATAAATAATAACTGTATAGTATCCCTTTTCCCTGGCATAACTGACAATATCTTCCAGGGTGAACGTATGATCCCGCCACATGAAAGGCTCCCCGCCTTCCATGTACAGACAGCGGCCTCCTTCAGCATAAAAAGTATCCATCACGTTTAGGGCTTCATCAAATCGCATGGGATTGGTTTGACGATCAACCACGTTGCAGTGGCGGCATCGCAGGTTACACCTGTTGTGCAGTACCAATCCGCAGATAAGAGGACTTGTCCTGCCGAAGAGCCAGTAATTGGCCAGGTATTTTATTCCAAAGAATTGATGTTCCATTAAAGGATCATTTTACTGACAGGTATGCTGAAATCCTTGCCGAAATTTTTCGTGGGATGAATCGCACCATAAAAACCTGCATCTTATTTGCCATCCCTGGAACCATCAGGCGTTTCCCATTCATCAACGCATGATATCCGTTTTCAGCGATTCTGGCAGGATCCATTACCGGGAAAAAGAACGATCTTCTTCTTTTATTGAGATCCTGAAAGGTGGTATTTGTTCCACCTGGGCACAGAGCGGTGACGTGAACTCCGGATCCCGATACTTCCTGGGCAATAGCCTCGGAGAAGCTGAGTACGAAGCTTTTCACAGCGCAATAAACGGCATTGTATGGACCGGGAACAAATGAACCCGTTGAGCCGATATTCAGAATTCCACCCTTTCCCCTCTCTAACATACCCGGAAGAAATAATTTTGTAAGCCTTATATGACTTAAGCATTGCAGCAGTATCAGCTTTTGCTCACTTTCCCATAATGTTTCGGAAAAAGGTCCCTGTATATAAAAGCCTGCATTATTGACCAGGTAATCAATGGCAAACGATTTTTTCTGAGTCCATCTGAAGATTTCGTCTGCAGCATCCGGCTGACTTAAATCAACAGACATTACTTGAGCATCGATTTTATACTTTTTTTTCAGTTCATTGGCTACCTGAAACAGTGTGTCTTCATGTCTTGCTACCAGAATGACATTATGCCCCCTATTGGCAAAATGCATGGCCAGTTCATAACCAATACCGCGTAAAGCGCCTGTAATAAGAGTGTAGTTCATGTCAGTCCGGAAAGGAATAAACCAACCCTTACCGCATTACAAACGGCACAATGATGGCAATGATCCCCGTGCATATCACCACCATCAGGAACAGGTTGTACCTGACACTGTAGTTGCTCAGCAGCGAAGAATCATAATATTTGTCCACCTGCTGGTCCCGGTACATGGTCAGTAATCCATGTAAAAGTTTTGTGCGCGTTTGTTTTCCTTTCAGTAAGCCGAAAATGGCTACAATGTTGATCAGGATGACCAATCCGACAAAGATGAACATCACTACGAGGGTGGTATCATCAGTCCGTGATTTTTCTGCGGAACTGGCATTGATGGCAAGGGTGATCAGGTTAAGTGCAATCGAAGACAGGATGAAAATGGTGTCCGTCTTTGTGTTTTGCTGCAACTCATTGGTGATGTGATGGTGAACATGTTCGATCATGGCGTTGAGGATTTTAGGTAATTATTTATTTAGTCAGGTTCTTAAACTCTTCATCATCATAAAGGTCAGTAAAATCTGCGTCCGTGCGGGCATATTCCTTGAACGAAGCCTCCAGCCCAATGGCTTTTTTCAGGTCGGCTAAGGCATTGGCTTTATCTCCCTTCAGGCTATAGATACAGGCACGGTTATAAATATTTGTCGGATCATCGGGGAAAATTTCTATTGCTTTGCCGATGGAAACAAATGCTTCGTCAAATCTCCCCAGTTTGGACAATGTTGAGGCTTTCATCCCCCAGACATCTGCTCGTGAGGGATCAATGTCAAGTGCCTTGCCAAATGCTTCCAGAGCCTCATCGAACCGTTTCAGTTCATACAACATCTGTCCTCTGCCTATCTGATAACTTGCCTCTTCCGGTTTAAGTCGGATGAGGTTATCAAAAGCAGTGAGGGATGTTTCAGAATGACCTGTCTCAGCTTCTGCAAATGCCTTGTACAACCATGCCTGTGAGTTATCCGGATTTTGTTCGATCCATTGATCAATGACCTTTAGTCCTTCTTCCACCCGGCCCAGTTCAAAGTTCATACCCATGCATCCGATATAAGCTTGATCATTGGCAGGTTGAATTTCAATTACTTTTTGATATAGATGAAGTGCATCCTCAAACCTGCCTTGCTGTCGCAGAGAATTTGCGCTGTCAAGGTACATTTCTACGAAATCCACCTGTGCAGCTGGGTGTAGCACACCAGCAGTATTTGTAATTTTAAGACAGGAAGTTACCTGGAATAAGGTTGTCCGGCTAAAAGCGATTACCGGGAATGCGATTAGTAAAAAGATCAGTGTTCTCATTTTATTGGTTTAAAAATAGTGATTTATAGGGCTGTTGTCAATTAATTTTAGGGATTGTATTAAAGTTTTTTATTTAACCCCAAAGTCACATAAAGTACATCACGAGGTAATACTAAGTAATTTATTATCATATATATATATCTTTGTGCACTTATGAAATCCTTCGTGTTTCTTTGTGACTGGGTACTTATAATACACTCCCCTGGGGTGAGGCATTAAAACCAGCTGAAAAAGGAAAAATAATGATGACTGATCTGGTCGGGAGGGTCGAACAATAAAAGTGTCGGGATTCCCGCTGCCCTTGAAAAGTAGGGATCCATTGCTTTAGCTTCTTCGATTCGTTTTTCGGCCTCGGCCTGGTTTCCCAGGAACATTTCGGCCTGTCCGAGCCATCCCGTTGCATAAGCTTTCAACGGTATTACAGGTTCCGGTTTCATATTTAAATATTTTTCAAGGTATCTTTTTGCAAGGGGTAGTTCACTGCCTGCAAGCGAATCATTTTGCATTACCTTGAAAATGTGATACCTGGCCAGGTCAAGGATGGCGATGTTTTTCGAGGGATCTGCCTGAATGGCCTTGTTAAAATATTTTTCGGCTTTTTCGGGATCTCCGGCGAACAGGCAGGCTTTACCCGCTTCCATCAGATAATCCGGTTTATCACCACCAAGGATCATCAGATCTTCCCAGTATTTCACCAGGTCGGTACCCTGCGTGGCCAGCACAGCTTTGGCTTTTGCACCGTAAAAACCATCCATCGTTGCCAGTTTTTCTGCATAACCGGCGGCTTTGGCACTGTCGCCTCCCATATCGGCAGGCAGCAAGCCATAAAACTCAACAAGGTAAAGCATCGCCTCATGGTAATCGGGCTTCATGGCAAGAACCTTCTCAAACTCCCTGATGGCTTCATCCACAAAGGATTTCGGATCCCCCTGTCCCGTTTCCATGGCGAAATAGGCATTGAAGAAAGTGACCAGTGCTTTGTAATAGGCATAGGTCACATTGGAAGGATCATACTGCACCGCTTTTCCTGCAGGAATAAGAATGTCGCTGATGGAAACCTGCCCACCGCCGAGCAGCAGGTAGTGGTTTAACCGGGCCATTTCATAATGTGCCAATGCAAACGTAGAATCGCGGGTAAGGATGCTGTCGAGAAGCCCCCTGGCGAGTTCCGCTTTACCGTTCATTCTCAGCTGGTAAGCTATCTCTACTTTTTTTACCGGATCATTCCCCGGGAACATGCAGGAAAAGAGGATCAGGGATGTCAGAATCATTGACCAAATTAATTTTTTCATGGCAGTTAGTTATTGCGTTAAACATAAATGATTGTAATTTAGAGGCAAATCTACCGGGATGGAGATTTTTCCGTTTGCAGGATGCTTGTAAACCTTTTGTATAAACTTTGCAAGAGATTTTCTTTCGTTGATCTTTCGCAATGAGCACTTTTGTGAAAAATAATGACCAGCAGGTATTCGAAATGCTGAAACAAAAGGTGGCGGAACGCATGAAACAATCCTATCCGGGCATCAATCCTTCCATCGCGGAGTGGAAAGGACAGGAGATCGTGGATTTCCAGGAAGAGCTGTTACACTATGTGAACGCCCACATCAGTGAAAAATGGTTCTATAATCATATGAAATCCAGTAATCCCAAACTGCCCCGGATCGATATGCTCAATTTATTGAGCCGGTATGTGGGTTATGCTAACTGGGATGATTTTAGATATGAATGTGCAGATCAGTCCGTGGTCATTGTCAAACCGGGCAATCCCAACAGGTATTTCATCTTTGTCCCGGTTTTGGTGCTGGTGGCCCTGGGAATCCTTTTTCTGATGTTTAAATTGCTCAGCAACCGGGAGTATACCTTCCGCTTTTATGACGCAGATACGGCAGAGCCCATCACCAACACGATCATTGAAGTCAGTGTGCTCCTCCCGGGCGAATCACCGGTAAGCCATTTGTGTCGCCCCGATGGTAGTTTTTCCCTGAAAACGAATAAAGCCAGCATTCGCTTTGCGATCAAGTCTCCATATTATCAAACAGATACGATTGTCCGAACGCTGGATAAATTCAATCGTGACGAAACGGTCACACTTCGTCCGGATAACTATGCACTGATGATCCATTATTTTTCGAGTATGAATGTCAGAGACTGGCGACAAAGAAGGGATCAGCTCAATCATATAATTGCAGACAGCGCCCTGATCTTTCAGGTTTTCGGCAAGGAAGCCATTGGTGTGGAATTATTCACGAAATGGGACTTCATCAATAAACTGACATTGCCTTCGACAGGATTAAAGAATATCGAAATATTGGATACCCGGTATCAGGAAGACAGGATCACTATGATCCGATTCAGGCAAAAGGAGGCCGAAAGATGAAAAAATACCTGATCATATTCTGTGCGGCATTGGCTTATCTGTTCCTGAGCTCACGGTCCTGCGAGGGGCCGGAGCAGCAGGATATCCTGACGGATGAGGAAGTTCTTGCGGCCACAAAGGATTCCATCGAACATCGGTTTGCATCGGACGATCTGTCCCCGGCATTGCTAAACGCATTGGAGATCCAGGCACAGCAAAAGCTGGCCGACTTCGGCGACTATCTTAATCTGTACACGGATGCATCCCTGGACAGTGCATTCAGAATCCAGGCCCGGGGCATGGTACGGGAACTTTTTATTGCTGATACGGTCCAAATCAATCCATTACTTATGAGCCATGCAGGTGGTATGAACCTGTCAATGAATGATTTTCTGGTTACTCAAACGAATATTGATTCTCCTACCCTCCTGATCGATTCTATCAGGACGATCAAATCCCTCAGCAGGACTGATGAGGTGTCCTACAAAGGAATCATCTCCTTTCAGCGACAGATTCAGTATCATACCGGTTCCGACACCCTACTCAGTGACAGAACCAGCATGGCGGCGGAGATCATTGCCTTTAAAGCCGTAAAGGCTATTGGTAGCGACACCCTAAGGGTTTGGGAGGTCTCTCTGGGAGGTATCTGGTAGTAGTACCTCTCCCCCTTTCTGAGGCTGTGTCAAAATACAATTTAACCACGGAGGGCACGGAGAATGCACGGAGATCACGGAGTTTAAATTACTCGTTATCAATCCTCTGTGAATTCTAAGACCAAATCACGAATTAAGCAAAATTTTGTTGGTACGT
>JAEAMG010000624.1_pt1 | contig 37018 bp, 35 predicted proteins | sample 8958741 | NCBI WGS metagenome assembly JAEAMG01 (sample SAMN16933256, study PRJNA681125) | bioreactor sludge metagenome | isolation source: anaerobic bioreactor treating anionic surfactant - SDBS | place: India: Bengaluru | collected 2019-02-28 | reverse complement strand
CCCGGGAACGCCAAGCGCAGCGAAGTCATAGTCGTAACGAGCCTGCCAGGATCGCTCGTCCTTCTCGGCGAACTCGTACGTCGGCACCTCGTTACCCAGCGGCGCGATGTTGTTGAACACACGCGGAAACGCATCGTCACCAAACATCGCCTGGTATCCGACCATGAAGGTATGGCCGCCACGCCTGGCGGAAAGCTGCGAGAACGCCGCCTGGTTGTCGATGCTCCCCAGCAACCGGTCACCATCTTCCTGCGAATCGTAGAAGCCGATGTTCGCGCCGAATACCCACTGTCCCACCGGCAGGCTGTGCTTGAGGCTGTAGAAGCGCTGGTTATAGATTTCCTCCAGCTGCGCGTACCACACCCCCACCGACGTGCGCTTGTCGTTGAAGGCGTAATCGGCACCCGCGTAGTGGAAACGGTCGCTGCTTCTATTGCCGCCCAGCCGTGGCGTACTGCCGAGCTTGGCGAACATCTCGCCATCGCCTGCCTCGTTCAGCAGGCTTCCCGAGCGCAGCTGGCCGGCCTGCAGAGTCAGCCCGGTTATTTCGTTGGAAACGATGCTGGCACCCTGGTAAGTCGGCGGCAGCAGGCGGATATCGCTGAAGGCGAGTACCGGCAGGTTGGGCGTCAGCTCGCCGATACGCAGCTCGGTCTGCGAAAGACGCACCTTGAGCGCTGCACCGAGCCGACTGTAGTCGTCCTGCGCCTTGCCGTCGCTACCGGTTGGTAGCAGACCGGTGTTGACCCGGCCGCCGCCGCTGTCGAGCTTGATGCCGAGCATGCCGATGGCGTCGATGCCGAAGCCGACCTGTCCCTGGGTGAAGCCCGAATTGACCTTGAGAATGAAGCCCTGCGCCCACTCTTCGGCCTTCGACTGCGGATTGGGACCGACGATGTCGGAGAAATCCCGGCTGAAGTAATAGTTACGCGCCTGCAAGGTTGCGGTGGCGCCTTCAAGGAAACCGCCGTCGGCAGCAAACGCGCCGGGGATCGTGGCGGCTGTACCGATGGCCAGTGCAAGGCGGGAGATTCGAGTTTTCTGCATGGTGTCGCTCTCTTGTTTTTGTTTTTCGGATGCACGCAGCCGCCCCTCCGAAAAAACTCGGAAGAACGACAGATGGGCTGTTGGAACGCTAAAAAGCTACCTGCTCAGATCGAGGTCACTGCGCTGGCTGCTGCTCCTCGGAGCTCGTCGCGAGAGGCAATGCCGGAGCGCTCCGGCGTTGTCGCAGCCCGAGCAACGCGTGGGCACAGAGGCCGAACACCAAGCCCCAGAACGCCGCCGACAGGCCGAGAAACGACATGCCGGACGCCGTGACCAGAAAAGTGATCAGCGCCGCCTCGCGGTCGGCCGGGACCGCCATCGCGCCGGACAATGCAGCGCCGATCGCCGCCAGCAGCGCCAGGCCGGCCAAAGCGGCGATCATCGCCGCGGGGAAAGCCGTGAAGAGCGAAACCAGCGTCGCCCCGAAGATCCCCAGCAACAGATAGAACACACCGCCGGAAACACCTGCGACATAACGCTTGCGCGGGTTTTCGTGCGACTCACGGCCGGTACAGATCGCGGCGGTGATCGCTGCCAGGTTCAGACCGTGGCAACCGAACGGCGCCAGCAGCAGCGAACCCAGCGCGCTGCTGCTGATCAGCGGGCTGGCCGGCGTCGCGTAACCATCATTGCGCAATACCGCCATACCCGGCATGAACTGCCCGGTGAGCGCCACCATCACCAGCGGAAAGGCAATATTGAGGATCACCTGCCAGCTGAACTCCGGCGCGATCCACACCGGCGTCGCCAGCCCGATCACCAGCGCCTCACTGCGCAGCTCGCCTGAGGCGATCGCGATCGTCACACCGACCACCAATACCGCGAGTACCGCATAGCGCGGCAGCGAGCGTTTGAACAACAGATAGGTGCCGAACATCGCCAGCACCAGCCAGGGCTGGTCCTTGACTGCGACGAACAGGCCAGTGCCGAAGCGGAACAGGATCCCCGCGAGCATGCCCGCCGCGATGGCCGCGGGCAGACGGTCGATGATGCGGTCAAAGGCACCGGACAGGCCGACCAGCAACACCACCACATTGCTGACGATGTACGCCCCCACCGCCTGGTTGAGCGTGATGTCGGGCAGCATGGTCACCAGCAGCGCCGAGCCGGGCGCCGACCAGGCGATGACGATGGGGACCTTGTAGCGAATGCTGAGCGCAATGCCGAGCACACCGCTGCCGATGGAGATCGTCCAGACCCACGACGACAGCACGTCATGCGGCAGGTCCGCAGCCTTGGCCGCCTGGAAGATGATCACCAGCGGACCGGCATAGGAAATCACGGTCGCGATGAAGCCGGCGACCACGGCGGACAGCGAGAAGTCTTTGAGTAGCGCTTTCATATCGCCTCGCAAGACAGGCAGGCGATCCGTGGCATTGCCCGGATCACTCTTGTTATGGGTGAAGCGACCGCTGCGTCCTGCATGTAGCTCCGTCAGCAGCAGGCACCGCGGCGGCCGGAAAATTCCCGGCCGCCAGGGCGTGGATCAGGCCTGCTGCAGCGCGCGCGGGCGCTGCCGAGCATGTCGAGCACTTCCTGGGTCGGGCCATCGGGCGAGCAACCATAGCCGGACGGCACGATGCTGCGGGCGCGGTAGTAGCCGTTCTCGTCGGTGACGATGCGGCGACGCAGGTTGTACTCGGACTGACTCTTGTCGAAATAGGAATAGTTGCCCTTGGTGTTGGCATGCCACAGATCGACCACCGCGCCGGCGACCGGCTGACCGTCCGGACCGGTGACGCGGCCCTGGAGGAACATCGGGGTAGCGACGCCATCCTCGCTGCCGTCGTCCATGCGCGTCACGCCCTGGGCAAGCGGCGCACCCGCGACGTACAGCGGGCCTTCGATGGTGCGCGGCGTGCCGCCGGTGAGGCCTTCCTGCTCGTCCTTGGCGTCCTGCAGCAGGTCGAGGTAATGCTCCAGCCCCAGACCGGCGATCAGCAGGCCGGCCTCATGACGACCACCGAGACGATTGAGGTAATCCACCGCCTTCCAGAACTCGTCCTGGGTGATTTCCAGGTCTTCGACGATCTTCGCGGTGTCGACCAGGATGCGGTTGATCACCGTCTTCATGCGGCTGCTGCCTTCGTCATTGTTGAAGCCGCTGGCTTCCTTGAAGAAGGTCTGCACGTGATCGGAGTGGGAGATTTTTACAGTCATGGCTCAGGCCTCATTTTGTAATTGTGGTGACACGGGTTAACTGACCGGGCATCGCCTGGTCCGGAAGAATCGATCAGCTGTCGTCCTCACGAATCGAGGACGGGTGACGGCACAGCGGGCTGACCTCGATTTCCATGTAGGGGAACAGCGGCAGCTGCATCAGCGTGTCGTGCAGTTCCTGCACGCTGGCGACATCGAACACGCTGTAGTTGGCGTACTGCCCGGCGATGCGCCACAGATGGCGCCACTTGCCCGCGCGCATCAGGCCCTGGGCCAGTTCCTTCTCGTCCGCCTTGAGCTTGGCGGCCTTGGCCGGGTCCATGTCGACCGGCAGCTTCACGATCATCTTCACGTGGAAGAGCATCTCGGGTTCTCCTCTTACTTGCGGGCGAAGAACGCGAGGCGCTCTTCATCCAGGGTCAGGCCCAGGCCCGGCGTGCGCGGCACTTCCAGCTGGAAGTCGCGGTAGACCGGCGCCTCGGTGACGATTTCTTCGGTGAGCAGCAGCGGGCCGAACAGCTCGGTGCCCCAGGTCAGCTTGTTACAGCGCGATGCCCGCCGCTTCGGCGATCTGCGCGGTGCGCAGCACGGCACGCGGGCCACCGTTCTTGGCGATCTTCAGGGCGAAGATGCTCGCCGCGCCGTCGGCCGCCAGGCTGAAGGCGTCCTCGACGCTCTCGATCGACTCGTCGGCCATGATCGGCGCCGGGCTGCGCTGGTTCAGGCGTACCTGGCCACTGCGATTGATCCGCGAGATCGGCTGCTCGATCAGGTCGATGCCGTTGTCGCCGAGGATGCGGCAGGCGCGTAGCGCCACCGACTCATCCCACGCCTGGTTGACGTCGACGCGCACGCTGGCGCGCTCGCCGAGGGCCTGCTTGATGGCGATGACGTGCTTGAGATCGGCGTTCACCTCGCCGGCGCCGATCTTCAGCTTGAAGATGCGGTGGCGACGGATGTCGAGCATGCGCTCGGCTTCGGCGATGTCCTGGGCGGTGTCGCCGGACGCCAGCGTCCAGGCGACTTCCAGACTGTCGCGTACCCGGCCGCCGAGCAGCTCGCTGACCGGCAGGCCGAGGCGCTTGCCCTGCGCGTCGAGCAGCGCGCTCTCGATGCCGGACTTGGCGAAGGTGTTGCCCTTGGCCGCCTTGTCCAGGCGCAGCATGGCGGCATTGATATTCGCCGCATCCTGACCGACCAGCAGCGGGCCGAGATGGCTGTCGATGTTGGTCTTGATGCTCTCCGGGCTCTCGTTGCCGTAGGCCAGGCCGCCGATGGTGGTGGCCTCGCCGATGCCTTCGATGCCGTCGGCACAGCGCACGCGGATGATCACCAGCGTCTGCTTCTGCATCGTGTGCATCGCCAGCTTGTGCGGGCGGATGGTCGGCAGGTCGACGATGACCGTCTGGATGCTTTCGATCAGGGAGTGGCTCATATCAGCTTCCGATTTCCAGTTTCAGTGATCAGGCCTTCGCCGCCGCCAGCATCGCGGGTGCCGTGGCACCGCTACGCTGGCTGGAGATGGCGAAGACGGTCATGGCCAGCGCGGCAATCGCACCCGGCACAGCGAAGGCCATGAAGTTGAGTTGCAGCGGCAGGTTGATGCCCAGCAGCGCACCGCCCAGCAGCGGGCCGACGATGGCGCCGTTGCGGCCGATGCCCGAGGCCCAGCCGAGGCCGGTGGAGCGGATCGACAGGCCGTAGAACTGCGCGGCGGCGGCATAGAGCAGAATTTGCGTGCCGATCACGGTAGCGCCGGCGATGAAGATCAGCGTGTAGAGCACCGGCATCGGCGACTTGAAGCCCAGCAGGCTGATCGACACCACCGACACGGCGAAGAACGCCACCACCACCTTGGCCAGGTTGAAGCGATCGCCCAGCCAGCCACCGAGGATCGCGCCAGCCATGCCGCCGAAGTTCAGCGCCAGCAGGAACGACAGGCTCGAACCCAGGCTGTAGCCGGCGTTGGCCATCAGCTTCGGCAGCCAGGAGCCCAGCGCATAGACCATCAGCAGGCAGCAGAAGAACGCCAGCCAGAGCGACACGGTGCGCACGCCGCGGCCGTGGCGGAACAGCTCCAGCACCGACGCGCTCTTGCCTTTCACCTCGACCAGCACCGGCTCATCGCTGGCGCCCAGTTGCTGGTTCGGATCGACCCGATTGAGCAGATGGCGCGCCTGCTCGACGCGGCCCTGACGCACCAGAAAGCCCACCGATTCAGGCAGCTTCCACAGGATCAGCGGCAACAGCAGCAGCGGCACGGCGGCGGCGAAGAACATCGCTTCCCAGCCGAAGCGCGGCAGCATGTAGATGCCCAGGCCGGCGGAGAACATGCCGCCCAGCGAATAGCCGCTGAACATGATCGCCACCAGGGTGCTGCGCAGTTTCTTCGGCGCGTATTCGTTCATCAGCGCCACCACGTTGGGCATCAGTCCGCCGCAGCCGAGGCCGGCGAGAAAGCGGAAAATGCCGAATTCGGTGGGCGTGCTGGCGAAGCCGTTGAGCACCGTGGCGCCGCTGAACAGCACGAAGCAGATGGCGATGCCCTTCTTGCGCCCGATACGGTCGGCCAGGGTGCCGAACACCAGCGCACCGAACATCATGCCGAACAGCGCATAGCTACCCAGCGCACCCGCTTCCAGCGGCGTCAGGCCCCACTCCTTCATGATCACAGGCAGGACCACGCCATAGATGAACAGGTCGTAGCCGTCGAAGATCAGCAGCAGCGCGCACAGGCACATGACCAGCCAGTGGAAGCCGCTGAAGCGGGCGTTATCGATGATCTCGTGAACATCTACTTTTCGCATGACAAGGCTCTCTATTGTTTTTGTTGTGAAAACTGCGTCGCGGGTCGTTCGTTGCGGGGGCTCAGCCCAGGTCGCCTCCGCCTACCGGCAGGGTCACGCCGGTGATGTAGGAGGCCTCGTCCGAGGCCAGAAAGAGGATCGCCCCGGCCTGCTCGTCGATGGTTCCGTAGCGCTTCATCAGCGTGGAATCGACGGTCTGGTCGACGATCTGCTGGTACCAGAGCTTTTCCTGCTCGCTCTGCTCGGCACTGTTGCGTGGGATGCGCCGTGGCGGCGCCTCGGTGCCGCCGGGAGCGGTGGCGTTGACGCGAATGCCGCGCTGCGCGTTCTCGAAGGCCAGGCACGCGGTCAGCGCGTTGACGCCGCCCTTGGCCGCGCCGTACGGCACGCGGTTGAGGCTGCGCGTGGCGATCGAGGAGACGTTGACGATGGCGCCGGCGCCCTGCTCCAGCATGTGCGGCAGCGCGGCGTGGCAGCACCACAGCGTCGGGAACAACGAGCGGCGCACTTCGGCCTCGATCTCGTGCTCCTGGTAATGCTCGAAGGGCTTGGCCCAGATGGTGCCGCCGACGTTGTTGACGAGGATGTCGAGGCGCCCGAAGCGCGCTTTGGCGGCGTCCATCACGCGATGGCAATCGGCGAACCGCTCGAGATCGGCGGTCAGCGTCAGCACCTCGATGCCCTTCGCGCCGAGTTCATCGGCCAGCTCGTGGACCAGTTCGGAGCGGTCGACCAGCAGCAGCCGGCCGCCCTCTTCACCCATGCGCTCGGCCACGCGCCGGCCGATGCCCTGGGCGGCGCCGGTGATCACGGCGACCTTGTTGTGAAAACGTGTGTTCATCTACCCAACCTCTGGAATGGCGAGGGATTCGGTGGGCAATGCGGCGCAGTTGCCCACCCTACGGCTGGCTGATCAGGCGCTGGCGGCGAACTTCTCGTAGTAGAAATTGGCCGGCTGCAGCCCCTGTTCACGGATGAACTGGTTGACCGACTCGACCATCGGCGGCGGGCCGCACAGGTAGATGTCCACTTCGCCTTCGTTCAGGTGCTTGGGCTCGATGTGCTGGGTCACGTAGCCCTTCTGCGGGTACTGACTGTCGCTGCTCGCCACGCAGGCGCTGTAGGTGAAGTTGGGGATGCGCGCGGCGAAGTCGGCGAGCTTGTCCATCTCCACCAGATCGAAGTCGTTGGAGACGCCGTAGATCAGGTGCAGCGGATGCGCGCTGCCCTGCTCGGCGATCTTCTCCAGCATCGCGGTGAACGGCGCCAGGCCCGTGCCGCCGGCGAGCAACAGCAGCGGCCGCTTGATCTCGCGCAGGTAGAAGCTGCCCAGCGGACCGGCCAGCGTCAGGCTGTCGCCGGCCTTGGCCATGCCACTCAGGAAGCTGCTCATCAGCCCGCCCGGCACGTTGCGGATCAGGAAGCTGACTTCACCGCCCTTCTGCAGCGAGCTGAAGGAGTAGGCGCGGGTCTGGTCGGTGCCCGGCACCTGCAGGTTGACGTACTGCCCCGGCAGGAACGCCAGCTGGCTCAGCGCCTCACCCTTGACCGACAGCGCGATGGTGCTCTGCGACAGCTGGCGCACGTTGCTGATGGTCGCCTGGTAGCTGGCCTGCGCGGTCTTGCAGACCTGCGACGACGCCGGCACGCGAATCACGCAGTCGCTCTCGGCGCGCATCTGGCAGGTCAGCACGTAGCCTTGCGCGGCCTCGTCCTCGCTCAGCGCGTCCTCGATGTATTCCTCGCCGAGGTCGTAGCTGCCGGCTTCGGCGAAGCACTTGCAGGCCCCGCAGGCGCCGTCGCGGCAGTCCAGCGGAATGTTGATGCCCTGGCGGTAGGCCGCGTCGGCAACGGTTTCGCCGAGGTTGGCTTCGATGAAGCGGGTCACCCCGTCTTCGAAATTCAATGCGATCTGGTGAGTCATGGCCTTGCCCTCACAGGTGGTAAACGTCGATCAACTGGCGGATGTAGTCGTTCTTCAGCACGACCTTCTTGTGCTTGATCAGCGGGCTCTCGCCGCGGGTGTCGAGCGTGTAGAAGCTGGTGCCGTAGAAGTGGTCGACGGTCTTGTAGCGGAAGCTCATCGTGTGCCAGTTGAAGCGCAGCTTGCAGACGCCCTCGCCCTGCTCGATCAGCTCCAGGTTGCTGATGTTGTGCGAGGTGCGGGTATCCGGAATGGTGGCGCTGGAGCGCTCGGTGCGGATGCGGAACACTCGGTCTTCCAGACCGCTGCGGTTGCCGTACCAGATCAGCGAGATTTCCTTCTGCGGGTCTTCGGTGAGCTTGTCCTGGTCGTCCCAGGCCGGCATCCAGAAGGTCGCGTCGGCGGCATACAGCTCCAGCCAGCTGTCCCAGTCCTTGTCGTCGAGGTAGCGTGCTTCGCGGTAGAGGAAGTCGCGTGCGGCTTCGTAGGAGATGGTCATTACGCGCCCTCCACGTGGATCAGCTGGTCCTGCTCGGCCTTCACCGCCTTGATCATCTGCTGCTGCCAGTAGTGGTGCTGCAGCACGAACAGGCCTTCATCCTCGGTGCGGGCACCGCTCATCAGCGGCTGCAGGTCGATTTCCTTGGCGCCTTCGTCAGCACCGTCGATCCAGTGCTTGGCGCCGCGGGACATGTCGTTCCACTCCATGGCGCGACCGGCAAAGCCTTGCTGGCAGGCGCGGAACTCCTCGAGGTCGTCCGGGGTGGCCATGCCACTGACGTTGAAGAAGTCTTCGTACTGGCGGATGCGCCGCGCACGCGCCTCGGCGCTCTCGCCCTTGGGCGCGATGCAGTAGATGGTGACTTCGGTCTTGTCCACCGACAGCGGCTTGGCGATGCGCAGCTGCGAGCCGAACTGGTCCATCAGGTACAGGTTCGGGTAGAGGCACAGGTTGCGCGAGTTCTCGATCATCCAGTCGGTCCGCGCCTGGCCGAACTCGGCGATCATCTCGTCGCGGCGGGCGTACAGCGGGCGGTCTTCCGGGTTGTCCCAGCGGGTCCAGAGCAGCAGGTGACCATTCTCGAAGGAGTAGAAACCACCGCCCTTCTTGCCCCAGCCGCCGGCGCTCATGGCGCGGATGTCGTCGCCGGCCTCTTTCAGCTTGCGCTGCTGCTGGGTAGCCGCGTAGTTCCAGTGCACGGCGGTGACGTGATAACCGTCGGCGCCGTTCTCGGCCTGCAGTTTCCAGTTGCCTTCATATACATAAGTGGAGGAGCCGCGCAGAACCTCGATCCCTTCGGGCGACTGGTCGACCACCATGTCGATGATCTTCTTCGACTCGCCGAGGAATTCTTCCAGCGGGGCGACGTCCTCGCGCAGGCTGCCGAACAGGAAGCCGCGGTAGGACTCGAAGCGCGCGACCTTCTTCAGGTCATGCGAGCCGTCGCAGTCGAAGCTGTCGGGGTAACCGGCTTCCTTGGGGTCCTTCACCTTGAGCAGCTTGCCCGAGTTGTTGAAGGTCCAGCCATGGAACGGGCAGGTGTACGTCGCCTTGTTGCCACTCTTGAAGCGGCACAGCATGGCGCCGCGATGGCTGCAGGCATTGATGAAGGCGTTGAGCTGGCCGTCCTTGTTGCGTGCGATGAAGATCGGCTGCCGGCCCATCTGGGTGGTGTAGTAGTCGTTCTTCTCGGGGATCTGGCTCTCGTGCGCGAGGTAGATCCAGTTGCCCTCGAAGATGTGCTTCATCTCCAGCTCGAACAACCGCGGGTCGGTGAACATCTCGCGCTTGCAGCGAAAGATGCCCTTCTCTTTGTCTTCATCGAGCAGCGAATCAAGGTAATCGATTCCCAGGGACATGGCCGGGGCCTCCATTGTTATTGTTTCCACGTGATGAAGGCTAAGGCGCTGGCGGCGGCATCAATATCCGTTTTCTGCACGACCTCTATCCGTTTTCTGCACAACGCAAGAGGACAGATTGCCGCACGCACGCACACGGTAAATCGCCACCCGGACTGGCGGTGTAGGTGGTCGAGAGCGGGAAGAAAAAGAGGCGCTGCCGTCAGAATGGCAGCGCCTCAAGGGGACTCAGTGATGGCGACGCAGGGTGTCCGAAGGCAGCTCGCCGAAGGTGCTCTTGTAGCTTTCCGAAAAACGGCCCAGGTGCATGAAGCCGTAGTCCATGGCGATCTCGGTGATGTTGCGCACCTTGGCCGAGGGATCGCTCAGCCGCCCGTGGATCTGCTCCAGCTTGCGCTGGCGAATGTAGGACTTGGGCGTGGTGCCGACCTTGCGCTCGAACAGCAGATACAGCGAGCGCAGGCTCATGTTGGCCAGCTCGGCCAGCTGCTCGACGGAGATGTCCTTCTTCAGGTGCTCGTCGATGTAATCGCTGAGCCGACCGAACGACGGGCAGCTGTCGCCGAACGGATCGCGACGGATGTTGTTGGCCAGTGTGCAGAGCAGCTTGCTGGCGATGATCCGGCTGTACTGCTCCTGAATCTGCGGGATGCTCTGCTCGGACCCCGCCTCACGGCAGACCAGGCCGATCAGGCTGTCGAAGCCGTCGAGCTCGCCGAGCGCATGACGGTTGCTGCTGAAGCGGATGCCCTCGGCCGGTGCGCGCCACTGGTTCTCGCTGCAGGCCTGTTCGAGGAATGAGGCCGGCAGCTTGACGATGAGCTTCTCGCAATCGTCCGAATAGGTCAGGTCGACCGGATCGTCGGGATTGATCAGCAGCAGTTCGCCGGGCGTGAAGTAATGCTCCTGCCCACGGCTGCGCCACAGGCAGTGGCCGCGCTGCAGCAGCTGCAGGTGATAGATGGTTTCCAGCGCCGGCGAGCTGACGTGCACGCTGCCGCCGTAGCTGATCTGGCACAGATCGAGCTTGCCGAAGGTGCAGTGATTGAGGCTCGCCTGCGGGTTACCGGTGCGCGGCAGCCGAATGCAGTGCGCGCCAACGTACTGGTTGACGTACTCCGAAACGGCATGCGGATCGGCATGCGCGAAGATCCTGCTTCTTTCGTTCAGCAGTCGTTCCATCACAGGGCACTCGGTTTGTTTTTATAGTTCGCCTGCGGTGCGGTCTGGCCGTCACCGTTCTCGGATCGCGATCGCTGTCAACAGACACAACATTGATCGACGTCAAGAATAGCGAGTGAGGCCAGCATAGGAGATTCGACCAACGGACAACACCCGTTCGTGCGGTTATCGCACGATTTCGGATGAATGCACCGGCGCCTCGGGACGGGCTGCGGCGGAATGCGGGCCTGGCTGCCGCCAGGCCCGGCCAGGTCAGAACGCCTGGCTGTAGAACAGCGAGTAAGACTCGATGCCGTCGTTCGGCTGCTTGATGCCGGCGTTGGAGTAATGCATGGCACGCAGGCCGACCTTGCGCTCGCCCGGCAGCTTCAGACCGACGCCGAGGCGGTCCTCGAAGTTGAACGAGGAGCCCAGCTGCTGCTCGCCGACGTCGGTCTTGGAGAAGAACGCGACGCCGATGCCGGCCTCGATGTACGGGGTGTAGCGCCAGCCGGCGAATTCATAGGTGAACACCGGACTGAACGACAGCGAGTGCGCACCGGAATAGTCGTCGCCACCTTCCCAGTAGGTGTACGCCGCGTCCCAGTAGCCGCTCAGCTGGCCGGTTTCGCTCTGCCACCAGCTCTTGTCCCAAGCCTGCGCCAGGCTGGCGCGGAAGGTCATGTCGCCCTGCCCGGTGACGCCCAGAGCACCCGAGACTTCAGCGGCAGCCACGGGGCCGGCGGCCAGACCCAGCGCAAGCGCGCCGCCCAGAATCATGCGATTGATCAAAACGAACTCCTTACTTCAGTTCATGGTGAGTGTTGCAGGGCCATCAGCCCTCGCGGCCGAACGCTCGGCCGTGTCCGTCTTCCAGCCGCCACCCAGGGCGCGATACAGCTGGACTTCGCGGTTCAGCTGCAGCAGGTGGTCGCTGAGCAACTGGCGCTGCGACGCGAACAGCTCGCGCTGGGCGTCGAGCACGGTGAGGTAGGTGTCCACGCCCTCGTCGTAACGCTGGCGGGCCAGCTGGTAGTAGGCGCGGTTATTGTCGACCAGATCGCTCTGCGCCTGTACCTGTTCGTCGTAGGTACCGCGCGCGGCGAGGCCGTCGGCGACTTCGCGGAAGGCGGTCTGGATGGCCTTTTCGTAAGCCGCGACGTGGATGTCCTTCTGGATCTCGGCGTAGTCGAGGTTGGCCTTCAACCGCCCGGCCGTGAAGATCGGCAGGTTGATCCGAGGAACCAGACTCCAGGCGCCGGAACCGCCGTCGAACAGGCCGTCCAGTTCGCTGCTGGCGGTGCCGGCGCTGCCGGTCAGGCTGATGCTCGGGAAGAACGCCGCGCGCGCCGCGCCGATGTTGGCGTTGGCGGCCAGCAGGCGGTGCTCCGCGGCGCGGATGTCCGGGCGACGCAGCAGCAGATCGGCCGGCAGCCCGGCGGGGAAGTCGGCCAGCGTATCCATCTGCAGCTTGCCGCCTGCCGGCAGATCGCCCGGAATCGCCGCGCCCAGCAGCAGGCGCAAGGCGTTGACGTCCTCGGCGATGAGCCGGGTGTACAGCGCCTTCTGCGTACGCGCCTGATCGACCAGCGTGCGCGCCTGGCGCACGTCCAGTTCCGAGGCGGTGCCGGCTTCGGCACTGGCTTCGATCAGCGACAGGCTCTGCCGGTAGCTTTCCAGCGTGGCCTCGGTCAGCTCCAGCAGCGCCTGGTCGGTGCGCCAGGCGAAATAGGCGGTGGCGACGTCGCCGACCAGGGCGATGTGCACGCTGCGCTGGGCTTCTTCGCTGGCCAGGTACTGCTCCAGCGCGGCGCGGCTGAGGCTGCGGATGCGGCCGAAGGCGTCCAGCTCGTAGGATACGCCCAGCCCCACGTCATAGCGGCTCTGGATACCCGCCTCGCCGGTCGGCGAGAGGTCGTCCGGCAGGCGCTGGCGACTGCCACTGCCGCCCGCGTCGACGCCGGGGAACAGCTCGGCACGCTGGATGCGGTGCAACGCGCGGTAGGCCTCGACGTTCAGCGCGGCCTGACGCAGGTCGCGGTTGTTCTGCAGCGCCACGCCGATCAGCTCGCGCAGCGCGGCGTCGTGGAAGAACTCCTGCCAGCGCAGATCGGCCGCGCGCGTGTCGCCCTGCTCCGCCTGATCGTACGCCGCGCCCTGCGGCCAGTCGGCCTCGATCGGCGCCTGCGGTCGCTGGTACTGCGGGATCAGACTGCAGCCGCCCAGTGCCAGGGCAACCGCGAGGGTCAAAGGCTTGAACTTCATGCGGTTTCTCCTTCGGCTTCGGCAACGGCGTGCGGCTTCTTGCGGCCCTCGAACAGCTTGACCACCACCACGTAGAACAGCGGCACGAAGAACACCGCGAGCACGGTGGCGGTAATCATCCCGCCGACCACCCCGGTCGCCACCGAATGCTGGCTGCCGGCGCCGGCGCCACTGGCCAGGGCCATCGGCAGCACGCCGAAGGTGAAGGCCAGCGAGGTCATGACGATGGGGCGCAGGCGCAGGCGTGCCGCGTGCACCGCCGCCTGAACCAGCGGCATGCCTTCCTTCTCGTAAAGGTCCTTGGCGAACTCGACGATGAGGATGGCGTTCTTCGCCGACAGGCCGACCGTGGTCATCAGGCCGATCTGGAAATAGACGTCGGCGGTGAGATCCCGGAACAGCGTGGCGAGCACCGAGCCGAGGATGCCCAGCGGCACCACCAGCATCACCGCCGCCGGCACCGACCAGCTCTCGTAGAGCGCCGCCAGGCAGAGGAACACGATCAGCACGGTCAGCGCGTAGAGCATCGGCGCCTGGTCACCGGTCTGGATTTCCTCGTAGGAAAGCCCGGTGTAGCTCAGGCCGATCCCCGGCGGCAGTTGCTGCATGATTTCAGCGATGGCCACCATGGCGTCGCCGGTGCTGTAGCCCGGTGCCGGTTCGCCGAGGATTTCCACCGAGGAGATGCCGCCGTAGCGCTCCAGCTTGGGCGAGCCGAAGGTCCATTCGCCGGTGGCGAAGGCCGAGAACGGCACCATCTCACCGAGGGCGTTGCGCACGTACCACTTGTCGAAATCCTCCGGCGTGATGCGCGCGGTCTCCTCGCCCTGGATATACACGCGCTTGACCCGGCCGCGGTCGATGAAGTCGTTGACGTACATCGAGCCCCAGGCCGCCGACATGGTCTGGTTGATCGATGAAGTCGTTGACGTACATCGAGCCCCAGGCCGCCGACATGGTCTGGTTGATCGACGCGATGCTGACCTGCAGCGCGCGGGCCTTCTCATCGTCGATGTTGACCTGGAACTGTGGCTCGTCGTCCTTGCCGTTGGGGCGCACCGCGCGCAGCTTCGGATGCTCGCCGGCCAGTTGCAGGAACTGGTTGCGCGCCTCCATCAATGCCGCATGACCGACGCCGGCGTTGTCCTGCAGATAGAGGTTGAAACCCATCGCGTTACCCATTTCCAGGATCGCCGGCGGCACGAAGGCCATCACGGTGGCGTCCTTGATCGTCGCGAAATGGGCGTTGGCGCGCTTGGCGATGCTGAAGACGTCCTGACCCTCCGCGGCGCGCTGGTCCCAGCCCTTGAGCATGACCAGACCAAGGCCGGAGTTCTGCCCACGACCGGCGAAGTTGAAGCCGTTGACGGTCAGCACGTGCTGGATCAGCTCGCCTTCCTCTTCCTTCAGATAGTCCTGCACCTGCTGGAGTACCGCACCGGTGCGCTCTGCGGAGGAGTTAACCGGCATGCGCACTTCCACCATCATCAGGCCCTGGTCCTCGTTGGGCAGGAAGGCCTTGGGAATCTGGCTGAACAGGTAGCCGGTGCCGGCGGTAATCAGCACGAAGGCCAGCAGGTAGCGCCCACGGTGCTTGAGCATACCGCCGACGCCGCGCTCGAAGCGGGTGGTGCCGCGCTCGAAGATGCGGTTGAACCAGCCGAAGAAGCCCTTCTTCTCGTGGTGGGCGTCGCCCTTGGGCTTCTTCAGGATGGTGGCGCACAGCGCCGGGGTGAAGATCAGCGCGACCAGCACCGACAGGCCCATGCATAGCACGATGGTCACGGCGAACTGCTTGTAGATGATCCCCGCCGAACCGCCGAAGAAGGCCATCGGCACGAACACCGCCGACAGCACCAGACCGATGCCGACCAGCGCACCCTGGATCTGCCCCATCGACTTGCGCGTGGCTTCCAGCGGCGACAGGCCCTCCTCGTGCATCAGGCGCTCGACGTTCTCCACCACCACGATGGCATCGTCCACCAGCAGACCGATGGCCAGCACCATCGCGTACATGGTCAGCACGTTGATGCTCAGGCCGAAGTACGGCAGCAGCGCGAAGGCGCCGAGCAGCACGACCGGCACCGCGAGAGTCGGAATCAGCGTGGCGCGGAAGTTCTGCAGGAACAGGTACATCACCAGGAAGACCAGCACCACCGCCTCGATGATGGTGTGCACCACCGAGCTGATCGAGGCCTCCACCACCGGCGTGGTGTCGTAGGGATAGATCACCTCGATACCTTCGGGCAGGTAGGCTTTCTGCTTCTCCATCGCAGCCTTCACCGCAGCCACGGTTTCCAGCAGGTTGCCGCCGGAGGCCAGGCGCAGCGCCAGGCCCGCCGAGGGTTCGCCGTTGCGCTTGCTGGAAATGGAGAAGTTGTCGGCCCCCAGCTCGACGCGGGCGATGTCCTTGACGCGAATCTGCGAACCATCGGCCTTGACCTTGACCAGGATTTCCTCGAACTCCTCGGGCGTGGTCATGCGCGTCTTGCCCAGCACCGTGGCGTTGAGCTGCACGCCACTGAGCGTCGGCAGACCGCCGAGCTGGCCGGAGGAAACCTGCACGTTCTGTTCGCGGATGGCATTGGCCACATCACCGGGCGTCAGCTGGTAGCTGTTGAGCTTGGCCGGATCGAGCCAGATGCGCATGGCATAGGGCGAGCCGAACAGCAGGAAGTCGCCGACGCCGTCGATGCGCGAGATCGGGTCCTGCAGCTGCGAGGCGATCAGGTTGCCGAGGTCGAAGTTGCTCATCTTGCCGGTGGTATCGGCCAGGCCGATGATCAGGAAGAAGTTCTTCTGGTACTTCACCACGCGCAGGCCCTGGCGCTGCACTTCCTCGGGCAGTCGCGGGGTGGCCAGCTGCAGCTTGTTCTGCACCTGCACCTGGGCGATGTCCGGGTTGGTGCCCTGCTCGAAGGTCACGATGATGGTCATGCTGCCGTCGGAATTGCTCTCCGCGGACATGTAGCGGAAGCCGTCGAGGCCGCTGAGCTGCTGCTCGATGACCTGCACCACGGTGTCCTGCACGGTCTGCGCGGAGGCGCCGGGGTAGCTGACCTGGATGGCCACCGCCGGGGCGGCGATGTTCGGGTACTGGCTGATCGGCATTTTCACCAGCGACAACGCGCCGGCGAGCATGGCGACGATCGCCAGCACCCAGGCGAAGATCGGCCGGTCAATGAAAAAACGGGACATGTACGGCTTGCTCCTCAGTTGGCGACGGCGTCGGTCTTCGGAGCGAACTCGGCGACCAGTCTGACGTTGCTGGCCGCCACCGGCTTGACGGTGATGCCGCTGCGTACCCGCTGCGTGCCTTCGGTGACCACCCGTTCGCCATCGGCGACGCCCTTGCCGATCAGCCAGGCATTGCCGACGGTGCGCAATGTCTCGACTTCGCGCCGCTCGACGCTGTCGTCCGGCTTGACCACCCAGACGCTGGGCACGCCGCGGGCATCGCGACTGACCGCCTGCTGCGGCACGAGGATGGCGTCCTGCTGGGTGCCTTCCTTGAGCAGCGCATGCACGAACATGCCCGGCAGCAGCTTGCGGTCCGGGTTGGGAAATTCGGCGCGCAACGTCACCGAGCCGGTGGTCGGGTCGACGCTGACTTCGGAGAACTTCAGAGTGCCGGGCAACGGATAGGCGCTGCCGTCGTCGAGCGTCAGGCTGACCTCGGCCTGGTCACTGCCGGTTTTCTGCAGGCGCCCGGATTCCAGGGCGCGCTTGAGCCCGAGCAGCTTGGTGATCGGCTGGTTGACGTCGACATAGATGGGATCGAGCTGGGTCACGGTGGCCAGATGCTGGGCCTGGCCGTTGGTCACCAGCGCGCCTTCGGTCACGGTGGAGCGGCCGATGCGCCCGGAGATCGGCGCCAGCACCTTGGTGTACTGCACGTCGATGCGCGCCACCTGCACTTCCGCCTGGGCCTGCTTCCAGGCGGCCTGGGCGTCGTCGTACTGCTGGCGACTGACGGCGTTGGTCTTGAGCAGGCGCTCGTAGCGCTGGGCCAGGTTCTCCGCCGTGGTCAGGTTGGCCTCGGCACGCGCCAGCCGTGCCTCGTAGGTCCGCGGGTCGATCTGGTACAGCTGCTGGCCCTTCTTCACTTCCGTGCCTTCGGTGAACAGCCGCTGCTGCAGGATGCCGGAGACCTGCGGGCGGACCTCGGCGACCCGGTAGGCGCTGGTGCGTCCCGGCAGGTCGGTGGTCAGCGTCAGCGGCTGCGCCTGCACGGTGTAGACCCCGACCTCGGGTACCGGCGCGGCGGCCTGTTCCGCTGTCTTCTCGCCACAGCCGGCCAGCACAAGCAGCACCGCCAGCGGCGCCAGCCGAACTTCACGCAATGTTTTTCTTGGGTGTTTCACCTGTTCTTCTCCTTGAAGCGTCGCAAGACATGTATCGCATAGCGGGCAAGTGTACCATTATGCGATTCAGCTTAATGAGAAAAACCGTGAACGAATTTGTCCGCGCCAGGTCAGCGATACGCAATGCGGGATGCCGCGCCTAGCCTCGGCGGCGGCACTGCTGGAGAATGCAGGCGGTGTTCAGGGCGCAACGATACAAAGGGAGAAACCGATGACGCAGACAGACCAGGGCAGCGATGCCAAACACGCCGGCATTCAGGTAATTGCCCGCGCGGCGGCGGTCATGCGCGCCCTCGGCAGCCATCCGCAGGGCCTGAGCCTGGCGGCCATCGCCCAGCTCGTCGATCTGCCGCGCTCGACCGTGCAGCGCATCATCGGCGCGCTGGAAGCGGAGCATCTGGCCGAGACCATCGGCCCGGGCGGCGGCTTCCGTCTCGGGCCGGCGCTCGGCCAGCTGATCAGCCAGACCCAGACCGACATCATTTCGCTGGTCAAACCGCAGATGCTCGCGCTGTCCGAGCAACTGCAGGAGTCGGTGTGCGTGAGCACGCTGGTCGGCGACAAGTCCTATGTGGTGGATCGCGTGGTCGCCGAACGCGAGTTGCGCGTGGTCTTCCCGATCGGCATCAACGCCCCCGCCTACACCACGGCCAGCGGCAAGGCGCTGCTGGCTGCGCTGCCCGATGAAAGCCTCGCGCAACTGCTGCCGGACCCGCTGCCCAAGGTCACCCCGGCCACGCCGGAGCGCGCCGCGCTACTGGCGCAACTGGCGCAGATTCGCGCCGACACGCTGGCCGAAGAGCACGACGAACTCATCGAAGGCATGAGTTCGTTCGCCGTGGTGCTGGATACCTACCTGGGTCGCTACGCCATCGCGGTCGTCGCCCCGTCGGCGCGCGCGGCAACCCGCAGCGCGGCCTTTCAGCAGGCACTGCTGGCCTGCAAGCACACCGTCGAGCGGGCGATCGGCCGCGCGACCGATCAGGCCTGAGTGTCAGCCGAGCGCGGCAGCAGCCAGGCGCGAAACGCCTCCAGCGCCGGCAGCACCGCATTGCGCGGCGGATAGACCAGGCAATAGGTGCGCTGGCTCGGAATAGGCGCGCCGATGGCGAGCAAATGCCCCTGCTGCAGTTCGTCCTCGACCAGCAGGCCCGGCACCAGCCCGACGCCGATGCCGGCGCGCACCGCCTGGATCAGGTGCGAGGTCAGTTCGAAGTTCGGCCCGCCGTGCATCCGCTGCGGGTCCAGGCCGTTCTCAGCGAACCACTGCGCCCACAGCGGCGGATGGCTGGCCACCTGCAGCAGCGTCTGCTCGGCGATGGCATCCGCTGTTGCCGGCACGCCCGCGGCGAAGATCGTCGGACTGGCGACCACCACCATCGATTCCTCCAGCAACGGATGCACCACCAGGCCCGGCTGCTCGGGATTGCCGACGCAGATCGCCGCATCGATGTCTTCGGCGTCGAAATCCACCGGCTGGATACGCGAATGGATGTGCACCTGCACACCGGGATTGGCGGCGTAGAAGGTATTCAGTCGCGGCAGCAGCCACTTCGAGCCGAAGGTCGGCAGCAGCGCCAGACGCAGCGTGCCGACCCCGGAACCATAGGCCACCGCCTGCAGCGTCGCGTTGCGGATCTGCGCCAGCGCGCCGGCCAGCTCGCGCCGATACAGCCGGCCGACATCGGTCAGCACGATATTGCGCCCCTCGCGGCGGAACAGGCTGACGCCCAGCAGCGCTTCGAGCGCCTGCACCTGGCGGCTCACCGCGCTCTGGGTCAGCGACAGTTCCTGTGCCGCGCGGGTATAGCTTTCATGCCGGGCCGCCGCCTCGAAGGCGAGCAACAGCGACATCGAGGGCGTCAGGCGGCGGTAATTCATTCATTAAACTCATGGATCGATAACGGAAAATACCTTTGTAGCACGGCGCCCCGAGGGCGAGAATTCGGCCATCCGATAAAAGGACGCCGACCTCGCGTCGCGCGCCAGATGAGCGAGAACCGTCGACCATGATTGCCCGCCTCCCCACCAGCGCGCCCGCTGCGCCCTATATCGCCTTCCTCGACGCGCTGCGCGCGGCCGGTTTTCGCGGCGAGATCGCCCAGGACCACGCCAGCCGCACCGTGCTGGCGACCGACAATTCCATCTACCAGCGCTTTCCGCAATCGGCGGTGTTTCCGCTGGATGCACGCGACGTCGAGACGCTGGCCCGGGTGGTCGCCGAACCGGCGCATCGCAGCGTGCGCCTGTCGCCGCGCGGCGGCGGCACGGGCACCAACGGCCAGTCGCTGACCGACGGCGTGGTCGTCGACCTGTCGCGGCACATGAACCGCATTCTGGAGATCAACGTCGCCGAGCGCTGGGTGCGCGTGCAGAGCGGCGTGGTCAAGGATCAGCTGAATGCCGCGCTCAAGCCGCACGGGCTGTTCTTCGCTCCCGAACTGTCGACCTCCAACCGCGCGACCATCGGCGGCATGATCAATACCGACGCCAGCGGCCAGGGCAGCTGCACCTACGGCAAAACGCGCGACCACGTGCTTGAGCTGGACAGCGTGCTGCTCGGCGGCGAACGCCTGCACACGGCCGCCCTGGACGATGCGGCGCTGGCCGGGCAACTGGCGCGGCAGGATCGGATCGGCGAGGTCTACCGCTGTGCCGAGGGTATCCAGCGCGAGAAAGCCGCGCTGATCGAAGCGCGCTTTCCCAAGCTGAACCGCTGCCTGACCGGCTACGACCTGGCGCACCTGCGCGAGGCGGACGGCCGCTTCAACCTCAACAGCGTGCTGTGCGGCGCCGAGGGCTCGCTGGGTTTCATCGTCGAGGCCAAGCTCAACGTGCTGCCGATTCCCAGGCATTCGGTGCTGGTGAACATCCGCTACGCGGGCTTCATGGATGCGCTGCGCGACGCGCGCAGCCTGCTCGCACTCAAACCGCTGTCGATCGAGACAGTGGATTCCAAGGTGCTCATGCTGGCCATGCAGGACATCGTCTGGCACGGCGTCGCCGACTATTTCCCGCAGGACGCGCAACAGCCGACACTGGGCATCAACCTGGTGGAATTCTCCGGCGATGACCCGGCCGAGCTGGACGCGCGGGTCGCCGCCTTCGTCGAACACCTGCAGCGCGACACTCAGGTGCAGCGCCTGGGCCATACGCTGGCGGTGGGCCAGGCGGCGGTCGGACGCATCTACGCAATGCGCAAGCGCGCGGTCGGCCTGCTGGGCAACGTGGAAGGCGAAGTGCGTCCGCAGCCCTTCGTCGAAGACACCGCCGTGCCGCCGGAGAACCTCGCCGAGTTCATCGCCGAATTCCGCGCCCTGCTCGACTCCCACGGCCTGGCCTACGGCATGTTCGGCCACGTCGATGCCGGCGTGCTGCACGTACGCCCGGCGCTGGACATGAAGGACCCGGCGCAGGCGGCGATGGTGCGGCCGATCTCCGATGCAGTGGCCGAACTCACCCAGCGTCACGGCGGCCTGCTCTGGGGCGAGCACGGCAAGGGCGTGCGTTCGGAATACGCGCCGGCCTTCTTCGGCGAACTCTATCCCTCGCTGCAGGCGCTCAAGCGTGCGTTCGACCCGTTCAACCAGCTCAACCCCGGCAAGATCGCCACGCCACTGGAAAGCCCCGAGGCACTGCTGAAGATCGACGAGGTGCCGTTGCGCGGCGAACTGGACCGGCAGATCGACGAGCGCGTCTGGCAAAGCTACGGCACCGCCATGCACTGCAACGGCAACGGCGCCTGCTACAACTTCGACCCGGACGACGCCATGTGCCCGTCCTGGAAGGCCACCCGCGAGCGCGTGCACTCGCCCAAGGGGCGCGCCTCGCTGCTGCGCGAGTGGCTGCGCCTGCAGCAACAGGCCGGCGTCGACGTGCTCGCCCCGGCAGCACGCGGCCCGCTGAACTTCCTGCGCGCGCTGCCCGAACGCTGGCGCAACTCGCGCAGTGCCGAGGCGGACTTCTCCCACCAGGTCTACGACGCCATGGCCGGCTGCCTGGCGTGCAAGTCGTGTGCAGGCCAGTGCCCGGTGAAGGTCAACGTCCCCGAGTTCCGCTCGCGCTTCCTGGAGCTGTACCACCAGCGCTACCTGCGCCCGCTGCGCGACTACCTGATTGGCTCGCTGGAATTCAGCCTGCCGCTGTTCGCGCGCGTCCCCCGCCTCTATAACGCCATCATGGCGGCGCCCTGGGTCGACAAGCTGCTGGCCGAGCGCATCGGCATGGTCGACAGCCCGCTGCTCAGCGATTTCGACTTCGACGAGGTCTGCCGGCGCTGGGATGTCGCAACGGCAACGCCACAGACCCTGGCCGCGCTCGACCCGGTGCTGCGCGAACGCAGCGTGATTCTGGTGCAGGACGCCTTCACCCGCTATTTCGAGACGCCGCTGCTGGCGGCCTTCATCGAACTGGCCAGTCGGATGGGCTTCAAGGTGTTCCTCGCGCCCTACTCGGCCAACGGCAAGCCGCTGCACGTGCAAGGCTTTCTCGGCGCGTTCGCCCGCGCCGCCCGACGCAACGCCCGGCGTTTGCAGGAGCTGGCCGCGTTCGGCATTCCGCTGGTCGGCCTCGACCCGGCGATGACCCTGGTCTATCGCCAGGAGTACGCCAAGATTCCCGGCCTGCAGTGCCCCGAGGTGCTGCTGGCGCAGGAGTGGCTGGCGCGCGCGCTGCCCGAGCGTGCGGCCGTGGCGGACGCGGCGCCGCTGGCGAGCTACCGGCTGCTGGCGCACTGCACCGAGAAGACCAACGCTGCACCGAGCACGGCGCTGTGGAACCAGGTGTTCGAACGCGCCGGTCTGACCCTGGCGCCCCAGGCCACCGGCTGCTGCGGCATGTCCGGCACCTATGGCCACGAGGCGCGCAACCTGGCGACCTCGAAAGCGATCTTCGAGCAATCCTGGGCGCCGGCGCTGGCCGTGGACAGCCAGGCCGAGCCGCTGGCGACCGGCTACTCCTGCCGCAGCCAGACCTCGCGCCTGCACACCAACAAGTTGCGCCATCCGATCCAGGCGCTGCTCGACCATTACCGGGCCAGCACTCCGGCCGGCTGACGCGCCCTCGCGCCTCATGACGAAATCCGGCCAACGCCGGTTTCTTCATGAGGCGCGGACAGCCCACCGCTGATGGGTCAATGAGTTACCTGCTGTCTGTGACTGCACCGCGCCCCTTCAGGGCTCCTGCGGCATGCCACATAATTCACCGGAACCTGAAGGCAAGACGCCCCACCGATCTTGCCGAGAGACGCCAATCAGGACTGCCACTCAACAACGCCCTGCCGGTGCAAACACCCAGGATGCGTTAAAGGATGCATGAAGTGATTTCCCCCTCAACACCCGAAGCTGCGGGACCTTCCGTGTCTCGCCGCTTCTCCGTCGCACCGATGATGGACTGGACGGATCGTCACTGCCGGTACTTCCTGCGCCAGCTGTCGCGCCACGCCCTGCTCTACACCGAGATGGTCACCACCGGCGCGCTGATTCACGGTGACGCTGCACGCTACCTGCGATACGACGCGTGCGAGCACCCGCTGGCGTTGCAACTGGGCGGCAGCGTTCCGGCGGAACTGGCAGCATGCGCGAAGATGGCCGAGGCCGCCGGCTACGATGAGGTCAATCTCAACGTCGGCTGTCCCAGCGATCGCGTGCAGAACAACATGATCGGTGCCTGCCTGATGGCCCATCCGGCGCTGGTCGCCGAGTGTGTGAAAGCCATGCGCGACAGCGTCGGCATCGAGGTGACGGTCAAGCACCGGATCGGCATCAACGGCCGCGACAGCTATGCCGAACTCTGTGATTTCGTCGGTCAGGTGCGCGACGCCGGCTGCCGCAGTTTCACCGTACACGCGCGCATCGCCATCCTCGAAGGTCTATCGCCGAAGGAGAATCGCGAGGTGCCGCCGCTGCGCTATGACGTGGCCGCGCAGCTGAAACGGGACTTTCCCGACCTGGAAATCGTCCTCAACGGCGGGATCAAGACGCTCGACGAGTGTGAAGCGCATCTGCACACCTTCGATGGCGTCATGCTCGGCCGCGAGGCGTACCACAATCCCTATCTGCTGGCGCAGGTGGATCAGCGGCTGTTCGGCAGCAGCGCGCCGGTCATCAGCCGCGCGCAGGCGTTGCGCGCCATGCGCCCGTACATAGAACAGCACCTGGCGAGCGGCGGCACGATGCATCATGTGACCCGCCACGTACTCGGGCTGGGCTCGGGCTTTCCCGGTGCGCGGCGCTTTCGCCAGATGCTCTCGGCGGATATCCACAAGGTCACCGACCCGCTCGCGCTGTTCGATCAGGCTGCCGCCCTGCTTGACGGACATTGATCGCCGCCCGAGGGAACGCTGCCTTCCCAGCCCCATCAAAGCACGCGTACCCGTGACTATCGGCCCGTTGTAGCGGGTCGGTCCGCTCGGGTAAGGTCATGCTCATTCACTGGACGGAGCCTCCCCTTTCATGACTTCCAAGCTGGAACAACTCAAGCAGTTCACCACCGTCGTCGCCGACACCGGCGACATCGATGCCATTGCCCGTCTGCAACCGGTGGACGCCACCACCAATCCGTCGCTGCTGCTCAAGGCTGCTGCGCTGCCGCGCTACGCCGAGCATCTAAAGTCCGCGATGAGCCGCTGCCAGGGCGATGTCGGGCTGGCCTGCGACCTGTTCGCCGTCGCGGTGGGCGAGGAAATTCTCAAGCTGATTCCGGGGCGTATCTCCACCGAAGTGGATGCGCGCCTGTCCTTCGACAGCCAGGCGATGATCCAGCGCGCCGAGCGCCTGATCGGTCTCTACGAGCAGGCGGGAATCGGCCGCGAGCGCGTGCTGATCAAGATCGCCGCGACCTGGGAAGGCATCCGCGCGGCCAGATCGAGGCGCTGGCCGGCTGCGATCGGCTGACCATCAGCCCCGAGCTGCTCGGCCAGCTCAGCGAGGCCAGCGGCAAGCTGGAACGCCGCCTGGCGCCGGGACGTGGCAGCGAACCGCGCATCAGCCTGGATGAAGCCAGTTTCCGCTGGGGCTTGAACGAGGATGCGATGGCGACCGAGAAGCTGGCCGAAGGTATCCGCCAGTTCGCCCGCGATCAGGAAAAACTCGAAGCCCTGCTCAAGGCGCTCGCCTGATCAGGAACGCTCCAACGCGGTGACGAGGTCACGGAAGGCCTCGCGGTTGGATTCGTTGAGGCTCATCAGGATGCGGTGAGCCTCCAGCACCTTGGCCTTCACCACCTCTTCCGACTGGTCCTGCGATGGCAGATCAGCCAGGCATTCCGGGCACGGCAACGGCCGGTCGACGATGTTGAACACCTGATCGAAGCCCATCGACTGCAGCAGACGGGTGATGTCCGGGTGGGTAGTCACCAGGGTCGGCAGCATGCCGACCTTCTGCCGCGACAGGATCGACAGCTTGGCCAGCAAGCCCAGCGTGGTGCTGTCGATGCTGCGGCTTTCCGTCAGGTCGATGACGATGGTGGAGAAATTGAGCGCCGAGAAAATCCGGTCGATGGTGGCGTCCAGCGCCGAACACAGCGTCAGGCGGATTTCACCGATGAACTTGAGGACGAAGGTGCCGTCCATCTCGGCGAACTGGATCTTACCCGTACTCATGCAAGGTTCCTGCTCAACACCAGCAAGGCGATATCGTCAGGCATGTCCGCCAGCTCGGCCAGGCCGAAGACTCGGCGCAGGCCATCCAGCGTGCCACCGGCGCCGCTGATCAATTCCGGCAACGCCGACTCTTTTTCTTTGAGTGTATCGCCCGGCAAAAGGTCCAGAATGCCGTCCGAGAGCAGCGTGAGGCTGAAGGCTTCCGGGAGTTTCAGCTCGAAATCCTGGTAGGTCGCCTCGACGAACAGCCCTACCGGCAGACCGCGCCCCTCCAGGTAATGGGCTGCGCCGCCGGTGTACAGCACCGGCATCGGCAGATGTCCGCCGATGCTGTAGTGCAGCACGTCACGCTCGATGTCGATCACCCCGCCGAGCATGGTCACGTGCTTGCCCAGCTTGCAGTTGATCAACCCACGGTTGATGTGATCGAGCACTTCGGATGGCTTGAATTCGCGCAGCGTGCCGCTGCGCCGCGACTCGTAGAGCAGCCGCGTGGTCATGAACTTCAGCAGTACGGTGACGAACGCCGACGACGCACCGTGCCCCGATACGTCGGCGAGGTAGAAGCCGATCCGCCGGTCATCCACGCGGAAGTAGTCGACGAAATCGCCGGACAGGTACAGCGACGGGATGATCTGGTGGGCGAAGTCGAAACCGTCGGCGCTCCAGGGCGTCACCGGCAGCATGTTCATCTGTACCTGACGACCGGCATCCTGGTCTTCCTGCAGCAGGTGCAGGCTGGCCTGCAGATCGCGGTTGGCGGATTCCAGCTGCTCGCGATAGCGGCGGTTTTCCAGGCGCAGACGGGAACGATCCAGTGCGCGACGCACCGAATGCTCGAGCATGGCCAGGTCTTCCAGCGGCTTGATCAGGTAGTCGGCGGCGCCCAGGCGCAACGCCTCGACCGCATCGCTCATAACACCGGCACCGGACACCACGATGACCGGCAGATCGGTCTGGCGCTCGCTGATCTGGCGAATCAGCTCGAGGCCGTCCATCTGCGGCATGCGCAGGTCGCAGATCACCAGATCGGGCTGCTCGGCCTCGAACAGCGCCATGCCTTCCTGACCGCTGCTGGCCTGCAGCACGCGGAAACCACTGTCATCCAGATAGGCTGCAAGGCTGGCCCGCACCACATCGTCGTCATCTATGATCAGTAGCGTCGCGCTTGGTTTATGCATGTTCCTACCAGGCGATTTACGCCAGGATGATGAGCCAGAGCGTGGAGCCCGCGCGGTGCGCGGCACGAGGGATGTTTTCAAGGCGCAGACGGTACTCCCATACGAACAGCGTTTCAAGCCAGGCACCCTGGCCCGGCCGCCGGCGTCGGCGCTACGATGATTGCTGGCTATAAGAACTTCGATGAATAGACGAAAAAGGACAAGCACATGAGCCAGAAAGACCGGGACTACAGCGAGAAGCGCGACTTCATCCGCATGCCTGTCGAATGCACCGTGCAGTTGCTGGACGGCGAACGGCAGATTCAGGGCAAGTGTCTCGACCTGTCGAGCACCGGCATGCAGGTCGTGGCGGCGACCAGCCTGAATGCCGGCGACCGGCTGCGCGTGCTGATCGCCTCGCAACATCCGACGCTCAAGGGGCTGGACGCCGAAACCGAAGTGATACGGGTCGCCACGCTGGAAGACGGCCAGCAAAGCCTGGGGCTGGCGATACTGGCGATGGCCTGACGGAGAGGTTCGCGTCAGGCCTTGATGCCGGATTCAGCGATCCGGCGGCGAGGCTCAGAAGTCGTCTTCGACCTGGCCGTCGAGCGTACGGAATTCGCGGTTCTGCAGGTAGGCATTGCGGATGAACACGTACTTGTCGCCGGTGATCATCTTCTCTGCCGACAGCAGGCCAGCACGGGTGTCGACGACATCCACGCCGCGCGTGACGTTGCGTGACGGCACGTGATCCATGTACGGATACGGCTTGAGGAAAGCGTCCGGCACCAGTCCTGCGGTGTCGCGCACGGTGCTCGGCCCCAGCAGCGGCAGCACCACGTACGGTCCATTGCCCAGCCCCCAGACACCCAGCGTCTGGCCGAAGTCTTCATCATTCTTCGCCAGCCCCATGCGCGTCGCCACGTCGAAGAAGCCCAGCACGCCGAAGGTGGTATTGAACAGAATGCGGCTGGTGTCGACGCCGGCATCGTGCACCTTGCCCTGCAGCAGATCGTTGGTCAGCACCACCACATCGTCGAGGTTTCTGAAGACATTGCTGATGCCGTCTTCGAGAAAGGTCGGCGTCACCTTCTGGTAGCCCTGAGCGAGCGGTTTGAGGGTGTAGGTGTCGAGCGTGTCATTGAAGCGGAACACCACCCGGTTGACGCCCTCCCACGGGTCTTCCTCGGCAGCCTGCAGCACCGGTACCGCCAGCGCTGCCGCGACGACCAGAGCGACGTTGAAAAGCCCGAAGCACCGTGTGCCGAACTTGCGCATTGCAACTCTCCTGTTAGTCGGTGGCCGCGCCACCCTGCCGATCCAAGCGGCGAAGTATAGAACCATTCGCCGGCGTTTCGGCAGCCCGCGGACGTGCGGAGGCTGCGCCGCCGCAGCGCATGGCGCAGACACAGACAAGCCAACGCGGCTGGTTTAACCTTCGTTCATCAGCACGGCTTGCCGCCGTGACGTTTCGCAACCATGAGAGGGAAGCAACATGCCGGCACATGATCTGCAGTCGCAGCTCGAAGAACTGCGTAGTCAACTGGCGCAGGACACCCCGCTGACCGAGGAGGAGCGCGCCTCGCTCCAAGCCATCGCCCTGGATATCGAAGCCCGCCTGGCCGATGACGGCGAGGCCGAGTACACCGACTCGCTGGTGGACGGCGTCAACCTCGCCGTGGAGCGTTTCGAAGTCAGCCACCCAAGCATGGCCATCACTCTGCGCAACATCCTGCAGAGTCTGGCCAACATGGGCATCTGAACGGGTCGACCGGGCTTACTGCCGCACCAGCCGGCGGTTGTCCGGCGTGAACGCCTCGGTGCTGCGGTACGGGTTGATGTCCAACCCGCCGCGGCGCACGTAGCGGGCGTAAACCGTCAGCCTGCGCGGCTGCAACAGCCTCTGCAGGTCGAGGAAGATGCGCTCGACGCACTGCTCGTGAAAGTCGGCGTGCTGGCGAAAGCTCACCAGATAGGCCAGCAGGCTCTCCGGCAGCAGTGCCGGCCCGCTGTAATCCACCACCACGCTGCCCCAGTCCGGCTGGCCNGCAGCAGTGCCGGCCCGCTGTAATCCACCACCACGCTGCCCCAGTCCGGCTGGCCAGTCACCGGGCAGTTGGATTTGAGCAGATGGCTGTGCAGGCACTCCTCCACCTGGCGGCTCGCGTCACGGCGCAGCAGCTCCGGACGCGGTGCATCGTAATGCTCGATGGCGACGTCCAGCTCATCGACGCAGCGCCCCGGCAGCATCGCCACGCCCTCTGCGGTCACTTCGTCGAGGCCGCGCAGGCGAACCGCGACCAGCTTGCCGGCGGCGGCGGAAAGATCGCGCTGCATGACCTCCAGCAGCGCCTCCTGCGAGGCGAAGATCGACTGGTTGAGCGAGTTCAGATAGAGCTTGAACGACTTCGACTCAATGATATTCGGCGAATCGGCCGGGATGGCGAACTCGCCGATGGCCACCACCGGCTTGCCTGACGGCAGCAGCCAGGACAGCTCGTAGCAGTTCCAGATGTCCACGCCGCGATACGGCAGCGTCGCCGCACTCAGGCCCAGCTCGGCCCATTTCGGCGCGCGCGGGATGGGGAACAACTGCTCGGGGCTGTAAGTGGCAACGTAGGCGCTGGACTTGCCCAGCGGCGAATGTTCTGCGGGATGCTGCATGGCGGGAACCTGAACGAAAAACGCCGCAAAGTGTAAAGCCTTGCGGCGTTTTTTTCAGCGCGGCGCGGTGCCAGGCGATTACTGGCGCATGCCGCGCCCACTCTTGAGCAGGCGCACGCAGAACAGGTATAGCAGCACCGCCGCCACGGCCATGAAACTGATCGCCACGCCGATGCGAATATCCGACACGCCGAGAATGCCATAGCGGAACGCGTTGACCATGTGCAGGATCGGGTTGGCCAGCGACAGCGTCTGCCAGAACGGCGGCAGCAGGTGGATTGAGTAGAACACCCCGCCGAGGTAGGTCAGCGGCGTCAGCACGAATGTCGGGATAATCGAGATATCGTCGAAATTGCGCGCATATACCGCGTTGATAAACCCCCCAAGAGCGAAGATCGTCGCCGTCAGCACGATCACCAGCACCATGACGCCGGCGTGATGGACCTGCAGGTCGGTGAAGAACATCGACAGCAGCGTGACGATCACCGCCACCGCCAGGCCGCGGGTGATGCCGCCCAGGGCGAAGCCGATGACGATGACCTGCGGCGAAACCGGCGAGACCAGCAGCTCCTCGATGGAACGCTGGAACTTGGTGCTGAAGAAGCTCGACACCACGTTGCTGTAGGAGTTGGTGATCACCGACATCATGATCAGCCCCGGCACGATGTAGTCCATGTAGCTGAACCCATCCATCTCGCCGATTCGCGCGCCGATCAGGCTGCCGAAGATGACGAAGTACAGCACCATGGTGATCGCTGGTGGTAGCAGCGTCTGCGGCCAGATGCGCGTGTAGCGGCGGATTTCGCGCTGCACGATGGTCTGCAGCGCGACCAGGTTGGGGCGCAACTCGGCACTCATGGGTTCACCTTCTGCAGATTGGTTTCCACCAGCGACACGAACAGTTCCTCCAGCCGGTTGGTCTTGTTGCGCAAGCTCAGCACCTCGATGCCCTGCGCGGCGAGCAGGCGGAACAGCTCGGTCACGCCCTGGCTCTTCTCCACCTGCACCTCCAGCGTGTGGTGATCGACCAGCCGCGACGGATAACTACCCAGCTCCGGCGGTACCAGCTGCGATTCCTTCAGGTCGAGCAGGAAGGTCTCCACGTGCAGCTGCTTGAGCAGCTCGCGCATGCTGGTGTTCTTGACGATGCGGCCGTGGTCGATGATGCCGATGTTGCGGCACAGCTGCTCGGCCTCTTCCAGATAGTGCGTGGTGAGAATGATGGTGATGCCCTCGCGATTCAGTTCGGTGAGGAACGACCACATCGAGCGGCGCAGCTCGATGTCCACGCCGGCTGTCGGCTCGTCGAGGATCAGCAGGCGCGGCTGGTGAATCAGCGCGCGAGCGATCATCAGCCGGCGCTTCATGCCGCCGGAGAGCATCCGCGAGGACACGTCGCGCTTGTCCCACAGCCCCAGCTGATGCAGGTACTTTTCGGCGCGTTCCCTGGCGATCTTCGCAGGAATGCCGTAGTAACCGGCCTGTGTGACGAGAATATCGAAGGCCTTCTCGAACTGGTTGAAGTTGAACTCCTGCGGCACCACGCCCAGGCAGCGCTTGAGCCCGGAAGGATCGCGATCCAGGTCGTGGCCGAACACGTTCACCGTACCGCTGCTCTTGTTCACCAGCGTGGAAAGAATGCCGATGGTGGTGGACTTGCCCGCGCCATTGGGGCCGAGCAAGGCGAAGAAATCGCCTTCGGCAACATCCAGGTCGATGCCCTTGAGGGCTTGGAAGCCGTTGCCATAGGTCTTGGTCAACTGCCGGATGGACAGAGCGTTATTCATATAAGAAGTGCACACAACGCCGAGGGATCATCCTAGATAAGGTCGCCGCGCCGTGATTGCAACCATCCATCCCCTCGCCCGAAGGCCGCCTGCCTGCAGGAGGCTTTCGCTGACCGGCCGTTTACGCGAGGATGGGCCGCCCAACCAGACGGAATCGCTCATGTTGCGCACGCTCGTCCTTTCGCTGGCTCTGTGCCTGGCCGCTTCTGCCCAGGCCGACGGATTCATCACCCGCCTGCTGAACAAACCGGTACCGGGCGGCGTCGCCGTGATCGCGCTGGGCGACAGCGCGCGGGCGCCGCAGGTCCGCTATCAGGACAAACCGACGCTGGTGCTCCGCGAGGAAGGCCAGCGCTGGATCGCCATCGTCGGCATCCCGCTGACGGCCCGGGCCGGCGCGCAAGCGCTGGAGGTCGACGGTCAACCGCGGACCTTCCAGATCGCCGGCCGCGAATACCGCGCGCAACACATCACGCTGAAGAACAAGCGGCAGGTCAATCCGAACCCGGCCGATCTGGCGCGCATCGAACGCGAACTGGCCGAACAGAATCGCGCCTATGCCCGCTTCAGCCCGAACCAGCCAAGCAACCTGCTGTTCGACCATCCGGTGGATGGCCCGCTGTCTTCGCCGTTCGGCCTGCGTCGTTTCTTCAATGGCGAGGAACGCAATCCGCATTCCGGGCTGGATTTCGCCGCCCGAGCCGGCACCCCGGTGAAGGCTCCGGCAGCCGGCGAGGTGATCCTCACCGGCGATTACTTCTTCAACGGCAGAACGGTATTCGTCGATCACGGCCAGGGCCTGATCAGCATGTTCTGCCACCTCTCGGCGATCGACGTGAAGGTCGGCGACCGCCTGGAGCGCGGCGCCGTGCTCGGCAAGGTCGGCGCCACCGGCCGCGCCACCGGGCCGCACCTGCACTGGAACGTCAGCCTCAACGACACCCGCGTCGATCCCTCGATCTTCATCGGCGCGTTCAAACCCTGACCACAAGGAAAGCCACCATGCGCATCAGAGCCACGCAATCGACCCTGCTCATCATCGACATTCAGGAACGCCTGCTGCCGGCGATCCTCGACAGCGCGCTGATGATCGAAAACACCGCCTGGCTGCAGCAGATCGCGCAGCGTGTCGGCGTGCCGGTGCTGCTCACCGAGCAGTACAGCAAGGGCCTCGGCCCGACCGCCGCGGTGCTGCGCGAGGGCGTGCCGGATGCCGCGATTCTGGAGAAGATGGAATTTTCCAGCGCCGCCGACGGCGAACTGTTCAAAAGGCCCGGCGGCGAGCGCCAGCAGTTCGTGATCTGCGGCTGCGAGACCCACGTCTGCGTCATGCAGACCGTGCTCGACCTGCTGGAGCGCGGCAACCAGGTGTTCGTCGTCGAAGAAGCCGTCAGCTCGCGCCGCGCCTCGGACAAGGCGCTGGCGCTGACGCGCATGCGCCAGGCCGGTGCGCAAATCGTTTCGCGCGAGATGGTGGCGTTCGAGTGGATGGAGCGCGCCGGCACCGAACTGTTCAAATCGATCAGCCGCGAATTCATCCGCTGATCCCTTCTGTAGCGCACCGGCGGTCGGGAATTTGCTAAGGTCCCGCCGTTCGGGCGGCCGCGCAAGCCGCCCTTCTCTGCTGGAGCGCCCATGAAGGAAGAACTGACCATCGCCCTGGACTGGCTCGGCAACCATCCCGAGCTGCAAACCCTGGCGGCCTGTACCGCCCTGATCTTCGCTGCCTGGCTTTCCAACTGGATCGTCAAACGCATTCTGGTGCGCGGCCTCTACCGACTGCTGCGCCATGCCGGCGACCCGCAGCTGCAGGACTTCGGCGTCATCAAGCGGCTATCCAACATCGTCCCGGCGCTGGTGCTGTCGATCGGGGTGAATACCGTACCCGGCCTGCCGGAAGCGGCGGTGACGGTGGTACGCAACGTCTGCGGCGGCACCCGATCAAGGGCTATCTGCAGGTGGTGAAGATCGTCGTCTACGCGATCGCCACCATCCTCATCATCGCCACGCTGATCGACCGCTCGCCGCTGATCCTGCTCTCCGGCCTCGGTGCGATGGCCGCAGTGCTGATGCTGATCTTCCAGGACACGCTGCTGTCGCTGGTGGCCAGCGTGCAGATCACATCCAACGACCTGATCCGTGTCGGTGACTGGGTGGAAATGCCGCAGCTCAATGCCGACGGCGACGTCATCGACATCGCTCTGCATACCGTGAAGGTGCAGAACTGGGACAAGACCATCACCAGCATCCCCACCAAGCGCTTCATCTCCGACTCGTTCAAGAACTGGCGCGGCATGCAGGAAAGCGGTGGCCGGCGCATCAAGCGCAGCCTTTTTCTGGATCAGCAGAGCGTGCACTTCCTCGACGCCGAGGAGCGCAAGCGCCTGTATCGCTTCAGCCTGCTGGAGGACTACCTGGTCAACAAGCGCAAGGAGATCGACGAGTGGAACGCCAAACTTGCCGAGCGCGGCCAGGAGCCGGTCAACACGCGCCGCGCCACCAACATCGGCACGTTTCGCGCGTATGTCGAACGCTATCTGCGGGCGCATCCGGGCGTGCACCAGAACATGACGCTGCTGGTGCGCCAGCTGAGTCCGACCGCGGACGGCCTGCCGCTGGAAATCTACTGTTTCACCAACACGGTGGTCTGGGCGCAGTACGAGGCGATCCAGTCGGACATCTTCGATCACCTGCTGGCGATCCTGCCGGAGTTCGGCCTGCGGGTGTTCCAGCATCCGAGTGGAGGCGATATGCGTGATTGGCGCCAGTCGCTGGAATCGCGCGACGCGCCGGCGTTGCAGCAGCCGGACGAACATCCGGCCGAAGTGGTGGGTTAATCGTAGGTTGGCGCTGAGGCACGAAACACTCAACACAGCCTTGAGCACTGCCCATTGCGTCGTCCCTGACGCCAGCGCCGCGAGCTGCCCCGAAACGCCCCGCGCCTCAGCGCCAACCTACGTCCGGAGCGGGTAATCCCCGCTCCTAGCAGCCGTGAATCAGAAGCTCATGTCGACGCGCGCCCAGTAGGTACGCCCCGGCTCGTTGACCCGTGTAGTCGGGTCGAGCCCGTAATCGGCGAAGCCCGCGCTGCCGGCCAGGTTGAGATGCTCGCTGTAGTTCTTGTCCAGCAGGTTGTCGATGCCGGTGCTGAACTTGAAGTTCTTGTTGAACCGATAGGCACCGTTGACCGCCAGCACTCCGAAGCCCGAACTCTCGTCGAAGTCCTTGCCGACCACCGTACCCTGGTTTTCGGCGACCCGGCCCTGCGAAGCCACCACACGCCAGAGACCACTGGTGCTCCAGTTGTCGCGTTCGTAGGTCAGGCCCAGACGCCCTTCCAGCGGCGGGATCTGCGGCATGGCACGATCATCGCTGCGGTTCTTGCCCCAGGCGTAGGCCAGGCTGGCATCACCCTTCCAGTTGCTGGTGAAACGGTAGCTTGCACCCGCCTCGGCACCGGCGATGGTGGCGTCGATGTTGCTGACATCGGCGCGCATCATTCCCGGCATCACCCCAGGCACATAGCTGAACAGGATGTAGTCCTCGACCACACCGGCGTAGGCGGATACCCAGGCCTCCAGCGGCCCCTTGGCGTACTGCAGACCGACATCCAGCTGCGTGGTCTTTTCCGGACGCACCGAGTCGAACGGCTGCACGGTGCCGACCGGCCCCGGATTGGAGACGAACAGCTCCCAGTAGTCAGGGAAGCGCTGCGCGTGGCCAAGCCCGGCATACCAGGTAGCCGGCAGACTGGACAGCTCTTCCTCGTAACGCACGAAGCCGCTGTACAGCGTATCGCGACGGGTTTCGCCAGCGGTGGGGTTAGCCCAGTCACGCTTGACCATCGGCATGCTGGAAGGATCGTGGCTGTTGAAAAATTCGCGCTGATCCTCGGCCTCGTGCAGATCTACCCGTACGCCGCTGACCACTTTTTGAGTGTCGGTGATATCCCAGGTCAGCTCGCCAAACAGCCCATAACTGTGCAGCATCGCATCCGGTACCCACGGCAGAGCGCCGCTACCGGCCGCGAGAACGGTCTGGTTAACTGCCTTGGTCGGATCCATCACCTTACGGTGTTCGCTGCGCTGCGCATCGACACCCGCCTTAAGCTCGACGTCGGTCCACTGCCAGGTGCCGACCAGACGCCCACCGACGGTGCGACGATCGACCCGCGAAAGCGTTGGATTCGGCATCATTCCGCCCGGACTGCGCAGGCTGAAGTTGTCCATGATGTGATCGGCGTAGTTGTAGTAGACCTGCGCCTCCAGCCCGTAGAACGTTTCGCCGATGTTGGTTTTCTTGAAGCGCAGCCCCAGGCTTTCGCGCTGGAACTGGCTGCCGTCCATGCCGCGTCCGGCATAGCGCGCATAGCCGTCGCCGCGCCCGGCGGTCAGCTCAACGAGCGTGTCGGCATCCGGCGTCCAGCCCAGCGCGACATCGGTGTTCCACTTGTCGTAGCGCGACGGCACGGTGTCGCCGTTGCCATCCTCGTAATCGTCGGCCTGCGAGCTGTTGGCCATCAGCCGCGCGTAGCCCTGCTCGCTGCCCGCCGCGGCATCGATATTGCGGTCGAAGCGGCCGTTGGAGCCGGTCAGCAGGCTGGCGTTGATGCGATAGTCCGGTTCGCTGAACTGTTCCGGTTCACGCTCGAACAGGATCGTTGCCGCCGAAGCCCCCGGGCCCCAGAGCACGCTCTGCGGTCCTTTGATGACGGTCAGCTTGTCGAAGGTATCCGGGCTGATGTACGAGCTCGGCGAGTCCATGCGATTCGGGCAGGCACCCAGCATCTCGCCGCCGTTGCTCAGCAGTTTCAGCCGCGAGCCGAACATGCCGCGGAACACCGGATCGCCGTTCACCCCGCCATTACGCACCGCGGAAAAGCCCGGGATGGTCTTGAGGTAATCGCCGGCATCGCTGGCCGGAACCGGCTGACGAGGAATCTTCGGATCGGTGACCACGGTCAGCGGCGACTGCTGAGCGACGCCAGTGATGACCATCGGTGCCAGCTCGACCGAGTCGGCTGCCTCGGTGTGATGCGAGTGATCCATCGGCTCGGCAGCCAGTGCGGCACCGCTGAGCAGGCTCAGTAATGCGGCGTGCGCCAATTGCCAGCGGCGGCGCGAAGGACGAAGCGAAAAATCAACGGACAGGCGCGAGCGCGCCGCACAGCCAATAGTGTTACTGGACATAGTTCTTTCCACATCTGCATTTTTGAATAGCCGCGTTGGCGGCCTTGAAAATTCAACTTTGCAGATATGGCGGGGCGCGTGGATGGCCGCTGCTGCGGCGCTCGGCAGACGGCAGCGGCGCCTGCGGCAGGGCGTGGAAATAGGCAGGGCGATGCAGTGGCAGCGCCAGGTCGACGGACAGGGTCAACGGCGGATTGAGCGTGAGCAACTCGCAATAGCCACACAGCTCCAAGGCCGTCAGCCAGGCCGGACCGTCACTGGCAAGCGCTCGATGGTGCGCGACCGCCTTGGCCGGAGCGCCCTCCTCGGCGTGCTCATGCGCGGCGTGGTGATGCTCGCCCATGACCGCCGGTTCCGGCGGTGATACCTGGAGCGCGGAATACAGCGGGCCGACATGAATCATCAGCATGGCGAACAGGCCAAGCCAGATACTCAATGTCGAAAGCCCTTTGCGCGTCACCGACGAATCCCTTGTTCGAACAGGCTGATTTACCACCCACGGCGGGTGCGGCGGGATGATCGCATGTCACCGCACCGAAGTGGTGCGGCATGGCGCCGCACAACCACATAGCAAGCAAACAGACAATAAATTCCAGAAAATGAAATTCTATTGCTGAAATTATATAAAGCCCGTGATTCCTGCCATTTTTCGAAGCCTTGTTGCAATTCTGCAACAGAAAACCATAACGTTCGTCTCATGAACGACTGCGGCGGCAGGTGAACCGATTCCCTGCCCGCGCCAACAACAGGGAAACGCCATGACCATGCTCAAGAATCCGTCGACGAAATATCGCGCCTTTCCGACCCTCGCCATGCCGGACCGCACCTGGCCGTCGAAGACCATCACCCAGGCACCGATCTGGCTGAGTTCCGACCTGCGCGATGGCAACCAGTCGCTGATCGAGCCGATGGACGCGGCGAAGAAGATGCGTTTCTTCAAGACACTGGTCGCGGTAGGCCTCAAGGAAATCGAGGTGGGCTTCCCCTCCGCCTCGCAGACTGATTTCGACTTCGTGCGCGAGCTGAT
>JAEAMG010000633.1_pt1 | contig 37064 bp, 31 predicted proteins | sample 8958741 | NCBI WGS metagenome assembly JAEAMG01 (sample SAMN16933256, study PRJNA681125) | bioreactor sludge metagenome | isolation source: anaerobic bioreactor treating anionic surfactant - SDBS | place: India: Bengaluru | collected 2019-02-28 | reverse complement strand
TTTTTCAGATATGAAGGATATGGCTGGTTCATGAAATGGCCGACGGATGTTCCCGCACACGTTTAAATTTTGGAAAGCACTATGATGATTTTTGAGTTTTGTCAAGGAGTTCAATGTGAACGTCCGTTGGAGAGGGGCGTTCGGACACGCCCGAGCGGTGATGCCAATAGTTTTGTATTGACGCCAAGAGCATCTTTCTTGACTGGGCAATGGGGCTGTGCTAAGTTTCCCCAAAATTCGGTAATCCACGGGATTCCGACACTGCAAATCATGAAGAAACTATCCCATCTCGATGAAAAAGGCCGGGCGCGGATGGTGGATGTCACGGCCAAGTCGCCCACCCTCCGCAGGGCGGTTGTCCGCGGAACCGTCCGGATGCGTCCGGAAACCGCGGCGCTGATCCAGGAGGGGGGGATTCCCAAGGGGGATGTCTTTGCCGTTGCCCGGATCGCGGGGATCATGGCGGCGAAGAAAACCGGGGATCTGATCCCGATGTGCCACCCCCTTGAACTGACGGGGATCGAGATTCTCTTTTCCTGCGACACCGCTGCAGGCGAAGTTTCCATCGAGGCAACGGTCCAGACGATCGGCAGAACGGGTGTCGAGATGGAGGCCATGACGGCCGTCAGCGCGGCCGGGCTCACGATTTACGACATGTGCAAGGCGGTGGACCGGGAGATCGTCATCACGGATATTCGACTGATGAGCAAGGAGGGCGGCAAGAGCGGCGCCTTCGTCCGGCAGGAACGGCGGGGGAAATCATTACTTTAAAGGCGGGCCGGACCCGCCGGGGGAAGAGATGACGAAGCGCGTCCATACGATCAGAAAGGCTTTTCTCATTCCCCTCGGCATCGATACCGTTCTCCTCTGCAGCCTCTTCGTCCTGTCCCTGCTGTCGGGTTCCACAACGGAACGGCTTGTTTTCGCGATTTTTTTCTTTCCCTCGCTTTATCTCTTTCTCGAATGTATTTTCCGACGGGTCACGGTCGATGAGGAAGGGCTGGTCATCCGAAGGCTCTGGAGAGAAAAGAAGGCCCCCTGGGGGAGCATCACCCATGTCGGAGGCCTCAGCCTTCACAAAAAGGCCTACATTCTTCTGACAACCCTCAAGGGCTTTCTCATCGTTTCAAACGCGTATGACGATTTCCCGGGGCTGGCGGCAGAGATCGTTTCGAATGTGGATGCCGCAAGGGTGGAGGAGGATGTCCGTCAGTTCACGGGTGACCCCCCGTCCGGAATGGCCCATATCGCAATGGCATGGGTTGCGGCCGTGTTCATGGTCGGCATCCTGGTGATCAAGATCATCTCTTTCACGGCGTGATGACAGGGGCCCGGACGCAGGGCCGTCATGAAAGGAGTCCGCTGGTTCATGGCACCGAAAAAGCATTTATCCATCCCACGTCCGGCTGCAAAGGAAGGCCGGTCCACTCCGGCTGCGGTCTCGGAGGAGATCCTCGAAAAGAAATTGGAGGACATCACCACCATCCTCTCCAAGGTGGGGACGGAGAAGAACCGGATTTACGAGGAAGTGATCTCCATGGTGGACAGATGCCTCGTTCGGATTGCCCTCCGGCGCTCCAATCACGTGAAAAGCGCCGCCGCGACCTACCTGGGAATCAACCGCAACACCTTCCAGAAAAAAGCGGCCGATTGCCCCATCGACCCCGATCCAGAGTAAATGAAAACGGCAAAAAATGCGCAGGAGAATGGCGTGTCGATGAAACCTCCGGGACCGGTGGAAAGGCTTCTGGCCAGGGGTGTCAAGATCCCCAATCCCTTCTGCGTCGATATCGGCGAAGAGGTCGATCCCGAACGCGTTTCGACGAGCGGGGTGGTGTTATACGCGGGGACCAAGATCTCCGGCCCAAAAACACTGATCTCTTCGGGGGTAAAACTGGGCGGCGAAGCGCCGGTCACGGTGGCGGACTGCCGGCTCGGCCGGGATGTCGAGCTCAAGGGGGGATTTTTCAAATCCTCCGTGTTCCTGGATCGGGCGAATATGGGATCCGGCGCCCAGATTCGGGAGGGGTGCCTCCTCGAGGAAGAGGCGAACGGCAGCCACACCGTGGGACTGAAACAGACCATCCTCTTTCCGTTCGTCACGCTGGGCAGCCTGATCAACTTCTGCGACGCCTTGATCTCCGGGGGGACCAGCCGCAGGGATCACAGCGAGGTGGGGAGCTCCTACATCCATTTCAACTACACCCCCAACCAGGACAAGGCGACGGCGTCGCTTCTGGGGGATGTTCCCCGCGGCGTGATGCTCCGGGAGCCCCCGATTTTTCTCGGAGGACAGGGCGGATTGGTGGGGCCGGCCCGAATCGGTTTCGGAACGGTGATCGCGGCGGGGGAGATTTGGCGGGAGGATTGCCCCGAGGGAGGCAAACTGCTCCGGGGGGCGAAAGAACCTTCCTCCGTGAAGGATTTTCATCCCGGGCTCTACGGCGACATCCGGCGGCGGGTGACCAACAATGTCCTCTATCTGGCGAATCTGAAGGCGCTGAGGCAGTGGTATCTCCATGTTCGCTTTTCGTTTCCCGGAGATCCCGAGATGGGGGACGCGCTGCGGAAAGGGGCCGTGGAGATCCTGGATGCGGCGCTGGCGGAGCGCCTGACCCGGTTCAAGGCCCTGGCGGACAAGATGCCGGGATCGATCGAAATCGGCAAGAAATTTCTGCCGGCGGAACATCGCGAGGCGATTCTCCGTCAGCAACGGGAATTCCGGGAGCGGTGGCCTGAGCTGGAGGCCTGCCTGACCGATCGCCGGGAAGAAGCGGCCGGCCGGAGGGAGCGGGACGAATTCCTTCCGAAGCTGTCTGCCGTTCGGACGGCTCAGGGGGATGATTATATCCGCGTGATCCGTTCGCTGGAACCTGAGGTCTCCGCACTCGGGACGCGATGGCTCCAACAGGCGGTCGATTCCGTGGCGCAGGGCGCCTGGGCCTGTGTTCCCGCGTGTCGTTTGTAAAGCGGAACGGGACGGTCCTCGGATTCGTTTCCGTTTGCCGCCGGAGCGCGTCGGTTGATGAAAGGGAGAATGAAAGACGTTACAGATTTGTCTCTTTGATGACCGCACAGCAGAAAAATGTTCCGCCGCGCCGCCGTCCCATCGGTGCGCCGCTATCCCATTTTCCAACATTCCGAAGGGTTGGGACGGTCTCCTTTCACGGCACGGTACTTGCTTTTTCCAACGGGAGGCCCTGATGCTGAAAATGCCATGTTGAGACGCTGCCGCAGGATCGTTCATTTTCTTGTCCATTGCACACTCCATGTCGGGCGCGACCCGCAAAAGGTCGAGCCGCCGGCGCTGATCCTGCTCCCCTCTCTTCCCGCGACCCTTTTTTGCGGCCTTGCCGGCATTCTGACACTGCGCATTCCCGGCCGAGTCCCGCAAACCTCACGGCCAACCCCTCAAAACGACATCTCTTCCCTTTTCAGGCAGGCGGCGGAACGCGGCCTGTCGGTGATTCTGCGCGGCAGGACGGGGAAGGACGGGAAACCGCCCGCTGTCGCATCCTATCTGGGCGGGCTGCCGGTCCAGCAGTCGATGGAGCGGGAACTCCTCCGCATGAAGGGGGAGGAAGCCTTTGCGGGGATTTTCTACGATGAGGGAGAGGTCCGCCGCCTGGCCCTTCTTTCCGAAGAAATGAAGTCATTTCTCGCGGACGAGGAGGCGATTCTGGAGGCGCAGGCCTGGCGCATCCCGACGGCCGATCTGGAGACCATCAACCGTGGCCTGGAACTGATCCGGGACATGATCTGGTGGCTGGATCGGGACATCCTGGAAAATGTCGGCAAGATCCGCCTCCTCGCGGGCGCGGACCGCAGTGCGGATGTGGCAAGGGAGGCCCTGCCGAAATACCGGAAACTCAACTTTCTTCTGAACAGCCTGGATCGCCTGGAGGTCCGGGGCCGGGATTCGGCGGGGATACAGATCTCCTTTGTTGCGGAGGATGCCGGTCGCCTTGCCCGGGTTATGACCGGCCTCCGGGAAAGGGGGTTCGGCGAAGAGTTGAAACGGCGGATGTCGCCGGGGGATCTCGCGGACGGGTCGATCGCCCTTTCTCCGCCGGCGGCCCTCTCTTTCACATACAAGACCGCGGAGATCATCGGGGAACTGGGCCGCAATGTGCGTGAACTGAGAAAGAAGATTGCCGGCGACGGCATCTTCCATGCGCTGGCGGGCCTCCCGGTGAAGTTCGAGACCGCCCTGACCCACACCCGCTGGGCGTCGGTCGGTTCGATCACGGAGGAAAACTGCCATCCCATCGGCAACTTCACATTTTCACTCGTCAAGGCCGCAACCGGGGCGACAGAGAAATTCTATCCCGCCTATGGGAAAGGTTCCTGGAACATCCAGGTGGTCCTCAACGGGGACATCGACAACTACGCGGCGTTGCGGGAGGATCTGGAGACGGTGGGGATGTCGATCGCGCCGGAGGTCACGACGGATACGAAGATCATCCCGCTCCGGATTGAAAAGTACCTGTTCGCGGGGAAGGAGATGACGGAGGCCTTCCGGCTGGCCGTGAACGATTTTGAAGGCTCCCATGCGATCGCCATGACCAGCAATGCCGAACCGGGAAGGATCTTCCTCGCCCTGAAGGGGAGCGGCCAGGCCATTTACATCGGGATCACCCCCGACCGGTACCTTTTCTCCTCGGAGCTCTACGGCCTGGTGGAGGAGACGCCCTTTTTCGTCAAGATGGACGGCGAGAAGGCTTCCGACCCCGAGAAACCGGAAGCCCGGGGGCAGATTGCCGTTCTGGATCAGGACTCCGCCGGCGGGGCGGCCGGGATTCGGATGCTCCGCTACGACGGGACCCCCCTTCCGGTCGGTGAAGACGCGGTCATGCGGGCGGAGATGACGACGCGGGACATCGACCGCGGCGCCTATCCCCACTATTTTCTGAAGGAGATCACCGAGTCGGCCCTCTCCGTCCGGAAGACTCTCCGCGGCAAATACCGGATCGAGCGGCAGGAGGGCGTCGGGAAGGCCGTCTTCAATCTCGGCCCGGATGTCGTGCCGGAAGGAATTCGGGAAGCCCTTCGCGGCAGGAGGATCCGGCGGATCGTCCTGATCGGCCACGGGACGGCGGCCGTGGCCGGAAGCGCCGTGGCCGACGCGATGGAGCGCTGCCTTTCGGGAAGCGGAATCCGGATCGAGGCCCGGGTCGCCTCGGAACTGAGCGGCTTCTTCCCGGAGCGTGAACTCGGCGATACGCTGGTCATTCCGATCACCCAATCGGGGACGACGGCGGACACCAACCGCGCCGTGGCGATGGCCGTGGAGCATGGGGCGAAGACGATCGCGATCGTCAACCGCCGTCAGTCCGACATCACGACCCGGGTGGACGGCGTTTTGTACACCTCCGACGGCCGGGACATCGAGATGGCCGTCGCCTCCACCAAGGCCTTCTATTCCCAGATCGTGGCCGGGCATCTGCTGGCCCTCGACCTGGCTTCGCTTCTCTCGACATTGTCCGATGAGCGGATCACGGAGGAGCTCCGTCTGCTGGAACGTGCGCCGGAAATGATGGGAATGGTCCTCGCGCGAAAGGAGCAGATCCGCGACGCCGCGGAACGGCTGGTGAGGGGAAAGCGCTACTGGGCGGTCGTGGGGAGCGGGCCGAACAAGGCGGCGGCCGATGAGATCCGGATCAAGCTGAGCGAGCTCTGCTACCAGACCATCTCGTCCGATGTGGTGGAAAACAAGAAACATATCGATCTCTCCGCCGAGCCGCTGATCCTGGTTTGCGCCGCGGGGAGCCCGGAAGCCGTCATGGGGGACATCGTCAAGGATGTGGCGATCTTCAAGGCCCACAAGTCGAGCGTGGTCGTTTTTGCCGACGAAACGGAGGGACGGTTCGATGCGTTGGCCGACGCCGTGATCCCGATCCCGCCCGGACCGCAGCCGCTTCCGGTCATTCTGAACACGGTGGCGGGCCATCTCTTCGGCTATTACGCGGCATGCAGCATCGATGCGGATGCGCTGTTCCTGCGGGCCTTCAAGAGCCGCCTCGATCTGCTGATGGTGGATCACGCGCGGAAAAAACTCTCCGTCGATGAAAGCCTTGCCGACGGACGCCTGCGCCGATTGGTGAACGAATTCACGGCCCAGCTCCAGCGGCGCAAGAGCCGGGGCGCCTTTGTGCAAAACGGCGTGGGGACGATCTCCGATTTGCTGCTGCTTCTGAAATATGCGGCCGGAAAACTGCCGATCGACGACTTTCGGCACGATTTTCCCGGGGAATCGGCGGCCTCGCCCATCGACCTGCTCGATGCCACGCTCGGACACGCCGTGGACGAGCTTTCCCGCCCGATCGACGCCATCCGTCACCAGGCGAAAACGGTGACGGTGGGGACCACCCGGAAAGAGGCGCCGCCCAGCGGTCTCCTCTTCGACTTGCTGACGGAGAACGCCTTCACGGTGAAATCCCTGCTCGGCACGAATGTCCTCGCCCTTCGACGGCTGCAGAAGGCGGTGTCCGCGGTGAACGGATATACCCTCTATGCGGTGAATCATCTCAATGCCGACGGAAAACCGGGGAACGATGCGACGATTGCGATTCTCAAACGCAGCGGCGTCTCCGTCGGGATGCCTTCGCGGGCGGACAAATCCAATCTGCTGATGGGGACCAAGAAGGGGATCGTGGCCTCCGGCCGGGTCTACGTGGGGCAGGGAAAATCGGACGGCGCCCCTGTTGTGATCCTTCCCGTTCTCGGGGCGAGGGAGAGGGTCGAACATCTGCTGCTGGCCCATGTGGCGTTCAACGAGACGCTTTCCGTCCCGGAACGGAAGGGGCTCCTGGGCGAGCGGGTGGAGGATATCCGGAATCTCATCCAGGAATACAACCTGGCGTGGGATGATCGCTGTCTCGGGCAGGTTCCGCTGGCCGTTCTTCTCGGAGAACCGGTGGAGGTGATCGCGGGATGGATTCGCCGGAATCTCGATCTGCGGGCTCCCCTGGATACGGATTCGGGGTCGGAGCGGCGGTCGGGAATCGGCGACCGATGATTTCGGGGCGTGTTATTGGATCGAAGGAGGCAGGGCGTCCGGACCGTCTCGGGAGGCGGAACCGGGGCAGGGCCTTTTCCGGCGACTGCAGGGGGTGATGATGAAGACAAAATTCATTTTTGTGACGGGAGGGGTGCTCTCGTCGCTCGGCAAGGGGCTGGCGGCGGCGTCCATTGCGGCCGTTCTCGAATGCCGCGGCCTCCGGGTGACCAACCAGAAGCTGGACCCCTACATCAATGTCGATCCGGGGACGATGAGCCCCTTTCAGCACGGGGAGGTTTTCGTGACCGACGACGGGGCGGAGACGGACCTCGATCTCGGCCATTACGAACGCTTCACCGGCACACGGATGGGCAAAGAGAACAACCTCACGACCGGGCAGGTCTATTTCTCGGTCATCTCCAAGGAGCGGCGGGGGGACTATCTGGGCAAGACCGTTCAGGTCATTCCGCACATTACGAACGAGATCAAGGAGTACATCCGTAAAACGGCGGAGGGGTTCGACGTGGCGATCGTGGAGATCGGCGGGACCGTGGGCGACATCGAGAGCCTGCCGTTTCTCGAGGCCATCCGTCAGTTCCGCAACGAGGCCGGTCGGGAGAACGCCATCTTCATCCATTTGACCTGGGTTCCCTTCATCAAGACGGCGGGCGAGGTGAAGACGAAACCGACGCAGCACAGCGTCAAGGCCCTTCGGGAGATCGGCATCCAGCCGGACATCCTTCTGTGCCGGACGGAGAATTTTCTCTCCGAGGCGATCAAAGCGAAGATTTCCCTCTTCTGCAACGTTGAAGTGGCGTCCGTGTTTACCGCAAAGGATGTGGGTTGCATCTATGAGGTTCCTCTGATCTTCCATCGGGAAGGTCTGGATCAGAAGATCGTCGATCTGCTGAACATCTGGACCGGCCGGCCCCACCTCGATGCGTGGGAAAACGTGGTCGACCGGTTCCTCCGTCCCGCCCATGACGTGACGATCGCGATCGTGGGGAAATATGTGAACCTGACCGACTCCTACAAGAGCCTCAACGAGGCGCTTTACCACGGCGGGATCGCCAATGACTGCCGTGTCCATCTGTGTTACGCCGATTCCGAGAGGATCGAAAAAGAGGGGCTGGGCGCCCTTCTGGACGGCGCCGACGGCATCCTTGTCCCCGGCGGGTTCGGCAACCGGGGGATCGAGGGGATGATCACCGCCGTCGAGTGGGCCCGGACCCGGGGGGTGCCGTTCTTCGGAATCTGCCTGGGGATGCAGATGGCCGTTGTGGAATACGCGAGGAATGTCTGCGGCCTGAAACGGGCAAACAGTTCCGAGTTCGATGCGGACACCCCCTACCCCGTGATCGACCTGCTTCCCGAGCAGAAGCAGGTCACCGAGAAGGGGGCGTCGATGCGTCTGGGCGCCTACCCCTGCCTCCTTGAAAAAGATTCGTTCGCCTGCGCGGCTTACGGGGAGGCACAGATCAGCGAGCGGCACCGCCATCGGTATGAATTCAACAACGAGTTTAAAAAAGTCATGGTGGAGAAGGGGCTCAGGATCACCGGCATCTCCCCGGACGGACGTCTTGCGGAGATTGTCGAGATCGGCAGCCACCCGTGGTTCCTGGGCTGCCAGTTCCATCCCGAGTTCAAGTCGCGCCCGACGAAACCCCACCCGCTGTTCATCCATTTCATCCGTGCGGCCCTGGCGGGGAAAAGGAAAGGGTAGTGAAGTTGGAGAGGTGCCATGACCGGAAAAGCCCTGTTTGACGATTGGCCGGAACGCTACGACCGCTGGTTCGAGACCCCGGTGGGGAAGGCGGTCCTGCATTATGAGAGCGAACTCATCCTGTCGCTGCTCCGGCCCGGGAAAGGGGAGAGGATTCTCGACGCCGGAAGCGGAACGGGGATCTTCACACGGCAATTCCTTGCCCGCGGGGCGGAAGTGGTCGGTGTGGACATTTCGCCGGCCATGCTGCGGCATGCGAAGAAAAAGAATCGGCCGGACGGGGATCCCCGCAACGGGGGAGAAACGCAGCCTGCGGTCTCCGGGGGGCCGGAGATGCCCTTTGCAGCCGTGGCGGCCGACATGGTCTCCCTGCCCTTTGCCGGCGGGTCTTTCGCCAAGACCGTTTCGGTGGCGGCGCTGGAGTTCATCGCGGATGAAAAGAGGGCCGTCGCGGAACTGTTTCGCGTGACCAGGTCGGGTGGGGAGGTCGTCGTGGCGACGCTCAACAGCCTGAGCCCCTGGGCGGTCCGGCGGGGCGCGGAGGCAAGGCGGGATCCGGAGTCGATCTTCAACCGCGCCTTCTTCCGTTCGCCCGCGCAGCTCCTCGCGGCGGCGCCGGTTCCCGGCATCGTCCGCACCGTGATCCACTTCGACAAGGGGGACGATCCCGCGACATTCGATCGGAGCGAACGGGAGGGGGCGGGGAGAGAGACGGGGGCGTTCGTGGCCGCCCGCTGGCAAAAGAAATGAAGGCGAATCTTGAGAATGTGACCATTGTGCTGAAAGGGCCGAAATTCCCCGGGAACGTCGGTTCGGCGGCGCGATGCGCCATGAACATGGGCATCGAAAAGATGATCGTCGTCGGGAACCGAAACCTCGACGATGAGGCGGTCCGGCAGATGGCGACCCATGTGGCGAAGCGGATCGTCGAAGGGATTCGTCATTTCGACACCCTCGACGAGGCGCTGGCCGATTTCACATGGGTCGTCGGGACGACGGCCCGGCACGGATCGGGGCGGGGGCCCGCCGTCTTCCCGCGCCGGATGGCGGAGATTCTGGCCGGACTGTCGCAGAAAAACGGGATTGCGCTGCTCTTCGGTCCCGAAGACACGGGACTGACGAATGACGATCTCCGGTTCTGTCAGACCGTGGTCACGATCCCCACCGTCGGGTTCAAGTCGCTGAACCTTTCGCATGCGGTCATGGTGATCTGCTACGAGCTTCTGCTCGCGCGGATGGAGGGGGAGGCGAAGATCCAGCCGAAGCTCGCCTCCTCCCGGGAGCTGGAGGGGATGTACGCCCAGCTCAAGGAGACCCTGCTGGCGATCGGGTTTCTGCTGCCGGACAATCCCGACTACTGGATGATGCACCTCCGCCGTCTTTTCTCCCGCACGACGCTGCAGGCCCGGGAGGTCAAGATTCTCCGGGGAATCTGCCGGCAGATCGAGTGGTACGGCGACCACAAACCGCGCAAATCTTCTTGACTTTCCTCCCCGGGGTTCGTATGTAACGACCCTGAACATCGGGTTCGGGACAGAGAGCTCTTTGCGCCGAAGCGCGAGATTTTTCAAAGGCTTCGCGGATGCAGGGGGCTTCGAAGAACGTCCCGTCAGAAACGGAGAATCGGACGTGAAGACATTTTCTTTTACGGGCGCCAAAAAAATCGTTTTCGGAAACGGCAGTTTCGCGGCTCTGGCGGAGCACCTGGCGGAGCTGAAGGTCCGCCGGCCGCTGGTCGTCCTCGACGGGAATCTGGCGGCGTCGGGCTTCGGCGAAAAGGCGGCCGCCGCGCTGGAGAAGGCGAACATCGGGCATGTTCTTTACGACAAGTCGGTACCGGAGCCGCCGCTGGAATTGGCGGACGAGGGGGCGAAGCTGGCCCTCGGGAAGAAATGCGACGGCGTCGTCGGCATCGGCGGCGGCAGCGCGATGGACCTGGCCAAGGCGATCGCGGTGCTGGCGGCGAACCGGGGAAAGGCCGAAGATTACCTCGGACTCAACAGGATCCCCGGTCCGGGTCTGCCGAAGGTCATGGTTCCGACCACCGCCGGAACGGGAAGCGAAGTGACCTTCACCGCCGTCTTCATCCGGAAGAAGCTCAAGAAGAAGGAAGGCATGAACAGCCCCCACCTCTATCCGGAGCTGGCGCTGCTCGATCCGGAGTTGACGCGGTCGCTCCCGCCGCATGCGACGGCAACGACGGGGATTGACGCGCTCTGCCACGCGATCGAGTCCTACACCTCGGTCAATGCGTCACCGATGAGCGAAATGGTCTCGCTGGAGGCGATCGGGTTGATCTCCGACAACCTGCGGACGGCGGTGCACGACGGCGCAAACCTCGAGGCCAGGGAGGCGATGCTGCTGGGCAGCCTCTACGCGGGTCTCGGTCTGGCCAACGCCGGCGTGACGGCGGTCCACTCGCTCTCCTATCCGCTGGGCGGGAAATACGGCGTTTCCCACGGCCTGGCCAACACGATCATGCTTCCGCGCGTGATGGCCTTCAATCTCCCGGGAGCCCGGGAAAAATTCGTCGATATTGCGGAGACCATGGGGGAGAAGGTCGACGATCTGCCGATCCGGGAGGCGGCCTACCTGGCCGTGGCGGCGGTGGAATCGCTGATCGAGGACTGCGGGGTTCTCACGACGCTCGAGGAGCTCGAGATCCCGGAAAAGGATTTTCCCGCGCTGGCGAAGGCGGCGATGACGGTTGCCCGCCCGCTGGCCAACAATCCATGCCGAATGACGCTCGAAGACATGGTCGAGATCTATCAGGAATGTTATTCGTAAAAACATGAAATGGGAAAATGGGGACAGGGTGCTGCATCCTGTCCCCATTTTCCCGCACGGAGTGATCATAAGGAGGTTAAGGCTATGGCCGGTTCGGAACTGCTCGGGAAGGAAGAATTGAAGGAGCTCTCCGTTCTCTTCAAGACGGGGATCCTGGCCCGCTATTCGCTGGATCAGGAACGCAAGGGGATCTGGAAGGTCAGGGATTTCGAGAGGGCCTTCGCCAAATACTTCGGTTCCGCCCATGCCCTCGGGGTGAGCTCGGGCACCTGCGCCCTCAAGGTCGCCCTCACGGCCCTCGACGTGGGCCCCGGCGACGAGGTGATCTGTCCGGCCTTCACGTTTATGGCCACCTACGAGGCGGTCCTCGAGGTCGGCGGAATGCCGGTCATGGCGGACATCGACGACACCCTGAACCTCGACCCCGAAGATATCCCGAACAAGATCACGCCCCGGACAAAGGCGATCATCCCCGTCCACATGTGCGGGGCCCCGGCGCGGATGGACAAAATCATGAAGGTGGCCAGGAAGCACAAGCTCCTCGTTCTCGAGGACAATGCCCAGGCCTGCGGGGCGAGCATCCGCGGGAAATATACCGGCACCTTCGGCCAGATGGGGATCTTCAGCTTCGACCACTACAAGACGATCACCACCGGCGAGGGGGGGATGATCCTGACCGACGACCTCGATCTCTACCACCGCGCCGAATGGTACCACGACCACGGCCACGACCACCTCTCCACGATCAGCCGCGCCCTGGACGGACGGTCCATCCTGGGTTTCAATTACCGGATGAACGAGGTTCAGGGGGCCATCGGCCTGGCCCAACTGCGGAAACTCAACCGGGTTCTGGCGGCCCAGCGGAAGAACAAGGCGGTCCTTGCGGCGATGCTGGCCCCGATCCCGGGTCTGAAATTCCGGGCGGTTCCGGATCCGGAGGGCGATTCGGCGACCCATCTGGCCTTCAACCTGCCCACGGAAACCCAGGCCAAGGCCTTCCGGAAGGCGCTGGCCGCGGAGGGGATCGGGACGACCATCTTCAAGGAGAACTTCTGGCATTACGTTCCCAACTGGGAGCACTTCCTGGCCAAATCCACGGCCCAGACGAAGACGGCCTTCAACGACCCGCGGAACCGGAAGGTCACCTACAGCCGCAAGGCGATTCCCAAGGCGGACGACCTGCTCGGGCGCACCCTGGTGATGGGCGTGAATGTAAAGATGCCCGCCGCAGCGTTCAAAAAGATCCGGAAGGCGATCGAGAAGGCAGCCCAGGCTCTGTAGACGGGTCTTGTGCGCTTCGCCGGGCCGGATATTTTTGAAGTGAAAATCTCCACTGCGCATGCTGTGCAGGCACCGGCCCTGCAGCAATGTTGAAAGGATAAGAGAAGAATGATCGTGGTCACCGGCGGCGCCGGGTTCATCGGCAGCGCGTTTGTCGCGAAGCTCAACGCAGAGGGGATCGAAGACATCATCGTCGTCGACGATCTTGGGGCGTCCGACAAGTGGAAGAACCTCGTGAAGCGGCGTTACGTCGATTACCTGCACAAGAGCGTTTTCCTCCATATGATCGAATCGGACCGGATCCCGTTTCCGGTCGATGCGGTCGTCCACATGGGGGCCTGCTCTTCGACGACGGAGCGGGACTGCAATTACCTCATGGAGAACAATTTCCATTACACCAGCCTTTTGGCCCAGTGGGCGGTGGAAAAGGGCGTCCGTTTCCTCTACGCGAGCTCGGCGGCGACATACGGCGACGGCTCGCGGGGATTCTCCGACGAGGATGAAACCACCTTGCGGCTGCGGCCGATCAACATGTACGGCTATTCCAAGCAACTCTTCGACCTGAGGGTCCTGCGCGAGGGAATGGCGGACCGGGTGGCCGGAATCAAGTTCTTCAACGTCTTCGGCCCGAACGAGTACCACAAGGGCGAGATGACGAGCGTGGTCTTCAAGGCCTTCCGCCAGATCCGCGAAACGGGCCGTGTCCGGCTTTTCAAATCGTACCGGCCGGAATATCCCGACGGCGGCCAGATGCGGGATTTCGTCTACGTCAAGGATTGCATCCAGGCGCTCTGGTGGCTGCTGAACCACCGGGAGGTCAACGGGATCTTCAACCTCGGGACAGGGCGGGCGCGGGCCTGGAACGATCTGATCCGGGCGGTATTCGCGGCGATGAATCTCCCGCCGGCGATCGATTACATCGAGATGCCGGAGGCGATTCGCGAGCAGTACCAGTATTTCACCGAAGCGAAGATGGACAAGCTCCGCGCCGCCGGCTGCCCGGTTTCGTTCGGGGCGCTGGAGGAGACGGTTGCCGATTACGTGCAGTTCCTGAGCGATCCGGATCCCTACCTCTGAGGAAAATCTTTATGTCCGTCCAGGTGGTCTGCATCATCCCGTCCCGGTACGAATCGACCCGTTTTCCCGGCAAGCCGCTTGCCGACCTTGCGGGAAAGCCGATGATTCAACACGTCTATGAACGGGTCTTGAAAGCCATGAGCGTGTCGTTCGCCGCCGTCGCGACCGATGACGAGCGGATCTTTGCGGCGGTCCGGGCCTTCGGCGGCCGGGCGGTGATGACCTCGCCCCGCCACCGGTCGGGGACGGACCGCATTGCCGAGGCGGTCGAGACGATGGGATTGCGGGACGACGACATCGTCGTAAATGTCCAGGGGGACCAGCCCCTTTTCGAGCCGTCCCAGGTGGACGAGGTGGTCGGGCCGCTTCTTCAGGACGTCTCCATCCCCATGTCCACATTGATCTACCGGATTGTCCGTGGCGAGGAGATCACCCATCCGAATGCCGTCAAGACCGTGTTCGACCGGAACCATTTCGCACTCTACTTTTCCCGTGCGACGATCCCTTTCGTTCGAGACGCGGCCAGGAAGGGCGAATATTTCAAGCACCACGGGATCTACGCCTACCGCCGCCATTTTCTGCGCACGTTCACCTCCCTTCCCGAGGGAATTCTGGAGCGGCTTGAGGCGCTCGAGCAGCTCCGCGCCCTCGAAAACGGCTACCGGATCAAGGTGGTCGTCACATCGCATGATTCCGTCGAGGTGGACACCCCCGTGGAGCTTGAAAGGGTCCGGCGTCTGATCACGGGGGAAACCCAATAGGGACAGCGCCCTATTTTTCATGAAACGCAAATAACGGACGAATGGGGCGCTGTTCCCATAAGTCGGGAGAGAGTGATGATCGATATCGAATATTTGAAGAGAATCAAATTGGTTTCCGAACCTTTCGGCCAGAAAATAGTGGCTCATTTGCTGCTTCTGCCCAATTACCGCATCTTTCAGAAGGTGGACATCCGGATCGAGAATGCCGAGCGGATTCCGCGCGGGGAAAGCGTGATCTTCGCGATGAATCACACGGACCGGTTCAACTACTGGCCTTTTCAGTACAAGCTTTTGAAAATGCGCGAATTTCCCTTTACGACCGTCTGGGTGAAGGCCAAATATTACAAAAACGCATTCCTGGCCAAAGGGCTGGATCTCTGCAACCTGATCCCCGTGCCGTCGATGGGGTATCTCATCGAAGAGTATTACCGGAAGACATTCAGACGAAAGATGGACAGGGGGTTGTATCGAGCGGTCAAGGATGTGATCGACGGACGGATTGCCGAAATGGGACCGCAGCAACAAGCCGCGATCGAGGCGCTTCAGAAGATGGGCGAACATTTCTCCGATTTCATTCAGACGCAGTATGAAGGGGTGATGGAGAAGGTCGCGGAACTGAGCCGGACGGCCCTTTTCGAACGGAAGCTCAATCTGATCATCTTTCCGGAAGGCACCCGTTCCGTGAAGCTGGCGGAGGGGCGGACCGGCCTGGCCCAGCTTGCCCTCCACACGGAAAAACGGATTGTCCCGGTGGCCTGCAACAACTCCGAACAGGTGTACCGGGGAAGTCTTCCCTTTGCCCGGAGCGGCCGGATCACCTACCGGATCGGGACGCCGCTGTCCGTTCATGACCGGCTCCGGGACTTCCGGATCCGGGAGCCGTTTCGCCTCCTGTCCCGGGAATCACAGCAGCGTTATCGCGACCATTTCGAAGGGGTGACGAGGATCGTCATGGAGAGCATCGAACGGATGCTCGATGAGAAATACCGCCGGGGCTATGCCGCCACCTGACGTGTCCGGTTGTCCGGCGGGGTGATGCGACGGTCTCGGCCTTCGGCTCTTCACGCGCTTCCGCGGAAACCGGATTTCCGGATTCGACTTGAAAATCAGACCCCGGGGACGTGCGTGGAAGATTTTTGGGGGTCCCTGCGGGATATCCATCCCTGTCCATGAACCGTCCGTCCGGAAGGCCCTCGCGGGATCTTGCCTGTCGGCCCCTATAGATGGATGTCCGTGCGGGGTTTTTTCTCGCCGCTGGTGTAGTCGTACCAGCCCTTGCCGGTCTTTCTTCCCAGATCGCCCGAGGCGACGAGTTTCCGGAGGGACAGGGCCGGCCGCCACTTGGGGTCTTTGAAGTTCTCCCAGAGCGTTTCCGCAACGGCGAGCCCGATTTCGAGTCCCACGAAATCGCCCAGTTCAAACGGCCCCATCGGATGCCCCAGCCCGAACTTCAGCGCCTTGTCGATATCCTCGATGGTGGCCACCCCCTCCGCCAGGCAGTTGTACACTTCGTTGCGCAGCGCCGCGTTGACCCGGTTGACCAGGAATCCCGGCCCGTCCTTGACGAATACGCCGACCTTGCCGATCCGGTCGGTGATCTCCTTGATCGTCCGGATCGTCTCGTCCGATGTCTTGAGCCCGCGGATGATCTCCACCAGCTTCATGACGGGCACGGGGCTGAAGAAATGCATGCCCGCGAACCGGTCCGGCCGATTCGTTGCCGTCGCCAGCTCCGTGATCGGAATGGACGAGGTGTTGCTGGCAAAAAGGGCATGCGGAGGGCAGATCTCCTCCAGTTGCCGGAACAGATCCAGCTTCGCCGGCTTGTTCTCGATGATCGCCTCGATGACGAGTTCGCAATCCCCGGCCGGGGCCAGCTCCGTCGTGGTGATGATCCGCCCCAGCGTCGCCTTTTTGTCCGTCTCGGAAAGCTTGCCCTTGGCGACGCTCCCGCTGAGGTTCTTCTCGATGGCGGCCATTCCCTTGGCGACGAATGCATGGGCAATGTCCCTCAGCAGCACGTCGTATCCCGCCCCGGCCATCACCTGTGCGATGCCGGATCCCATGAATCCGGCGCCAACCACCATGATCCGTTTGATCTCCACGTTTCCTCCTTTTCGGCAGTGAGAGTGTTTTAAAGTCCCAGGTAGGTTTTTCGCAGAACTTCGTCGGCAAGCAGTTGCCGGCCCGTTCCCTGGGCGATGATCTTGCCCGAGGAGAGAACGTAGTTGCGGTGGGCCATCTGGAAGACCGAGCCGACCTCCTGTTCCACCAGCAGGATCGTGATGCCCAGGCGGCTGATTTCGGAGATTTTGTCGAAAACCTCCTGGCGGATCAGCGGGGCCAGACCCGTGGAGGGTTCGTCGATGCACAGGAGCTTCGGATCGGACATAAAGGCCCTTCCGATGGCCAGCATCTGCTGTTCCCCGCCCGAAAGCGTTCCGGCAATTTGCCGGGATCGCTGTTGAAGCAGCGGAAACAGGGCATAGACCTTGTCCAGCGTTTCGCTGCGTTTTTTCCGGTCTTTCTGGAGATAGGCGCCCGCCAGAAGATTTTCCAGAACGGTAATTTCCCGGAAGGGCCTTCGGCGCTCCGGGCAAAGAACGAGTCCCCTCCGGACGATTTCGTGGGCCGGAATCTGATCGATCCGTTCGCCGTTGAAGGTCACCGACCCTTCCAGCGCGATTTCGCTGCCCGTGGACCGCCGCTTGATCTCCCTTTCCCAGGCGACCAGGCCGCTGATGGCCCGGAGGGTCGTGGATTTGCCGGCCCCGTTCGGTCCGACCAGGCTGACCAGTTCCCCGGCTTCGACAGACAGGCTCAGATCGTTGATCAGGACGGCTTTTTCGTACCGGACGTTCAAATGGGCGATCTCCAGCAGCAAGGTTATTGTCCTCCCCCCTGACCCAGATAGGCCTCGATGACCCGCGGGTTGTTCACCACCTCCTCGGGCGTTCCCTCGGCCAGCAGTGTTCCGAAATTGAGGACCACGATGCGATCCACGATCTTCATGAGCTGCTGCAATTTGTGTTCGACAATGATCATCGCCGGACCCTCGCTGTGGAGTCTGCCGAATCGCCCGCCCTTGTGGAGCCTCCGGATGGATTTGGCCATCAGATCGGTTTCCGCCGGGCTGAGTCCGCCGAAGGGCTCGTCCAGCAGCAGCAGCTCCGGGTCCGTCGCGACGGCCCGTGCAACCTCCAGCCGCTTGAGATCGCCCTGGGACAGCGTGGAGGCCTTTTCCAGGGCCATATCCGAAATGCCCGCGAACTCGAGGGCATCCATGGCCTTGGCCTCGACGAGCTTGACCCACTCCCCGCGCCTCATGGAGCGGGGGGAGAGGCAGGAGACCATGACGTTGGCGATGATCGGCAACCGGCGGAAGGGCCTCATGTTCTGAAAGGTGCAGGCCACGCCCAGGTTGACGATATCCCAGGTCTTCCTGCCCACGAGCTGTTTTCCGCGGAAGCGGACGCTCCCCGAGTCCGGCTTCAGAATCCCGGTCAGCAGACGCAGCAGCGTGGTCTTTCCCGCCCCGTTGGGGCCGATGAGACCCAGCACCTCCTTTTGCTCCATGCGGAAACCGACCTTGTTGACCGCCTGCAGCCCCCCGAAGCTCTTGGACAGCCCCTCCACTTCGAGAAAAGGTTCGGCCATGTCAACCCCCCTCGACCTCTTCCCGCAGCTCCCGGCGGGAGACCTTGCCCACATCGGTCTTGGGCAGTTCCCCCCGGAACTCGACGATCTTGGGCACCTTGTAGTGGGCCAGTTTCTGCGCGCAGAACTCGATGATTTCCCCTTCCGAGACCTTGCCCCTCGCCTCGCTTTCGAGAACCACATAGGCCTTGATCAGATGGCCCACCGACGGATCCGGCACGCCGACCACGCCGGCGGCCTTGATCTGCGGGTGCTGATAGAGGACCTCCTCCACATGCCTGGCGAAGACCGAATATCCCTTGTATTTGATCAGGTCCCGCTTGCGGTCGAAGAAATGAAAATACCCTTCTTCGTCCATGCTGACCAGATCGCCGGTGCGCAGCCACATCTCTCCGTCGATTTCGATCATGGATTCTTTCGTGCTCTCCGGCCGTTTCCAGTATCCCTGCATGATGTTCGGCCCAGACAGGATCATTTCGCCCACCTCTCCCACCGGCAGAAAACCGCTTCCGTCCGGATCGATGATGGCGGCCTTGACATTCGGCAGGGGCACCCCGAAAAATCCCCTCTTGTGGCGGTGGAGAGGGGTGCTGTGGCTGACGGCCGTGGTTTCGGTCATGCCGTATCCCTCGAAGATCTTGGCCCCGGTCCTTTTTTCCCAGGCCTCGATGGTCGATTCGTGAAGGGTGTCGGCCCCGCAGGCAAGCAGTTTGAGGCGCTTCCAGTCGATCCGGTCCGTTTTCTCGTACTCCTTGAGATATTCGAAGAGGGTGGGCACGCCGTAGAATCCCGAGGCCTGGTAACGCTCCATCGCCGAAAGGATCTGATCGATGTCCGGGGTCGTGAACAGGACAAGGGTGGCCCCCTGAACCAGCCCGGCGAGCATGACGACCACCTGGCCGTAGATATGGAAAAAGGGCAGGAAGGCAATGATGACCTCTTTCCCCTCTTCCAGAACGGGCCAGAAGGCCAGGGCCTGACCCTGCAGCGCGACGAGATTGCGATGGGTCAGCATGGCCGCCTTCGGAAGGCCGGTCGTCCCCCCGGTGTAGGGCAGAACGGCCAGATCTTTCCGGGGATCGATCGTCACCGGCGGCGGCGACGGCGGATACTTTTTCAGAAGCCCCTGAAAGGAGTACATCCCTTTTCTGCTCAGCGTTTCAGCCGAAAGGGCCGCCTTTTCGCCTCCGCTTTTGGCCTTCCTGGCGCCCTTGCCGAGCCATTTCTTCAACGCGGGCAGATACTCGTCGATGCTGGTCAGAATCACCCGTTCCAGGGGGACTCCGGTCTTGTCCAGATTGTCGAAGAGAATGTCCTGGCACACGGCGGTTCGGGCCTCGCTGTCCTCAAGCTGGTGTTTCACCTCGATGCTGGTGTAGACCGGACTGATCGGTGTGACTTTGGCGCCCAGCCGGAGAACGGCGAAATAGGCAATGACGTACTGGGGGCTGTTCAAAAGGTACAGGGCTACGGTATCCCCCTTGCCCACCCCCAGATCGGCCAGCGCCGTCGCCATACGGTCGACCAGTTCCTTGAGTTCCCGGTAGTTGATCTTTCTTCCGTAAAAGATCAGCGCGGGCTTGTCCCCGTATTGATCCGCCGTCCGGTCGAACAGATCCGGCACCGACAGATCGGGAATGTCGATTTCGGCCGGCACCCCTTCCGCGTAATATTTCAGCCAGGGTTTGGACAGGTAGGCCTCTTTCGGATTCATACGCGCATCTCCCCCATGCTGTTGTCGCGAGCCCGTTCAGGATATCCGGGTTTGCTCTTCCCCGGTTCCCATACCCTCCCGGAACCTTCAATCCAGACCCGCCGTGCAGACCCGGCATGTCTTCCGCGTTGCCGCGTTTCTGATTTTGCACCGGGGACATTCCTTCTCGATCTTGTCTCGAACCCAGTGGATCAACCCTTCCGGCATGTACAAAAGGATCACCAGCACGACGGCCGCAAAGATCATGGTCCGGTACTCGGGCCAAATGCGGAAAAACTCCAGAAGGGGATAGAGGATGAAAACCGCCCCGATGGGGCCGTAGATCGTTGCCGCCCCGCCGAAGATCGCCCAGATCACCACCATGAACGACATGGAAACCTCCAGCGTGGAGGGCCCGGCGATCCGCATGTAATGCGCGTAAAGCCCGCCCGCAATCCCGGCAAAAAAACCGCTCAGGCAGAAGGCCAGCAGTTTGTAACGGGTTGTGTTGATGCCGGAGGCCTTGACGGCCAGCTCGTCCTCCCGGATGGCGTGGAAAATGATTCCCGTGTTGGAATCGGTGATTTTCCACATGATGACGGCCAGGACCAGCATGGTGCCGACATGGAGATAATAGTTGCCGATCAGCGAGTTCGTGAAACGGGTCATTCCGGAGAGGCCGAATTCGCCGCCCGTATATTGAGGAAGCGCGAAAATGATGCCGGTCAGAATAATCGGAAACGCCAGGGTGGTCAGCGCCAGATAGGTATGCTTCAGCCGCAGGCAGGGGATGCCGACAATCAGCCCGGCCAGGACGGCGACGACGGCGCCCAGCGGCACGCTGCCCCACGGGGGGATGTGGGCATGGAGATTGATCAGGGCCGATGAGTAGGCCCCGACCCCGAAGAAAAGCGCATGGCCGAAATTCATCTGGCCCGTGAATCCGGAAAGCAGATCCCAGCTGGCGGCCAGGATGGCAAAGATGCTGGTCAGAATGACGATCCGGACAATGTAGGGATCCTGATGGATCAGCGGGAGTCCGAGCAGAACGACAAAAAAAAGACCGACGATGACCCGGCTCGGGAGGACCAGCACCTCATTTCGGATGATTTTGAAAAATTTCTTCGCGTAAAACAGAGCAAGACCCATGGCTACCTCTCCTCCTCAAAAGCGACGCCGAAGAGGCCCTCCGGCCGGATCAGCAGAACCAGGATCATGATCGTCAGGGCCACGGATCCCTTGAGAAAGGCTCCTTTGGGGACGAGAAAAACCACGAGGGCTTCCGTAAATCCCAGGATGAAGGCCGCCACAAAACTTCCCTTGATGCTGCCCAGGCCGCCCAGAACGACCACGGCCATCATGATGATCAGGGGCTCCATCCACATGTAGGGATTCAGGACGGTCAACGGGGCGAGCACGGCGCCGGTCAGACCGGCGAGCGCGACGGAAATCCCCAACGTGATCATGGCCAGGCGGCTCTCGTTCATCCCCATGAGATTGGCCACCTCCCGGTCCTCGGCCATGGAACGAATGGCCAGCCCCAATCTGGTTTTCATCAACAAAAGCCAAACGGCCCCCAGCGTCACAAGCACCACGCCGAAGGTCAGCAGTTGCTGATAAAAGACCTTGACCCCCCCGACCGTAAAATATCCGGCGATCAGGAAATCCACGGTCCGGTAGTCCCCGGTGAACAACCGCAGCGTGACCTCCTGAAACACCATGGCCAACGCGATCGTGGCGATCAGGACGGCGCCTTCATGTTCGCGGATCGGATCGATGAGAAACTTGTAAACCAGCAGTCCCAAAACGGTCACCGCCGCAACGGCAATCAGCATGGACAGCAGGGGATTCAGACCTGTTCTGACGGACAGAGAATAAATGCAGTAGGCGGCGACCATATAGAAGGCGGTGTGGGCGATGTTGACAATGCGGGCCACGCCGAAGATGAGGGAAAACCCGATAGCCAGCAAGGCCAGCATGCTGCCCGTGATCAGACCGGTAATGAGGATATTCATAATGCCTCAGGAAATGCGCTGGATGTCGATTGGAGAAGGAGGATGCGAAGGGCAGCCGGACAGCAGAAGCGAAACGGCCGTCCCCCGCATCCTTGCCATGACGATTACTTTTTCAGCCAGGGCGGCAGTTTCATCGGGACGATCCCTTTATAGGTGGCCTCGGGTCCGTCCGGCGTGAGCTTCCACTTGTTGGGCCAAACCCCGACCAGTTTGCCGTCCTGCCATTGGACGCCCAAGCTGGTCAGATACCCCGGGCCCCAGGTCAAATCATGGGTCGGCTTGCCGTCCTTGGTCTTTTCATATTTGACGATGCCGCTGGGCACCTTATACTCCCGGTTTTCCAGATGGGCGACAATCTTGTCGGCATCCAGACTCCCCACGGCTTCGATGCTGGGGACCAGGGCATACATGATGGCGTCATGGGTGCCGCCGGCCGTGTAGGTCGGGGTTTCATTGAATCTTTTGATGAATTTGTCCATGAACGGGGTTGTCAATTCATTGTATTCAACCCCCCGGCAATAGGTATTTGTTGTAAAGACGTAATTCCCCATACCCTTGGTGGCTTCCCAGAAACCGTCCTTCTGGGCTTCCACGTTGATGCCGACCTGGGCAGCAGGAATTTTTAGTTCTCCGGCCTGACGGGCAAAGGTAATGCCGACCGAAGCTGAAAAAATTGTAAAGACGATGTTGGCGCCGCTTTTCTGGATGGCCGACAGTTCGGCCGTCACATCCGTTGCCTTGTCGGACGGCTGCCATGTCCCGACCAGCTCCATCCCCAGCTTGGGAATCGTGGCTTGGGCCGCTTTGATCATGCCTTCCGTCCAGGCGGCCTTTTCCGCCACGATGGCGCACTTGATGGGGACGTTCAACTCCTTTTTCATCACGGCGCCTGCCATGGCCAGATGGGCAAAACTGGTCCGCACCAGATAAATGTCGTTGAAGGGGGTTTGCCGGAAGAAGTATTTGTAGCGGCTGTAATTTTCAGCGACACGGGTGCACAGGGCCGTGGTGGCCGCCCCGCAATCGATGAAGATCTTTTTATAGTCCATGGCGATGTCCTGCATCGGGAAGACGGCCTCGGTCCGGAAACCGCCGACGACGAAATCCACCTTGTCCTGCGTCATCAGCCGTTCCATGGCGTTGGTGGCATCGGCGACATTGATGAACTCGTTGGAATCGGCCTTGACCAGCTCGATCTTCATTTTTTCGCTGCCGACCTGGACGCCTCCCCGGGCATTGATCTCATCGGCCGCCAGGGTGGCGCCCGCCCAATGCCCTTTTCCCTGGACAAACTGCATCGGACCGATCACCCCGATCTTGATCGTCCGACCCCAGGCGGGGAAACACATTGTCAAGACGATGCAAAAGACAAACAACCCTCTCCAACCCAAGGTCATGATCTTCATTGCCCCTCTCCTTTCCATGTGGTTTGTTCGAGAAATGCCCTGAAAGAAACCTTCTACGAAAGATCCATCCACAAGGGGCGTCGCCCCCGTGTAAATCCAGTCTTCGTGAACAGGTTGGAGATGTAAGAAAACCGTTGCGATTCTATCAGACCGTTTTTATCGGAAAAAGTCAAACAGATTTTTTTGATTTAAAACAGAAGCGGTTTCAAGCGGCGTTATGGAATGAGGCCGGCGTTGCTTGCAGCCGTAAAGGAGGAACCTTCGATGGATCCATGGATGACGAATCACCGTTTTATGGCCCCGGCATCCTTCCCAAAAGAAGCGGAAGGACGCCGGGCGGGGGCAAAACAAAGAATGCATGCAAGTGAAAAGGCCTCGTTGCAAGCATCCCGAGCCGTTGTTTCCGGACGGTGGGTTTACCGCTTGCGGTTTTCCGGCCGCAGCGCGCGGACGGCGGCGCCGGCCCGCCACATCTCGGTGTTGCGCATCGCATCGAGTTCGGCGTTGAGCTTTTTGCGGTAATCGGGGTCGCTGTTTGCCGACAGCACGATCCGTGTCTCCTCGCCGGTGCGGACACTCTCGTAAAGCTTGGTAAAGACCGGGCGGACGGCGTCGCGGAAAGGGCCTTTCCAGTCGAGCGCGCCGCGCTGGGCGGTCGTGCTGCAGTTCGCGTACATCCAGTCCATCCCGTTTTCTGCGACGAGCCGGATCAGGCTCTGGGTCAGCTCTTCGACGGTTTCGTTGAAGGCCTCGCTCGGGCTGTGGCCGTTTTCCCGCAAAACGTCGTACTGCGCCTCCATGACGCCGGCCAGCGCTCCCATCAGGATCCCCCGTTCGCCGGTCAGGTCGCTGAACACCTCTTTCTCAAAGGTGGTCGGGAACAGGTAGCCGGAGCCGATGGCAATGCCCAGAGCGAGGGTCTTCTCCGTTGCCTTTCCGGTCGCGTCTTGGAAGATCGCATAACTGGAGTTGATGCCGCTCCGGTTGAGGAAATTGGCGCGCAGCGACCGGCCTGATCCCTTCGGGGCGACAAGCACGACGTCGATATCCGGAGGCGGAATCACACCGGTCTGCTCCCGGTAGGTAATGGAAAAGCCGTGCGAGAAATAGAGGGTCTTGCCTTTGGTGAGATGCGGTTTGATCTTCGGCCACATCTGCGTCTGTCCCGCGTCGGAGAGAAGATATTCGATGATCGTTCCCCGTTTTGCCGCCTCCTCGACGGGAAATAGCGTTTCCCCTGGGACAAAGCCGTCCTCGACGGCCTTTTGCCAAGTTTCGTTTCCCTCCCGCTGTCCGATGATCACCCGGATGCCGTTGTCCCGGAGGTTCAGGGCCTGTCCAGGCCCCTGCACGCCGTAACCGAGGACGGCCACGGTCTCGCCCTTCAACAGATCCCGTGCCCGACCCAGCGTAAATTCATCAGAGGTCACGACCTCTTCCCACGCTCCGCCGAAATTGATTTTTGCCATTTTCTTCTCCTTTGCTATTGAAATCATGTCATCCCGAGCCTGTCGAAGGGGCGACATGCCGTTAAAAACGCCGTCGCGGTTCGACAGGCTCGCCATGACGGTTTGACCCGAATGTTGCAAAGCTTTCCACCCGGATGGGGATGTGCCGATCCGTTAAAAAGCGGCCGGGAAAAGCCCTTGTTCCCGGCCTTTGGCTGCGGCATGGGTTCCGATCATTGATCTTCCTGCCGGCGGAAAACGGCAATGGCCCCGGTCCGGTTCATCTCCTCCACGCCGAAGGTTTCGAAGTACCGTAGAATGGCCGCCGTCTTGTCCTTGTTTGCGGTGATCTCCAGGATCAGAGAGTCCCCGCTCATCGCGACGACCCGGCAGCCGAAGACATCAATGGCCCGCAGGATCTCCCGGCGATTTTCCCCGTTCAGGCTTAGACGGATGAGCATCAGTTCCCGCTGCACGGAGGGGACGCCTGTGAAATCGGTGATGGAAACGACATCGACGAGCTTGTCCAGTTGTTTCTTGATCTTTTCCGTGAAATCGCTCTCCGCTCGGCTGGTCAATGTGATCCGGGAAATCTCCGGGTTGGTCGTCTCGGCGACGCAGAGGCTCCGGATGTTGTATCCGCGACTGCTGAACACACCGGCAATGCGCGAGAGCACGCCCGGCTGGTTGTTCACGAGCAGTGAAATGGTTCGTTCTTCAATGGCCATATCCCTTTCCTCCTATTTTCCGCAGATCATCTCCATGTTCGAGCGGCCCGGGGGGATGATCGGGTAGACATAATTGTTCTGGTCGACCATTGCCTCCAGCATGTAGGGGCCGTCGGCGGCGGCCATGCGGGCGATCGCCTCTTCCGGATTCTCGTCCGCGGCAATCCGCTCCGCCGGGATGCCGAATCCCCGTGTAACGGCCGTCAGATCGACCCTGTCGCCCAACTGGCTCTCCGTAAAGCGCGCTTCGTAGAAGAGATCCTGGATCTGTCGGATCATTCCCAAATGGCCGTTGTTGATCACAACGATCTTGATCGGCAGGCGGTAGGCGCTGATTGTAGCCAACTCCTGGATATTCATGTAGAAGCCTCCGTCGCCGCAGATGACGATCACATCCCTGTCCCTGGCGCCCACCTTGGCGCCGATGGCGGCCGGTATGGAGAAACCCATCGTTCCCATGCCGCCGCTCGTCAGCAGGCTCCGGGGAGAATGACTCTGCCAGGTTCGAACCGTCCAGATCTGATTGAGTCCCACATCCGGAACCACGATGGCTTCCCGGGGCATCGCGGCCTGAATCTTCCGGATCAGGTTTCCGGCCTGTCCGCAGCCCCCATCCTTGAGTTTGGCCTCCTGGAGGTCTCGCCCGGCGCGAATCCGCCCCATCCACTCCTCCCGCGCATGCGGAACGATCAGCGGAATGAGAGCGGTCAGCGCATCCTGAATGTCTCCCTCGTAAGCGAGATCCACCTTGATGTTTTTCCCGATAGAGGTGGGATCGATGTCGATCTGGGCGACCGTGGCGAGCGGTGCGAACTCCTCAATCACGGAGGTGCTGCGTTCCGTGAAGCGGGTTCCCAGCGCAAGAATGAAGTCGGCCTGGTGGATCGTCCGGTTGGCCAGTTCGTTTCCATGCATGCCGATGAACCCGAGGTTGAAGCCGTTTGCAGAGGAAACGGATCCGATCCCCATCATGGTGGTCACAAACGGGATCTGCGCCTTTTGCACGAACTCGGTTGTCCGTTCGCAGGCATCGCCCAACTTGACCCCTCCGCCGATGATGACGACCGGCCGTTCGCTCCGGTTGAGGGCCTGGGCGATCCTCTCGATCTGCTCAGGATTCTCCAGCCGCTTCGAAGGCGCCGCCGGAATCCGCTTGGGCTGATCTGCGCAGGGGGCGCTGAGGATGTCTTTCGGGATGTCGACCAGAACCGGTCCGGTGCGTCCGGTGCCGGCAAGCTGGAAGGCCTGTCGAAGCGACGACGCGAGCTGGGTCACATCGCGCACCATAAAGCTGTGTTTCGTGATCGGCATGGTGATCCCGATGATGTCGGTCTCCTGGAAGGCGTCGCGGCCCCAGAGATCGCTGTCCACCTGGGCCGTGATGGCGACGAGCGGGGTCGAATCCATGTAGGCGGTCGCGATCCCCGTGACGAGGTTTGTGGCGCCGGGACCGGATGTGGCCAGGCAGACCCCGACTTTGCCTGTCGCTCGGGCGTAGCCGTCGGCGGCATGGGCCGCCGCCTGTTCGTGTCGCATCAGATAGTGACGGATGGGACCTTCCGCCAGGCGATCATGAAGGGGGAGGGTGTTGGCTCCGGGGTAACCGAAGATCGCCTCCACCCCTTCCTCCATCATGGTTTTCAAAACGATATCTGCACCGATGATGCCCATGGGACTCTCCTTTTCCTGAAATAAAAAAACCGCCGGCTCCATCGAACCGCGGCTTGGGATAAAAACAAAAAAGCCGCGGCCCTTCAGGGGCTCGCGGCTCGCATCTCGTATGGGTCAATCCATCAAAGACGCCGAACAGCAGCCCCTGGACGTACGACTACGACGACGTCTACAACGCGAAGCAGGCTGCTCGACAAAAATGGACGGATCATGGAATCTTCTCCAAATACGAATGGGCGCCGTTTACAGTAAAACGGAAAACGTGTCAAGTGAATTTTTGAGAGCTCAATTTTTAAGACGGTTATCGGTGAAACGTTTTTCAGGACTCGGGGCCCGGGTCGAACCGGCTTGCCATCCCGGGAATTCTGTCGGGTTCAATGATCTCGGCGCCTTCGGGCGTCGTCCCTTCGAGGAAGCATTCGAGGATTGCCCCGTGTGTCCAGAAATGGGCAGGATCGCCGGTTTTGGGATCGACACGAACGAAGACGATCCCCTCCGGCACCGGAAACACCTCGACCGGGGTTTCCCGGAGGGTCTGCTCCGCAAAGTAGAGCCAGATCGGAGCCGCGGCACGTCCCCCCACCTCCTGCCGGCCCATGGGACGCTCCTGATCGAATCCCACCCAGACGCCGGCGACCAGTGACGGCGTGAACCCCAGGAACCAGGCGTCGCGGGTGTCGTCCGTCGTCCCGGTTTTTCCGGCGACAGGTCGGCCGACTTTCCGGACCCGTTGTCCCGTTCCGCTTTCGACCACATCCTGCATGACATAGCTCGACATGAAGGCAATCCTCTGGTCGATCACCTGTTCCACCTTCGGTTGCGTTTCTTCGAAAATGTGTCCGGTCCGATCGACGATCTTCTGGATGAAATACGGCTGAACCTTTTTCCCCTCATTGGCGAGCACGCCGTATGCCTGGACCAATTCCTGCAAAGTGACCCCGGATGTGCCGAGGGCCAGTGAAAGATTCCGGGAGATCGGGGAGGAGATCCCCATATTGGCCGCATAGGAGGCCGCATAATCCACACCGATCTCCTCCAGGACCTTGATCGTGATGATGTTCCGGGAATGGATCAGGGCGTTGTGAAGCGTTGTGGGTCCCCAGAACTTTTCGTCGAAATTTTTCGGCTTCCAGATCCCGTCCGGCTGCTGGGGATCCGGATAGAAAATGGGTTCATCGACGATGACCGTTGCGGGGGTCATCCCTTTGTCGAAGGCCGCCGTGTAGATCAGCGGCTTGAAGGCCGATCCGGGCTGCCTGCGGGACTGGGTCGCACGGTTGAATTCGCTGCGCTGGAAATCGCGCCCGCCCACCATCGCCCGGATGGCGCCGGTCTTGGCATCCATGGCGAGCAGCGCCCCCTGGACCAGCCCCTTTTCATACCGCTGTCGTTCCTCCATCTCCTTCAAGCCCCGTTCCACCGCCTCGCTTGCCGCCTTCTGCATCTGTATGTTCAGCGTCGTGTAGACCTCGAGGCCCTCTTTGTAGAGGACGTCGCTGCCGTATTTTTCCTGGATGTAGCGGCGGATGTTTTCGATGAAGTAGGGGGCGATTTTGTCCTTGGGTTTGATGGAGCGAAGCTTGATCACCTTTGAGAGCGCACGATCCTTCTCCTGTTGGGTGATGTATCCGTCTTCCATCATTCGGTTGAGCACGTAAGCCTGCCGCTGGTAGGCCCGTTCCGGGTGGAGATAGGGGGAATAGTGGCTGGGGGCCTTGGGGAGTCCGGCCAGCATGGCCGCTTCCGGAAGCGAAATGTTCTGCGCACTCTTTCCGAAATACCCCTGGGAAGCCGCCTCGACGCCGTAGGTTCCGTGACCCAGGTAGATGTGGTTCAGGTACAGGGTGATGATCTCCTCCTTGGTCAGATACCGGTCGATCTTGTAGGCGAGAAGCGCCTCCTTGATCTTCCGCATGTAACTCTTCTCCGGGGAAAGATAGAGGGTTTTTGCGACCTGCTGCGTGATCGTGCTTCCCCCCTGAACGATCCGGCCCGCCTCGAGGTTTTTAAAGAAGGCCCGCGACATGCTCTGCATGTCGAATCCCTTGTGCTGGAAGAAGCGCGCGTCTTCTGCGGCGATGAATGCCTGGATCAGGATCTTCGGGATTTCTTCGTATTGGATGACCTTCCGGTCTTCGAGGAAAAACTCGTCGATCAACTCATTGTTGTCGGCGTAGACCCGCGTCGTAATGCTGGGACGGTAGTCCTTCAATGCGGAAATGCTCGGCAGTTCCCTCAGAAGAACATAATAAACCACGCTGCTCCCCGCCAATGCGGCGCCGACGAAGAGCACCAGCATCACAACGATGACCATCGCCCACGGGGAGCGCCGGGAGGACGCTCTCCTTTTTCGCGGGACGGTGCGCCTGGAGGTCATGGCCGGCCCGGTTCCTCCTTTTCCGCATCCTCCGTATCTTGGGGTGCGGGTTTTTCCCTCCGGGCGAATTTTGCCACGAAAATGCTCACCTCGTAAAGGATCATCAGCGGGACCGCCATCAGGATTTGACTGATGGCGTCCGGGGAAGGGGTCAGGATCGCGGCGACGACGAAGATGATCAGAATGGCATACCGTCTCTTTTTTGAGAGCATTTTCGCGTTGACGACACCGAGTTTGGCCAGGAAAAAGATGAAGACCGGCATTTCGAAACAGATGCCGAAGGCCAGCAGGAATTTGAGCGTCAGGCTGAGATACTCCCGGAAGGAGATCATCGGCTTGAGAAAGTCGGTTGAAAAGCTGACGAAGAATCGGAACGCCGGCGGCAGCGCAATGAAATAGCCGAACAGAATGCCGCCGACAAACAGAATCGTGGAGAAAAAAACAAACGGGAACACGAAACGCTTTTCTTTTTTATACAGCCCCGGGGAGACGAACCGCCAGATTTCGAAAAGGGTGTATGGCGCCGTTAAAAAAAGGGAGGCGAAAAAGGCGATCTTCATGTGGATAAAGAAAGCCTCCGGAAGCCCGGTGAAGATCATCGAGCTGTGCGCCGGCATGGCGTCGACCAGCGGCCTGGTGATCACCCGGAAGGACCAGTCCTTGAACAGATAGCAGACCCCGAAACCGATGCCGACAACGACCAGAATGCGCGTCAGCCTGGTCTTCAGCTCTTCGAGGTGAGACGTCAGCGGCATTTTTTCTTCTTCGGTAGGACCGTTATCCATAGACAGTCTGGCTCGTGAAGGTCGGGTAGCGGGTCAGGCCTGCGGTTTGCCGTCGGTAGGCTTTGGAACTTCTCCCTTTGCCGCGTCGGCGGCGGCAGGAGGGGTCGGGACGTCCTTCTCGTTGTCCTTGCCGTAGAGCAGGGAATCCTTGAGCCCGTCCATGTCCTTCTTCAACTCGTCCGTCTGGAGCGTCTCCTTGATCGTATCCGTAGCGCTGTCGGCCACCTTACGGAACTCGGTGAGGCCTTTTCCCAAAGCCTTTGCAATCTCGGGCAATTTCTTGGGGCCGACCACAAGAAGCGCAATCACTGCGATCACCAGCAGCTCCGGCATTCCGATACCGAACATACGATAACCCTCCTCTTTCCGGACACCTCGGGAATCATTCGAAATTATGGGAATTTTCCCCTGGATGGGTCTGTGTGGCCTGTATACCTGCATCCGGAAATGTTTGTCAATGGTTTTTCCGGGAGCGATTGTCCGCGAAATCTTTTGCCAGACAAGGTTTTTTGTGTTAGAAGCACGTCCCATCTGAGGCAGCGAGTTCACCCCCGAAGGAAGGTGGCCAGATGTCGAAGAACACAGGGATTGTGAAGGACAGGCGTTATTTGCGTCATGGAGCCGACTTCGCCCATCCCGAAACTCCGAAACGTCTTGTTTCCATCTACGAAATGCTCGACAATCCGGACATGGCATGGAAGTTCACCGGGATTGAGGCGAGGCATGCAACGCGTGAGGAGCTGGCGAGGGTTCATCGCCCTTCCTACATCGATTTCATTGCCGGAACGGAAGGGAAAGCAATGACGATGCTCGATCCCGACACGGTGGCCACTGCCGAAACCTATGACACGGCGAGGTTGGCGGCCGGTGGGGTAATGAATGCCATCGACAGCGTGGTTTCCGGGGAGACGGACAATGCCTTTGCGCTGGTGCGGCCGCCCGGGCACCATGCGCAGCCGGCGGAGGCCGCGGGGTTCTGCATCTTCAACAACATTGCCGTGGGCGCCCGGCATGCGCTGTCGCGGTGGAAGATGGAGCGGATCCTGATCGTAGATTGGGACCTCCACCACGGGAACGGCACAGCCGAGATCTTCTATGAGGATCCGCAGGTCCTCTATTTTTCAACGCACCAGTCCCCGGGTTACCCGGGGACCGGGGGGCTGGAGGAGACGGGAAAAGGGGCGGGAAAGGGGTTCACCATCAATGTCCCGCTGCGGTCAGGGGCGGACGACGCCTGTTATGTCCGCGTGTTCCGGGAACTGCTCGATCCGGTCGCCAGGGCGTACGCTCCCCAGATCATCCTGGTATCCGCCGGATTCGACATCTATGTCGGCGATCCGCTGGGGGAGATGAAAGTGACGCCGGAAGGTTTTGCATGCCTGACCCGTATGCTTCTCAACCTGGCGGATGAGTGCTGCAAGGGACGTCTGGTGATCGTCCTTGAGGGCGGATATCACATCCAGGGGCTGACCAAATCCGTTCGGTCTGTTCTCCAGGAGCTCCTCGGGGAGACCCAGATGAATCAGGAAACGCTGGACAGGATGGCCGAAAAAGGCAGCGAAGCATGCCGTCATCTGATCGGGCGGGTGCAGGGTAAGATCGCCCCCTGCTGGCCGGTCTTCTGAATCTCTCCGGGTGAAATTCTCCGGCGCGTGCGGCCTGTGGTGTCACGGAACAAAAAGCGAAATCCCCTGCTGCCGGCAGGGGAGGAATGGTCAGGGAAGGGGGGTCCATTGGGAAAAGTCAAGATCAGCAGGGATGAGGTTGCGCATGTGGCTCACCTGGCGAGGCTGGAATTTGACGAGGCGGAGATGGAGAAATTCACCGCCCAGTTGAACGACATCCTGCTGTACATGGACAATCTGAACGAAGTCGATACGAGTGGCGTGGCCCCGATGACCCATGCGATCGCGCAGAAAAATGCCTTCCGTGACGACATCGTGGGTTCATCCCTGTCTCCCGAGGATTCTCTGGCCAACGCGCCGGAGGTGCGCGGGGGGTGCTTTCAGGTGCCGAAGGTCATCGATTGACGGCGGCATCGGAAATGTCCCGCAGGCCGCGCCGTTTTGCCTCTGCGCTGCTGCGACACGGGGATCCGTCCGGGCGCTAAAATCCATAGAGGAATCGAGTGGAAATGGAATTGCATGAGTTGACCATTCACGAACTCCAGGACAAACTCCGGGCGGGGGAAACCACCGCCGCCGAGATCAACGCCTCCGTCTTTTCCCGGATCGACGCGGTGGACCCAAACCTCCATGCCTATATTTTGCTGATGCGGGAGCAGGCCGCTGCCGAGGCCGAACGCGCGGATGCGGAAATTCGGCGGGGGGAAATAAAACCGCTGACGGGGATTCCCATCGCGTTGAAAGACATCTGCTGTACCCGGGGGATCCGGACGACATGCGGCTCGCGGATTCTTCAAAACTTCATCCCTCCCTATGACGCGACCGTCGTGGAAAAACTCCGGACGGCCGGCGCGGTCTTCATCGGAAAGACCAATATGGACGAGTTTGCGATGGGTTCGTCGACCGAGACCTCGTATTTCGGGATCACGCGAAACCCCTGGGACCCGGACCGGATTCCCGGCGGCTCCAGTGGCGGTTCGGCGGCGGCGGTGGCGGCCGACGAATGCATCGCCGCCATCGGGTCGGACACGGGCGGATCCATCCGGCAGCCCGCGGCCCTCTGCGGTGTTGTCGGGATGAAGCCCACCTATGGTCGCGTCTCCCGCTTCGGCCTGATCGCATTCGCCTCGTCACTCGACCAGATCGGGCCGTTCACGAAGGACGTGGAGGACTGCGCGATCCTGATGAATGTCATTGCCGGCTATGACCCGAGAGAATCGACTTCGGTTCCGGAGGAGGTTCCGGACTACCGATCGTTCCTCGGCCGGGGAATCGAGGGGTGGACCGTCGGGATCCCGAGGGAATACTTCGTTGCCGGAATCGATCCGCAAGTTGAAGCCGCGGTCCGACGGGCGATCAAGGGGGTCGAGGGGCTGGGGGCCCGGTGCATCGAGGTGTCCCTTCCCCATACCCGGCATTGCGTGGCTGTTTACTACATTATTGCCCCGGCGGAGGCCTGTTCGAACCTCGCCCGCTACGACGGGGTCAAGTACGGCTTTTGCGCCTCCGGGGGGCAGGATCTGATGGAGATGTACAAGAAGACCCGTTCGGCGGGATTCGGGGCCGAGGTGAAGCGCCGGATCATGATCGGAACCTATGCCCTCTCGTCGGGTTATTATGACGCGTACTACAGGAAGGCTTCCCAGGTGCGTGCATTGATCCGAAACGATTTCGACGAGGCCTTTCGGACCTGCGATGTGCTGATGACCCCCACAACGCCGACGCCGGCCTTCCGGATCGGCGAAAAAACGGAGGACCCCATACAGATGTACCTTTCGGACATCTTCACGATCTCGGCAAACCTCGCCGGGATCCCGGGCATCTCCGTTCCCTGCGGCTTCACGGCGGAAGGACTCCCCATCGGGGTCCAGTTCCTGGCGGGACACTTCCGGGAGGGCCGACTGCTCCAGTGCGCTTCGGCCTACGAAAAACAGGCAGGGATCGAAAAAAGGAGACCACCGCTCTGATGGAATACGAACCGGTCATCGGGCTGGAGATCCACGCCCAGCTCCTCACGGATGCAAAGATCTTCTGCGGCTGTTCGACGAAATTCGGGGCCGCGCCCAACACCCACACCTGCCCTGTCTGTCTCGGAATGCCCGGTGTGCTTCCGGTGCTGAACCGGAAGGTCGTGGCGTTCATGATCCGGATGGCTCTGGCAACCCACTGCCGGATCAATCCGGAGTGCACCTTTGCCAGGAAAAACTACTTCTACCCCGATCTTCCGAAGGGGTACCAGATATCACAATATGCCCAGCCGCCGGCCGAACACGGCTGGATCGAGGTTGAGATCGACGGCGGGAAGAAGCGGATCGGGATTACGCGGATCCACATGGAGGAGGATGCGGGGAAGCTGATGCACGACGAGCACAAGCCGCTGAGCTTTGTCGACCTGAACCGGACCGGCGTGCCGCTGATCGAGATCGTCAGCGAACCGGACATCCGGAGCGCCGAGGAGGCGGCAGCCTACCTGAGACGCCTCCACGAGATACTCGTCTATCTCGAAATCTGCGACGGCAACATGGAGGAGGGAAGCTTCCGCTGCGACGCGAACGTATCTCTGCGCCCGAAGGGATCGGAGGCGTTTGGAACGCGGACCGAGCTCAAGAACATGAACTCCTTCCGGAATGTCCAGCGGGCGCTCGAATACGAGATCAAACGCCAGCAGTATGTTCTGGAGGGAGGAGGCCAGGTGGTCCAGGAGACACGACTCTGGGACGACACGGCAGGAGCCACCCACTCGATGCGGGGCAAGGAGGAGGCGCACGACTACCGCTATTTCCCCGATCCCGACCTGGTTCCGGTGGTGATCGACGAAACCTGGATCGCGGATATCCAAAAAGGCCTGCCCGAACTTCCGTTGGAGAAACGGGAGCGGTTCGTCCGGGACTACCGGATTCCCTCCTACGACGCGGCGGTGCTCACCACCTCCCGGGCGCTGGCCGATTACTATGAAGAGGTCGTCCGCCTCTCGAACGAGCCGAAGCCGGCCAGCAACTGGGTCATGGGCGATGTGCTGAGGTTTCTGAACGAGGAGAAGCGCGACATCCGCGACTGTCCCATCCGGCCGGAGTCTCTTGCCGAAATGATCCGGCTGATTCAGGACGGAACGATCAGCGGGAAGATGGCCAAAGAGGTCAGCGAGGCCATGTACCGTACCGGCAGGTCTCCGCGGGAGATCATCGCGGAGAAGGGGCTCGTCCAGATCACCGACGAGGACGCCCTCCGCAAGACGATCGCGGAAATCATCGGGGGAAACCCTGCTCAGGTGGAACAGTACCGGTCGGGAAGGGAGAAGGTTTTCGGCTTCTTTGTCGGCCAGGTCATGAAAGCGACCCAGGGAAAGGCCAATCCCCGGCTCATCAATGATCTGCTGAAAAAAATGTTGGCCTCCGATGCGTGACGAACACGATTCCACGGGAGTCCGATCGGTGGCTTGTTTCGTGAATAGTGGGGCCTGCCGTCTTTTCAGTCCGCCAGGAAGAATATGATCCGACCGCTTTTCTGGGAAAACGACACCGTCGTGATGATCGACCAGAGGGCCCTGCCCCTCAAAGAGCGGTATGTTGCCTGCACCGGTTACCGAGAGGTCATCGCGGCGATCAAGGATCTGACGGTGAGAGGCGCCCCGGCGATCGGCGTCGCCGCGGCGATGGGAATTGCGCTGGGAACGCTCCGGATCGAGGCGGATACCGTAGAGGGCTTTCGAAACGCGTTTGCCGAAATTTGCGGGCAGTTTTCCGCCGCGCGGCCGACGGCCCGGAACCTCTTTTGGGCAATCGAGCGGATGCAGCGCCGCTTTGATGAGACAGTTGGAGAGGCTGCGGTTTCGCGGATCCAGGCGATCGGCCGTCCGTCGAAAAATGCCGCCGAACCGTCTTCCGGAATCTCTTACGCCGATCCGCAGACCGGAGGAAGGAAGCGGGAACCTTTTGCGGGATCGGCCGGCGAAGACCCTTTTCGATTGGTTCGGGAGGCGCTGGTTGCCGAAGCCATCCGAATCGGCGAAGAGGATGTGGCGATCAACCGCCGGATTGGTTTCAACGGAAATGACCTGATCCCGGACGGCGCCCGGATCCTGACGCACTGCAACGCGGGGGCTCTTGCCACTTTCGGATACGGGACGGCCCTCGGGGTGATTCGCGCCGCACATGCGGCGGGGAAGAGGATCCATGTGTATGCCGACGAAACGCGCCCCGTCCTCCAGGGAGCGAGGCTGACCGTCTGGGAACTGATGCGGGAGGGGATTCCCTGCACACTGATCACGGACAGCATGGCGGGGTGTCTGATGCAGCGCGGAGGGATCGACCTGGTGATCGTAGGCGCGGACCGGATCGCCGTCAACGGCGACACGGCCAACAAGATCGGGACCTACGCGCTGGCGATCCTCGCGAAGGCCCATGAAATCCCGTTCTATGTCGCAGCGCCCCTCTCCACGATCGATCCGCTTCTGAAGGACGGTTCGGCAATTCCGATCGAGGAACGAAATGCGGATGAGATCACCCATTTCGGGGGCGTCCGAACCGCTCCGGAGGGGGCCGTCGTCTGGAACCCCGCCTTTGATGTAACGCCGAACGGCCTGATCACGGCGATCATCAGCGAGACGGGTGTGATTCGGCCGCCCCTTGCAGTCGGCATTTCCCGATGCATGGGGCGATCCGGTGCATGACCGGACCGGTGCAGAGCGAGCAACGGCTCAAATCCCGTCCAAAAGGATTCTTGTTGAAAGGGCGATGGGTCTTTTCCTGTCGCGTCCACGGCAGGGCATGCCGTGGATTTTCTGTTTACAGCGGTGCGATGACCTGGAGATTCTGTGGTGAAAGAAAAACTGTTTCTGTTCGATTTTGACGGTGTTCTTGCGGATTCGCTGGACATTTACTCGGAGGCGGTGATGCGCTGCCTGGAGCGGATCGGGACCCCGATCGTGAAAAATCGGGAGGACTATTTGACTCTCTTCGAGGGCAATCTCTACGATTCGATGACGGCCCGGGGGGTGAATCTGGCGGATTACGCCCGGGCGGCCCGGGAGA
>JAEAMG010000625.1_pt1 | contig 37240 bp, 30 predicted proteins | sample 8958741 | NCBI WGS metagenome assembly JAEAMG01 (sample SAMN16933256, study PRJNA681125) | bioreactor sludge metagenome | isolation source: anaerobic bioreactor treating anionic surfactant - SDBS | place: India: Bengaluru | collected 2019-02-28 | reverse complement strand
TGGCTCCGCGACCTGGACTCGAACCAGGGACCCAATGATTAACAGTCATTTGCTCTACCGACTGAGCTATCGCGGAACAACTTACATTCCAGCTCTTCGGCGGTACTTATGTTCCCGCTTCAGAGGCGCGCCATTTTACGGTTCCCGATAACGCTGTCAAGCCTGGAAATGCGATTCAGGACAATGTGTTGCACTCAGCCGAGGCAAATGAGGCGTTGCTCGACACCCCAATGCCCGCGCAGCACCTCCGAGGCACCGCGCAGGCCTGTTCCGTCACCTCAGGCGAAAACCACCTGATCGCCCTCCACCCGCGCCTTGATCGTGCTGCCTGGCGCGAACTGGCCGGCCAGGATCTGCTGCGCCAACGGGTTCTCGATCCAGCGCTGGATCGCACGCTTGAGCGGCCGCGCGCCGTATACCGGGTCGTAACCGACGGCAATCAGCTTGTCCATCGCCTCCTGCGTCAGCTCCAGGCTCAGCTCGCGCTCCGCCAGACGCTTGCGCAGACGCGCCAGTTGAATGTCGGCAATCCCGGCGATCTGTTCGCGCGCCAGCGGATCGAATACCACGACCTCATCGATACGGTTGATGAACTCCGGACGGAAATGATGCCCCACCGCATCCATCACCGCCGCACGCTGGGCGTCGGGATCACCGACCAACTCCTGGATCTGCATCGAACCGAGGTTGGAGGTCATCACGATCACGGTGTTCTTGAAGTCCACCGTACGCCCGTGGCTATCGGTCAGGCGACCATCCTCCAGCACCTGCAGCAGAACGTTGAACACGTCCGGATGGGCCTTTTCCACCTCGTCCATCAGCACCACGGAGTATGGCTTGCGCCGCACCGCCTCGGTCAGGTAGCCGCCCTCCTCGTAGCCGACGTAGCCCGGCGGTGCACCGATCAGCCGCGCCACCGAGTGCTTCTCCATGAACTCGGACATGTCGATGCGGATCATTGCCTCCTCGGTATCGAAGAGGAACTCGGCCAGCGCCTTGCACAGCTCGGTCTTGCCCACACCGGTCGGGCCGAGGAAGAGGAACGAGCCGCTCGGCCGATTCGGATCGGCCAGGCCAGCGCGTGAGCGGCGCACCGCATTGGCCACCGCGACCACTGCCTCGTGCTGACCGATGACCCGCTGGTGCAACATATCCTCCATGCGCAGCAGCTTTTCGCGTTCTCCTTCGAGCATCTTCGACACGGGGATGCCGGTCCACTTGGAGACCACCTCGGCGATCTCTTCGTCGGTCACCTTGTTGCGCAGCAGCTGGTTCTCGGTCTTGCCGTGCTGATCGACCATCTGCAGGCTGCGCTCCAGATCGGGAATGATCCCGTACTGCAGCTCGGCCATGCGCGCCAGGTCGCCCTTGCGCCGCGCCGCCTCGAGATCGGCCTTGGCCTGCTCGATCTTCTGCTGCAGCTGCGCCGAGCCTTGCACCTCGGCCTTCTCCGACTTCCAGATTTCCTCGAGGTCGGCGTACTCCTTCTCCAGCTTGGCGATATCGTCTTCCAGCTTGGCCAGGCGCTTGCGGGTCGCCTCGTCGTCTTCCTTCTTCAGCGCCTCGCGCTCGATCTTCAGCTGGATCAGCCGGCGATCCAGACGATCCAGTGCCTCGGGCTTGGAATCGATCTCCATGCGAATGCGGCTGGCCGCCTCGTCGATCAGGTCGATGGCCTTGTCCGGCAGCTGGCGGTCGGTGATGTAGCGATGGCTGAGCTTGGCCGCGGCGATGATTGCACCGTCGGTAATGGTCACGCCGTGGTGCACTTCGTAGCGCTCCTTCAGGCCACGCAGGATGGCGATGGTGTCCTCCTCGCTCGGCTCATCCACCAGCACCTTCTGGAAGCGCCGCTCCAGCGCCGCGTCCTTCTCGATGTACTGGCGGTACTCATCCAGCGTGGTGGCGCCCACGCAGTGCAGCTCACCGCGCGCCAGGGCCGGTTTGAGCATGTTGCCGGCGTCCATCGCCCCCTCGGCCTTGCCGGCACCGACCATGGTGTGCAGCTCGTCGATGAACAGGATCACCCGTCCTTCCTGCTTGGACAGCTCGTTGAGCACCGCCTTGAGGCGCTCCTCGAACTCGCCGCGGAACTTGGCACCGGCGATCAGCGCGCCCATGTCGAGCGCCAGCAGGCGCTTGTCCTTCAGGCCGTCAGGGACCTCGCCATTGACGATGCGCTGGGCCAGACCCTCGACGATGGCGGTCTTGCCCACGCCCGGCTCGCCGATCAGTACCGGGTTGTTCTTGGTACGCCGCTGCAGAACCTGGATGGTGCGGCGGATCTCGTCGTCACGGCCGATCACCGGATCGAGCTTGCCGTCCTCGGCACGCTTGGTCATGTCCACCGTGTACTTGTCCAGCGCCTGACGTGACTCCTCGGCGTTGGGGTCGTTGACCGCCTCGCCACCGCGAAGGTTGGCGATGGCGTTTTCCAGTGCCTTCTTCGATACCCCTTGCGCCAGCAGCAGTTTGCCGAGACGGGTATTCGCATCGAGAGCCGCCAGCAGCACCAGCTCGCTGGAGATGTACTGGTCGCCCTTCTGCTGCGCCAGGCGGTCGGCCTGATTGAGCAGACGCGCCAGATCTTGGGACATGTTCATGTCGCCAGTCGGATTCTGCAGCTTGGGCAGCTGATCGAGTTCTTTGGTCAGCGCCTGACGCAGCGCGGCGATATCGAAGCCCACCTGCATCAGCAATGGCCTGATCGAGCCGCCCTGCTGCTCCAGCAGGGCCTGCATCAGGTGCAGCGGCTCGATGGCCGGATGATCCAGGCCAACCGCAATGGATTGTGCATCGGAGAGCGCAAGCTGGAGCTTGCTGGTCAGACGATCGATACGCATGAACGTTCATCCTCAAGTGAAGCGGGCCGGCACACCGAGTCGCGCCATGAGAAAAGCCCGCGAGATGCAGAATAGATGAGGATGATTGTTGGCGATTCAAGCCAGACGGCATTGATGCATGTCATGCGGCAGGGCGAACCGGCGACAGGCCAGCGCGACCGGCCTCAGCGCGTCGCTCAGCCGTCGATCCACACCAGGCTGGCGAAGCGGCCGGTACGCGCGGCCCGGCGGTACGAATAGAAGCGCGCGTCGCTGAACGTACACAGCCCACCGCCATAAACGGCGTCGACACCGACCGCAGCCAGTCGAATGCGGGCCAGCTGGTACAGATCGGCCATGAAACGCCCGGCGTTGCGGCTTGGCGTAAACGCCTCGGCCGCATCGACATGCTGCGCCACGAATGCCTCGCGCACTTCCGGGCCGACCTCGAACGCCGCCGGGCCGATGGCCGGCCCGAGCCAGACCAGCAGCTCTTCAGCCGGCACCGCCAGCGCATCCAGTGTCGCCTCGAGTACGCCACCAGCCAGGCCTCGCCAGCCCGCATGCGCCGCCGCGACACGCGTACCGGCGCGGTTGCAGAACAGCACCGGCAGGCAATCCGCAGTCAGCACTGCGCAGGCCTCACCCGGCACATCGCTCCAGCTGGCATCAGCCGTCGCGCAACTGCCCGCGGCGGCCTTGATCGCCGTACTCGAATGCACCTGGTTCAGCCAGACCGGCCGACAACCAAGCAGACCCTGCAAATGCTGGCGATTCCAGGCGACCGCCGACGGATCGTCGCCAACGTGATCGCCGAGGTTGAAGCTGTCGAACGGCGGCACGCTCATACCGCCCGTGCGGGTGGTCACGCAGGCACGGACCGTCGCCGGGGCCGGCCAGTCCGGCAGCAGCCAGCCGTGCGGCCAGCCGCTCACCCGACGAACGCCTCGCGATCCTGCTGCAGCAGCGTCAACAGCCAGACGAAGTCATCCGGCAGCGGCGACTCCCACTTCATCCGCTCGCCGGTGGCCGGATGATCCAGCTCGAGGAAACGCGCGTGCAGCGCCTGGCGCGGGAACTCGCGCAGGGTCTGCACCAGCGTCGGATTGGCCGCCGGCGGAATGCGGAAGCGTCCGGCATACAGCGGATCGCCCACCAGCGGATAGCCGATGTGAGTCATATGCACGCGAATCTGGTGGGTGCGCCCGGTTTCCAGCTTGACCCGCACATGGGTATGCGCACGGAAGCGTTCAAGCACGCGGAAATGACTGACCGCCGGTTTACCGCCCTCCACCACCGCCATGCGCTGGCGCTGCTGGCCGTGGCGACCGATCGGCGCATCGACGGTGCCGCCGGTGATGACCACACCGACCACGATCGCCTCATAGATGCGGCTGACGCTGCGCGCCTGCAACTGCTCGACCAGCCGCGTCTGCGCCTGCAACGTCTTGGCGACCACCATCAGGCCGGTGGTGTCCTTGTCCAGACGATGCACAATGCCGGCACGCGGCACGTTGATCAGGTCCGGCACGTGGTGCAGCAATGCATTGAGCAGCGTGCCGTCGGCATGCCCGGCGGCCGGATGCACAACCAGCCCGGCCGGTTTGTCGATGACCAGGATGTGCTCGTCCTCATAGACGATATCGAGCGGAATCTCCTGTGCCAGCCACTCGCCCTGCGCCTGCTGCTCGGCGTTCAGTTCGAGGATCGCGCCGGCGTGCACCGTATCGCGCGGGCGCAGTACGGCGCCGTCGACCCTCAGCAGGCCGTCCTTGATCCAGGCAGCCAGGCGCGAACGCGAATGCTCGGAAAACAACTGTGCCGCGACCTGGTCGAGACGTTGGCCGCCGAGGTCGAACGGCACCTCGGCACGCATATGAATAGCCTGTTTGGAAATCTCGGACATAGGGGCACTGCGGCGGGGGCGCAGGCTTTGGTTTCGCCTGCACGCTTGTGTTTAAATACGGCGTCTTTGTCCCGGCTGACCGGGGCGCTCATCATAACAGGACGGCTCCGTGCGAGACAGCCAGCCGTCACAGGGACGCAAGCCGCCATGCAAGTGAAACACCTGCTGCTGATCGCCATCCTCGCCCTTACCGCCGCCTGCTCCTCCACCGAGACCGTCGACGAAAACCTGGGTGAAGTCGAACTGTATCAGCAGGCCCAAGCCGACCTGGACAACAAGGCTTACACCAGTGCGATCAGCAAGCTCAAGGCCCTGGAATCGCGCTATCCGTTCGGCCGCTTCGCCGAGCAGGCCCAGCTGGAACTGATCTACGCCTACTACCGCAACCTCGAACCGGAAGCCGCGCGCTCCTCGGCGGAACGCTTCATCCGCCTGCACCCGCAGCATCCGAACGTCGACTATGCCTACTACCTCAAGGGCCTGGCCTCGTTCGACCAGGATCGCGGCCTGCTCGCCCGTTTCCTGCCGCTGGACATGACCAAGCGCGACCCCGGTGCCGCCCGCGATTCGTTCAATGAATTCGCCCAGCTCACCAGCCGCTACCCCAACAGCCGCTACGCCCCGGACGCCAAGGCGCGCATGATCTACCTGCGCAACCTGCTGGCGGCCAACGAGATCCACGTAGCGCACTACTACCTCAAGCGTCAGGCCTACGTCGCCGCGGCCAACCGCGGCCGCTACGTGGTGGAAAACTTCCAGGGCACGCCGGCAGTCGCCGACGGCCTGGCAGTGATGACCGAGGCCTATCAGCGCCTGGGCCTCGAGGAGCTGGCAGCGACCAGCCTGCAGACCCTCGAAACCAACTACCCGGACCACCAGACGCTGGAAGAAGGCACCTTCACCCCGCGTGAAACCGAGGCCGACACCCGCGGCTGGCTGAGCCAGGCCACCCTCGGCCTGATCGAAAGCGAAGCGCCGCGCCCGGACACCTCGCGCGCCAACCGGGACGTGATTCGTCAGTACGAAGCCGCCGCGCAGGACCTGCCGGAAGAACTGCGCCCCGTGCTCAAGGAAGCCGAACAACCAAGCGAAGAACGCTCCTGGTGGAGCTACATGACCTTCGGCCTGTTCGACTGACACCCGCGTCAATAACCGTCTGGCCCGGTGAGCCCCAACGCCGCCGGGCGTTATGCAATCTCGTTTCGCATGTCAGGAAGGGAAAATGGGCCTGCTTCGCCTGCTGTTCTGGATCGCTCTGATCGCCGCCGCCTTCTGGCTGTGGCGACGTATGACGCGCAAGCCCAAGCGCAACCCCGAGCCGAGCGCGCAGCCAATGGTGCGCTGCGCTCATTGCGGCGTGCACCTGCCGCGCACGCAGGCGGTACAGGGCAAGGAACGCTGGTATTGCAGCCAGGCGCATCTGCAGGATGGCGAGGCTGGTGGGCACTGAGAACCTGGCCTTCCTGGGCGACCAGGGCCGGCGCATCCTGCGGCTGTATCATCTTTATCGCCTGACCATCGGCCTGGCGCTGGTGCTGCTGATCAGCAGCGATCTGCACGACAGCCTGCTGCAGATGAGCAATCCGGCGCTGTTCAGCAACGGCGCCTGGCTCTACCTGATCCTCAACATCATCGTGTCCGTGCTGGTGCAGAACCCGAAACGGGATCTGCCGGTGCTGGGCCTGGCGCTGATGGACGTGATCCTGCTGTCGGGGCTGTTCTACTTCGCCGGCGGCACCCCCAGTGGCATCGGCAATCTGCTGATCGTCGCCGTGGCCATCGCCAACATTCTGCTGCGCGGACGGGTCGGCTTCTTCGTCGCCGCGGTCGCGGCAATCGGCCTGATCTATCTGACCTTCTATCTCAGCCTGAGCAAACCGGAAGCCGCGCGCCAGTTCGTCCAGGCCGCAGCGCTGGGCACCCTGTGCTTTGCCGCCGCGCTGCTGGTGCAGGGCCTGACCCGCCGCCTGCAGGCCAGCGAACACCTGGCGCGTCAGCGGGCCGAGGATGTCGCCAACCTGGAAGCATTGAACGCGCTGATTCTGCAACGCATGCGCACCGGCATCCTGGTACTCGATCCGCAACGACAGGTGCTGCTGGCCAATCAGGGCGCGCAACAGCTGCTCGAGCAACCGGAGACCGGCGGAATGCCGCTCGCCGAATACTGCCCGGACCTGCTGAATCGCCTGCAGCAATGGCAAAGCAACCCGACCCTGCGCCCGGAGCCGCTGAAGATCGGCCAGAGCGGCCCGATCGTGCAGCCGAGTTTCGCCTCGCTGCAGCACGGCGAGAAACGCAACACGCTGGTGTTTCTCGAGGACAGCTCGCACATCGCGCAGAAGGCCCAGCAGCTCAAGCTCGCCTCGCTCGGCCGACTGACCGCCAGCATCGCCCACGAAATTCGCAACCCGCTTGGTGCCATCAGCCACGCGGCACAGCTGCTGCACGAATCCGAATCCTTGGATGCTGCGGACCGGCGTCTGGCGCAGATCATCCAGGATCATTCGCGACGCATGAACCTGGTCATCGAGAACGTCCTGCAGCTCTCGCGCCGACGCCAGGCCGAACCGCAGCTACTGGATCTCAAGTACTGGCTGCACCGCTTCGTCAGCGAGCTGCGCAACACCCTGGCACCGCAGCAGAGCGTGCACCTGGAAGTCATCGGCAGCTCCCTGCAGACACGCATGGACCCCAACCAGCTCACCCAGGTGCTGACCAACCTCGTGCAGAACGGCCTGCGCTACAGCGGCTTGCGCCATGCGCGCGCCCAGGTATGGTTGCGCCTGTATCGCGACCCGGCCAGCGACCTGCCGGTGGTTGAAGTCCTCGACGATGGCGACGGAGTGGCCGCCGAGCAACTGCAGAACATTTTCGAACCCTTCTTCACCACCGAGAGCAAGGGTACCGGGCTGGGCCTGTATATTTCTCGCGAGCTGTGCGAAAGCAACCAGGCACGCCTGGATTACCGCGAGCGCCCGGAGGGTGGCAGCTGCTTTCATATCGTCTTTGCGCATGCGAGCAAGACCGGCTGAACGCGCCGATCACGGGCGCACCCGATCACACAACGACCAACCCGGTATCCGCCAGGCCGAGCTGGGGCGTTAACATGCCCCACCGCCGCCATCGGCGAACCGAACCAACGAAGCAGGACCCATGAGCGCCCGCCAGAAAGCACTGATCATCGATGACGAGCCCGACATTCGCGAACTCCTGGAAATCACCCTGGGGCGCATGAAGCTCGACACCCGCAGCGCCCGCAACCTCAAGGAGGCCCGCGAGTGGCTGGCACGCGAGCACTATGACCTGTGCCTGACCGACATGCGCCTGCCCGACGGCAGCGGACTGGAGCTGGTGCAGCTCATTCAGCAACAGCATCCGCAACTGCCGGTCGCGATGATCACCGCCTACGGCAGCCTGGACACCGCGATCAGCGCACTCAAGGCCGGCGCTTTCGACTTCCTCACCAAGCCGGTCGACCTCAACCGTCTGCGCGAGCTGGTCAGCACCGCACTGCGCGTACGCAGCACCCCCACCGAAGCGGCACCGGTGGACAGCCGCCTGCTCGGCAGTTCGCCGCCGATGAAGGTGCTGCGCAAGCAGATCGACAAGCTCGCCCGCAGCCAGGCGCCGGTCTACATCAGCGGCGAATCCGGCAGCGGCAAGGAGCTGGTGGCGCGGCTGATTCACGAACAGGGTCCGCGCAGCGAGCGGCCGTTCGTACCGGTCAACTGCGGAGCGATTCCGTCGGAGCTGATGGAGAGCGAATTCTTCGGCCACAAGAAAGGCAGCTTCAGCGGCGCCATCGAAGACAAGCCGGGGCTGTTCCAGGTAGCCAATGGCGGCACCCTGTTCCTCGACGAAGTAGCCGACCTGCCGCTGCCGATGCAGGTCAAGCTGCTGCGCGCCATCCAGGAAAAGGCCGTGCGCGCGGTTGGTGGCACTCAGGAAGTGCTGGTCGATGTGCGCATCCTCTGCGCCACCCACAAGGATCTCGCCAGCGAAGTCGCCGCCGGGCGCTTCCGCCAGGACCTGTATTACCGCCTCAACGTCATCGAACTGCGCGTGCCGCCGTTGCGCGAGCGTCGCGAAGACATCGCCCTGCTGGCCGATGCGATGCTGCGCCGCCTGGCGCAGGAATGCGGCGACAGCCCGGCGCACCTGCATCCCGACGCCCTGGCGAAACTGCTGGCCTACCGCTTTCCGGGCAACGTGCGCGAACTGGAGAACATGCTCGAACGCGCCTACACCCTGTGCGACGGCGACGAGATCAAGGCCGCGGACCTGCGTCTGGCCGACAGCCCCGGGCCGGGAGAAAGCGGAGAAGTCAGCCTGGCGCAGATCGACAGCCTGGAAGACCACCTGGAGGAGATCGAGCGCAAGCTGATCATGCAGGCGCTCGAGGAAACCCGCTGGAACCGCACCGCCGCGGCACAGCGCCTGGGCCTGACCTTCCGCTCGATGCGTTATCGACTGAAGAAGCTCGGCCTGGATTGAGCCGCCAGCAGGTCGCGCATCGCGCCTGTCGTCCGGCGCGATGCTGCCTGCCAGTCCTTACCCCTGCGAAAGCAGGTTGCGCAGATCGATGATCGCCGCGTTGGCACGCGAGATGTAGTTGGCCATCACCAGCGAGTGGTTGGCGAGCATCCCGTAGCCGCTGCCATTGAGCACCATCGGACTCCACAGCGGTTCCTGCACCGCCTCCAGTTCACGAATGATCTGCCGGACGCTGACAGTGGCGTTTTTCTTCGCCAGTACGTCGGCGAAATCCACCTCGATCGCCCGTAGCAGGTGCGACAGCGCCCAGGCCTGACCACGCGCCTCGTAGAACACGTTGTCGATCTGCAGCCAGGGCGTCTCGACCACCTGCTCGCGGACCTCGGGCACGACGCCGGCGCGCTCCTGCTCGGGCGCCAGGTTGGTATCCAGACGCACGCGACCGACGCTTGCGGACAGACGCTGCGACAGCGAGCCGAGTCGTGTCGCGACGTCACCCAGCCAGTTGTTCAGATTGTCGGCGCGGGTATAGAACAGCGCTTTCGGCGCCGGATCGCTCAGACGCGCCAGATAACGATCCAGCGCGCGGATGCCGTTGCGGTATTCCGACTCGGACGCCGGCAACGCCCAGCTGCGATTGTCGAAATTGAACAGCGGCTCGCTCTTCGACAGATCGGGGTCTTCGGTCGACTGCGACTGCGAGCGGGTGAAGTCCTTGCGCAGCGCGCGGCTCAGGTCGCGCACCTGTACCAGCACCCCGTATTCCCAGCTCGGCATGTTGTCCAGCCAGAGTCCCGGCGGCGCGATGTCGTTGCTCAGGTAGCCACCCGGCTTGTCCAGCAAGGTGCTGGCCACATGCTTGAGGGTTTCGACGGTGGTGTAGCCGTTGACCAGCTGGCGTTGCGAGCTCGCTGCCGCCTCGCGTGCGTGCTGCGGAACCGGGAACAGTGCGGGTTCGCGACTCCAGTACCAGCCCACGATCAGCGCCGCCAGCAGAAGCAGCCCGACCACCACGGCAAGCGCCGACCACAGCGGATTGCCCGCGCGCGAAGCGGTTGCCGTCGAGCCGCCGCTCGAGCGGCCGAAACGGGCAAAGCGGTTCTTCCAGTCCAGCATGGGCAAAATGTCCTTCTCTCGGATTCAGAGGTTCTGACCGCCTGAGGCGGGCCACGTTGCGGTAAGGTTGCTCACTATAACGCAGCTCCCAGGCATCCTCTGCCGCAATTTGCGAACCACTACCGCCTGCGGCAGCCGCCAGGCCTGCATGCCAGTGATAGCATGGCGCCACCACAAAAAGGCGCTGACCCCGGATGGCCAGCGCAACGGAAAGGCTCATGGCGGACCAGGAAGAACTCAAGCAACACTTTGCCCAGCGCGTGATCCATCAGGCTCGCGAAGTGCTCGACGTCTGGCAGCAATTGCAGCGCGGCGAATGGAGCGAGCGTCACCACAGCGCGCTCGACGATGCCACGCAACGCCTGCGCCGCTTCGCCGAGCGTTTCGAGCAGCCCGAGCACAGCGCCCTGGCGATCGGCATCGAGGATTGCCTGGGCGATATCCGCGACAACCGCGGCCGGCTGTCCAGCGAGACCATCGCGACGCTCAGTCAACTGATCTACCGCCTGGCACGCACCGGACTGCGCCACAACGACCCGCTGACGCAGCCTTTCCTGCCGCCGCTGAGCAAACCGGTCTACCTGGCACTGCAGAATGACCAGCGAGCGGACTACCTGATGCGTCAGCTGGAGTTCTTCAGCATGTCGGCCCAGGCTTTCGACAGCGAGGCGGCGTTTCGCGCCGCCATGCACCAGCGCCATCCCGCGGCGATCGTCATGGACGTCGACTTCACCGGCCCCGGCGCCGGACTGCGACTGGCCGAGCAGGTCCAGCAGGGGCTGGAAGACAAGCTGCCGATCCTGTTCTTCAGCCACAGTGAAACCGATACCCCGACACGCCTGGCGGCCGTGCGCGCCGGCGGCCTGGAATTCTTCACCGGCACGCTGGACGCCTCGACCCTGCTGGAGAAGATCGAAATCTTCACCCGCACCGCCCACAGCGAACCGATCCGCGTACTGATCGTCGACGACTCCCGCGCCCAGGCCACGCACACCGAACGGGTGCTGAACAACGCCGGCATCATCACGCGCATGCTGATCGAGCCGATCCAGGCCATCGGCGCGCTGGCGGAGTTTCAGCCGGACCTGATCATTCTCGACATGTACATGCCCGACTGCATGGGCACCGAACTGGCCAAGGTGATTCGCCAGCACGAACGCTACGTCAGCGTGCCGATCATCTACCTGTCGGCCGAGGACGATCTGGACAAGCAGCTCGACGCGATGGGCGAAGGCGGCGACGACTTCCTCACCAAGCCGATCAAGCCGAGCCATCTGATCGCCACCGTGCGCACCCGCGCCGCACGTGCCCGCAGTCTCAAGGCACGCATCGTGCGCGACAGCCTCACCGGCCTGTACAACCACACCCATAGCCTGCAACTGCTGGAAGACGCGCGCTTCCAAGCCCGCCGTGACAATCGCCCGTTGAGCTTCGCCATGCTCGACATCGACCACTTCAAGCGGGTCAACGACACCTACGGCCACCCGATGGGCGACCGGGTGATCCGCAGCCTGGCGCTGTTTCTCAAGCAGCGCCTGCGCAAGACCGACCACATCGGCCGCTATGGCGGCGAGGAATTCGCCGTGGTGTTGCCGGATACGCCGGTGGAAGCGGCGTGCAAGGTGCTCAACGACATTCGCCAGCGCTTCGCCGAGCTGCGCTTTCCCGCACAGCCGCAAGACCTGAGCTGCACCTTCAGCTGCGGCATCAGCGAGCTGAGCGCCGACACCGACGTCAAGACGCTCACCCAACAGGCGGACGAGGCGCTATACCGCGCCAAACGCGGCGGCCGCAACCGGGTCGAACGCTTCTAGCCGACCAGCCGCGCCTAGCGGTTCACAAAAACGTGAGCCGGGCGCGGCTGTCACGCGAATGACATCAAATCGCCATATCTTGCTAGCCTTCCTGGCCTGCTCGAAGAGGCGATGATGCGCCTGAAGTCGCTCACCACGCTCAACACCCTCCTGCTCATCGCGGTTTGCCTGGCCCTCGGCGCCACGCTCTGGTGGTCGGAGCGGGCAATGGAGCGCCCCTACCAGCTGATGGCGCACTACCTGGGATTGTCCCAGCAGTTCCAGCACCAGGCCGCGGAGAACATCGGCGCCTACCTGGCCAGCGGCGACGCCGTGCGCCACAGCCAGGCGCAGAAAGCGCTCGAAACCCTGCAGCAGGACATCGCCGGACTACCGGCCGGATTCGCCGAACGGCTGCAGCCCAGCCTGGACGAGCTGAGCCGTTTCACCGCCAGCGATCTGCTCGCCGCCGGCAAGCTGGCGGGCGATCCACAGGGCTTGCTGCTGCAAGCCGAGCGCGAGATGGCCGGTGCACTGTCGCAGCTCGATCAGTACCGCAGCGCAGCCAATCATCCGAACGCCGCGGACTATCAGCCGCCGCTGTTTGCCGCCAGCCAGCAGCTGCTGCGCCTCAGCCACGCCCGCGGCAAGCTGGTCGCCAGCGGCCGCGACGAACTGGCCGGCGAGGTCGAACAGGCACTGCAGGGCTTGCAGCAGGAGGACCGTCGCCTCGACGCGCTGCCGCTGCTGGGTGTCGCCGCCGAACAGAAATCCGCCGCCAGCAGCTTCGCCGCGCTGCTCGAACTCGACGATTCGGCGAACCAGCAGCAGGCCGAAGACCGCGGCATCGCGCTCAAGCGCGAACTGGCCAGCCTGACAGCAGCAGGCCGAAGACCGCGGCATCGCGCTCAAGCGCGAACTGGCCAGCCTGATCAAACGCTACCCGGCCGAGTTGCAGCGCACCCGCGAACTGATCCGCCAGCGCAGCGAACTGCACGACAGCAGCATGCGCAAAGTCGCCGCCGTGCAACAGGCACTGGCCGAACTGGAGCCGGCAGTGCGCGCCGAACATGGGCGCATCCAGAGCGAGGTACGGCTGATCCAGGGCGCGATCATTGTGCTGATCCTGCTCATCGCCCTGGCGGTCGACCGCCTGCAGCGCCAGCTCACCCGTACCCTCGGGCAGCTGGTGCCGGCCCTGTCGGCATGGGCCGAAGGCGACTTCAGCCGGGACGCGCGGATCGACTCGAAGATTCGCGAAATCATCGATATCGAGACCTCGCTCAACCGTCTGCGCAGCTACCTGCTGCAGCTGGTCGGCACCCTGCGCCAGCAGGCCGAACAGGTCGCCGCCAGCAGTCGCGATCTGGACGAAATGAGCAGCGACCTGCACGACGGCGCGCAACGTCAGACCGGCGACACGGCACAGATCCGCGATTCGCTCGGCGAGCTGGAAGCCACCATCCAGCAGGTGGCCGACGGCGCCGGCGAAGCGGCCGACGCCAGCCGCGCCGCGGCGCATGCCGTGCAGCAGGGTCAGCAGGTGATCGGCCAGAGCCTGACCGGGCTGCATGATCTGGTCAGCGAGGTGCAGGGCAATGCGGTGGCCATCGAACGCCTGGCCGCCGAAACCACCACCATCGGCAACGTGCTGACGGTGATTCGCTCCATCGCCGAGCAGACCAATCTGCTGGCGCTCAATGCCGCCATCGAAGCGGCCCGCGCCGGCGAGCACGGTCGCGGCTTCGCCGTGGTCGCCGACGAGGTGCGTTCGCTGGCGCAGCGCACCAGCGGCGCCACCGCGGAAATCCAGCAACTGATTGGCGATCTGCAGCAGGCCGCCACCCAATCGGTCGAAGCCATGCGCAGCCAGGTCGCCCACGCCGAAGGCACCGCCAGCCTGGCGCAGAGCGCCGATCAGGCGCTGGGCGAAATCGTCGCCACCATCGCCACCATCAGCCGCATGGCCGAGCAGATCGCCCAGGCCACCGCGCAGCAGGGCGAGGCGGTCAGCGAGATTCGCGGGCATAGCGAGCGCATCCATCAGCTCGGCGATGCCAACCTGACGCACATCAGCCGCGGCCGCGAACAGAGCGCGCAGATGCTGCGCCTGGGCGGCGAACTGGATCAGGCGACCCAGGCGTTCAGGTTCTAGATTCGACGGGGGCGCGCCGCTGCGCAGCGGCCTTCATGCCGGCGCGACCGCGCACCCGGGGAATCGGCTGACGGCATGCGTGCCGGCGCAAGGCGGCACGCATGCCGTCAGCGATGCGCGATCAGCGCGGCGCCACCGGCCGTTGCGGCTTGCGCCCCTTGCCGGCCGGCTTGCCGCTGCCATTGGCCGCCTTGCGCCGCGCCTCGGCGGCGGCCTTGGCCTGCTCGCGCTTGTCCCAGGCGTTGCCGTCGTGGCTACGCGGCGGCAGACCGGTGTGCTGGGTCAGAATCTTGCCGCCCTGCCCGGCCTTCTTGCTGCCCGCTGGCGTCGAGTTCTTGCGTCGCGCGCTCTGGTAGCCGCCTTCGCTGGCCGGCTGGTGCGCCGGGATCAGCTGATGCTTGCCCGAGCCGATCAGGTCGGCGCGGCCCATGCGGATCAGCGCTTCGCGCAGCAGCGGCCAGCCCTTGGGATCGTGGTAGCGCAGGAACGCCTTGTGCAGACGGCGCTGCTCCTCGCTCTTGACGATGGTGACGCCCTCGCTCTTGTAGGTCACCTTGCGCAGCGGGTTCTTGCCGGTGTGATACATGGCGGTCGCCGAGGCCATCGGCGACGGATAGAACGCCTGCACCTGGTCGGCGCGGAAGCCGTTGGCCTTCAGCCACAGGGCGAGGTTCATCATGTCCTCGTCGGTGGTTCCCGGATGCGCGGCGATGAAGTACGGGATCAGGTACTGCTCCTTGCCCGCCTCCTTGGAGAACTTGTCGAACATCCGCTTGAACTTGTCGTAGGTGCCGATACCCGGCTTCATCATCTTGTCCAGCGGGCCGCGCTCGGTGTGCTCCGGCGCGATCTTCAGGTAGCCGCCGACGTGATGGGTGACCAGTTCCTTGACGTATTCGGGCGACTCCACCGCCAGGTCGTAGCGCAGACCGGAGGCGATCAGGATCTTCTTCACGCCCGGCAGCGCGCGCGCCTTGCGGTACAGCTCGATGAGCGAGCTGTGGTCGGTGTTGAGGTTCTCGCAGATACCGGGGAACACGCAGGACGGCTTGCGGCAGTGCTTTTCGATGTCGTGGCTCTTGCAGGCCAGGCGGTACATGTTGGCGGTCGGTCCGCCGAGGTCGGACACCACGCCGGTGAAGCCGCGCACCTTCTTCATTTCCTCGATCTCGTGGAGGATCGATTCGTGCGAGCGACTCTGGATGATGCGCCCCTCGTGCTCGGTGATCGAGCAGAAGGTACAGCCGCCGAAGCAGCCGCGCATGATGTTCACCGAGAAGCGGATCATCTCGTACGCCGGAATCTTCGCCCCGCCGTACACCGGATGCGGTACACGCTGGAAAGGCGCGGCGAACACGTAGTCCATCTCCTCGGTGGTCAGCGGAATCGGCGGCGGATTGAGCCACAGCTCGCGCTCGTCGTGGCGCTGCACCAGCGCGCGGGCGTTGCCGGGATTGGTCTCCAGGTGCAGCACGCGGTTGGCGTGGGCGTACAGTGCCGGGTCGTTGCGCACCTTCTCGAACGACGGCAGACGGATCACCGTGCGCTCGCGCGTGAGCTTGGGATGCGGCAACAGCTCGACCGGCTTGGCTTCCTCGGGATCGTCCTGCGGCGCCTTCTGCTGTTCGATGGAACAGGCGGACAGGTCCTGCGTGTTGACGTAGGGATTGATGATCTGATCAATCTTGCCGGGGCGATCGATGCGGGTGGAATCGATCTCGAACCAGCCTTCCGGCGTGTCCTTGCGGATAAAGGCGGTGCCGCGCACGTCGGTGATGCTCTCGATCGACTCGCCACGGGCCAGCCGCTGCGCCACTTCGACGATGGCGCGCTCGGCGTTGCCGTAGAGCAGGATGTCGGCGGTGGCGTCCATCAGGATCGAGCGGCGCACCTTGTCCGACCAGTAGTCGTAGTGCGCGATGCGTCGCAGCGAGGCCTCGATGCCGCCGAGCACCACCGGCACATGCTTGTAGGCCTCCTTGCAGCGCTGGCTGTACACCAGGCTGGCGCGGTCCGGCCGCTTGCCGGCCAGCGCGCCGGCGGTATAGGCATCATCCGAACGCACCTTGCGGTCGGCGGTGTAGCGATTGATCATCGAGTCCATGTTGCCGGCGGCGATGCCGAAGAACAGGTTCGGCTCGCCGAGCTTCATGAAGTCGTCTTTGCTGTGCCAGTCGGGCTGGCTGATGATGCCGACGCGAAAGCCCTGCGCTTCGAGCAGGCGGCCGATGATCGCCATACCGAACGACGGATGGTCGACGTAGGCATCGCCGGTGACGATGATCACGTCGCACGAATCCCAGCCGAGCTGATCCATCTCCTCCCTGCTCATCGGCAGGAACGGCGCCGGACCGAAACACTCGGCCCAGTACTTGGGATAGTCGAACAGCGGCTTGGCGGCAGGCATGGCGGGAAACCGGGCTACGAAAACGGGCGCGGAATATAGCACAAAAAATGATCAGGAAGGCCGAGTGTGCAGCTCGGCCTTTGCCTGGCGGACGAAGGGAATTTTGTCCCGACGGTCAGCCACCGAGGTAACGACGCGGCACGCGACCGGTGACCTTGGTCAGCAACTCGTAGCCGATGGTGCCGCAGGCTGTCGCCAGTTCATCGATCGGCACCTGTGCGCCCCATAGCTCCACCGCGTCGCCGAGTTGCGCTTGCGGCAGGTCGGTCAGATCGACGGCGAGCATGTCCATCGATACGCGCCCGGCCAGCGGCACGCGCTGTCCGCGGATCACCACCGAGGTACCGGACGGCGCGCTGCGTGGATAACCATCGGCATAGCCGCAGCTGACGGTACCGATGCGCGACGGGCGCTGCGCCACCCAGCTGGCACCATAGCCGACGCTGTCACCGACCGGCACGTCGCGAATCGCAATCAGCGCGCCGGTCAGCGTCATCACCGGCTTGAGGCCGAGTTCCTGCGCGCTCAATCAGCGCGCCGGTCAGCGTCATCACCGGCTTGAGGCCGAGTTCCTGCGCGCTCAGCGTGGCGAACGGCGTGGCACCGTAGAGCATGATGCCGGGACGGATCCAGGCCATGTGCGCCTGTGGCAGCGTGAGCACCGCGGCGGAGTTGGCCAGCGAGCAGTGGTCGAACGCCAGCTCCAGCAGCCGGCCGTAGCGCTCGAGCTGACTCTCGTTCAGCGAATGGCCACGCTCGTCGGCGCAGGCGAAATGGCTGATCAGGTTCAGTTCGCCCACCTGCGCCGCACCCTTCAGTCGGGCATGGCAATCTCGCAGGCCATCGACCGTGAAACCGAGCCGGTGCATGCCCGAGTCGAGCTTCATCCAGACATTCAGCGGCCGCTCAAGCTCGGCATCCAGCAACCAGTCGGCCTGACGCCGATCCTGCACGGCGACATCCAGACCGAGCTCGGCGGCACGTCGGTACTCGCAAGGTTCGAAACAGCCTTCGAGCAGCAGGATGCGGGCATCCGAGGCGCTGGCGCGCACCACCTCGGCCTCCTCCAGGCAGGCCACGGCGAAACCGTCGGCCACATCGCGCAGCGCCGTCACCACTTCGTGCGCACCATGTCCGTAGGCATTGGCCTTGACCACAGCGAAAGCCTTGCGCTGCGGCGCGCATTGCCTGGCGAGCAGATAGTTGTGGCGAAGCGCAGTCAGATCGACCGTGGCAACCAGCGGACGCATGGGATTTTCCTGTCGGCGAAGGTAAGGCGCAAATCTTAGGCCGATCCGCCGGACGCGGGAAGCACGCGGACTGCCGTTCGCCCGCCGCGCTTACTCGTCGTCGAACTGATAGCTGCCCGGCGCGAGGTTCTCGAAGCGCGAATACTTGCCGAGGAATGCCAGGCGGGTGGTGCCGATTGGGCCGTTCCGCTGCTTGCCGATGATGATCTCGGCGACACCTTTGTATTCGGTTTCCGGGTGATACACCTCGTCCCGGTAGACGAACATGATGATGTCGGCGTCCTGCTCGATGGCGCCCGATTCGCGCAGGTCGGAGTTCACCGGGCGCTTGTTGGGCCGCTGCTCCAGCGAACGGTTGAGCTGCGACAGCGCGATGACCGGGCAGTTGAATTCCTTCGCCAGGCCTTTGAGCGAGCGGGAAATCTCGGAAATCTCGTTGACCCGGTTGTCGCCGCTGGAACCCGGAATCTGCATCAGCTGCAGGTAGTCGACCATGATCATGGCGATCTCACCGTGCTCGCGCGCCAGCCGGCGGGTACGCGCCCGCATCTCGGAGGGGCTGATACCGGCGGTATCGTCGATGAACAGCTTACGGTCATTGAGCAGATTCACCGCCGAGGTCAGCCGCGGCCAGTCGTCATCGTCCAGCTTGCCCGCGCGGACCTTGGTCTGGTCGATGCGCCCCAGCGAGGCGAGCATACGAATCACGATGGAGTCGGCGGGCATCTCCAGGGAAAACACCAGCACGGCCTTGTCGGTACGCAGCACGGCGTTTTCCACCAGGTTCATCGCGAAGGTGGTCTTACCCATCGACGGACGACCGGCAACGATGATCAGGTCGGCGGGCTGCAGGCCGCTGGTGGCTTCGTCCAGATCGGTGAAGCCGGTGGACAGGCCGGTGATCGCCTCGCCGGCATTGAACAGCGTATCGATGCGGTCGATGGCCTTGACCAGGATGTCGTTGATGCCCACCGGGCCGCCGGTTTTCGGCCGCGCCTCGGCGATCTGAAAGATCAGCCGCTCGGCTTCATCGAGAATTTCCTCGCCGGTGCGCCCTTGCGGTGCGTAGGCGCTGTCGGCGATCTCGTTGCTGATACCGATCAGCTGCCGCAGCGTGGCCCGCTCACGGATGATCTGCGCATAGGCCTTGATGTTCGCCACCGACGGCGTGTTCTTCGCCAGCTCGCCAAGGTAGGCCAGACCACCGACCTGCGGCAGCTGCCCTTCCTTGTCCAGCTGCTCGGACAGCGTCACCACGTCGAACGGCGAGTTGCGCTCGGCCAGCTTGTAGATGGCGCGGAAGATCAGGCGATGATCATGGCGGTAGAAATCGCCATCGGAGACCTGGTCGAGCACGCGCTCCCAGGCGTTGTTGTCCAGCATCAGACCGCCCAGCACGGCCTGCTCGGCCTCGATGGAGTGCGGCGGCACCTTGAGCGCGGCGGTTTCCAGGTCGTACTGCTGGGGCACACTGATGTCGTTCATGATTCTTTCGCGATTCGAAACAGCAGAAAAACAAAGGGCACGTCCCGCTCGCGCGGAAACGTGCCCGATGTTACGCGTCAGGCACCGGAGGTGCCAGACGACACCTTAGGCGGCGACGACGATCAGCTTGACAGTCGCTTCGACGTCGGTGTGCAGGTGCACGGCCACGTCGTATTCGCCGGTCTGGCGGATGGTGCCGTTCGGCAGGCGAACTTCGCTCTTGGCCACTTCAACGCCGGAGGCGGTCAGGGCATCGGCGATGTCGTGGGTACCGATGGAACCGAACAGCTTGCCTTCATCGCCCGCGGTTGCGGTGATGGTGACTTCCAGTTCAGCCAGCTGCGCAGCGCGAGCTTCGGCCGAAGCCTTCTTCTCGGCAGCAGCCTTTTCCAGCTCGGCGCGGCGTGCTTCGAACGCTGCGATGTTGGCAGCGGTCGCGGCAGTGGCCTTGCCTTGCGGCAGCAGGTAGTTACGGCCGTAACCGGATTTGACGTTTACCTTGTCGCCCAGGTTGCCCAGGTTGGCGATCTTTTCCAGCAGGATGACTTCCATTTGAGTCTTACCTCTTAACTTTTAACCTTCACCGTTCGCAGGTCCCGCGCCGTTCTTGCCGGCCGCGCGACCACGAAAATCAAACAGACTGTCGACGATGGCCAACACGGCCAACAACGGATAGATCAACTGCATGAACAGCACCAGCGTGACGTACAGCCCCACCAGCCAGAACCGCGGCAGACGCCCCTGCGCCACCAGGCCGTGCATCAGCGCAACCCCGGCGAACACCAGCGGCACGCTGCACAGCGGCGTCAGCACCGCAAACTGCGCACCGAGGCTCGGGCCGAGCAACATGCCCACCAGCAGCATGATTGCCACCACCGGCGGAAAACGCAGCGCTCGAAACTCGCTCCCGAATCCACCCGGGTTGTACAGCGCCGCTTGCCAGTAACGCGCCAGCATCAGGCTGAGCAGCGTGACGATCTGCAGCAGCGCCGCCAGCAGGCCGGTCAGCACCGGAGCCAGCAACGCGCCCAGACGCGCGCGCTCCTCGTCGGAAAACTGCTCGTAGGCGCCCGACAACGTCTCGGGCAGTACCTTCTGCAGCTCCCCGGCCAGCGCAGCGATGGGCTCGCCGAATACCGCACCGAGTCCCCAGACATACAGCAGTCCGAGGCCCACGCTGCACAGCATCACCCGGGCCCAGGACGCCTGGTTGCGCAACAGAAGCGCCAGTCCCAGCGAGCCGAGCAGCACCAGCAGCGTGCGCGGATCACCGAAGTACCACCACGCCAGCGCCGGCACAACCGCCCAGACCAGTACGCTCAGCGCGTCGTTCAGCCCTCTGCGCAGCAGCACCAGGCTGCCAGCGGCAGCACTGAGCCAGAACAGCATCGGCAGCGCGGCGGCAACGCCAACCACCAGGATGGCCTGCATACGGCCACGCATGATGAATTCGGCCAGCGCACGCATACGGTCTATCTATCCCTTACTTTCGTCGACCAGCCCGATCAACGGCCGTGGCTGTCGGTGTAGGGCAGCAGGGCCAGGTAGCGGGCGCGCTTGATAGCGGTGGCCAGCTGACGCTGATAGCGGGCTTTGGTTCCGGTGATGCGGCTAGGAACGATCTTGCCGGTCTCGGAGATGTAGGCCTTCAGGGTGTTGAGATCCTTGTAATCGATCTCTTTCACGCCTTCGGCGGTGAAACGGCAGAACTTACGACGACGGAAAAAACGTGCCATGAAATAGGCTCCTCAATAGATCCGTGGATTACTCGTCAGCGCTGTTGTCGCTGTCGCTGTCACTGTCGGCGGAGCCGTCGGTGTTTTCAGGACGATCACGACGCTCGCGGCGCTCGCTACGGTTTTCCTCAGCCTTGAGCATCTCGGACTGTTCGGTCACGGCTTCGTCGCGACGGATAACCAGGTTACGGATGACGGCGTCGTTGTAGCGGAAGTTGTCTTCCAGCTCGGCCAGTGCCTTGCCGCTGCACTCGACGTTCAGCATCACGTAGTGAGCCTTGTGCACGTTGTTGATGGCGTAAGCCAGCTGACGACGGCCCCAGTCTTCCAGGCGGTGGACCTTGCCACCATCTTCTTCGATCAGCTTGGTGTAACGCTCCACCATGCCGCCGACCTGCTCGCTCTGGTCCGGGTGCACCAGAAAGATGATTTCGTAATGACGCATAACTGCTCCTTACGGGTTGCAGCCTGCCGACAATGCGGTCAGGCAAGGAGTGAATGACTTGTTGACCTTGCCGGTACGAAGGCGCGCGAGCGCCTGCCGTGCGGGCAAGGGGCGCCATTCTAGAGAAGGGCCTGGGCCGGCGCAAGGCAAAGTGGTGAAAATTTAACCAGCCATTCCCGCATGGCCGTGACCGCGCTCGCGCGCGATCGCGTCCAGCAGCTCGCGCACCTGATGGATGTCGTAGGGTTTGAGCATGACCCGCAGCGAGTCGATGCCTTCCTCGCGCGCATCCACCGCATAACCGGAGGCGATCACCAGGGCCAGCCCAGGGTGTCGCTGCTGCGCCTGACGGACCAGCTCGATGCCGCTCATGCCGGCCAGGCCGACATCGGTGAGCAGAACATCGAACGGCTGCGCCGCCAGTTGCTCGAGCGCATCCTCGGCCGACTCGCTGAGTACGACCTGATGGCCGAGCTCAGCAATCACCTCGCCGGTAAGCATGCGCAGCGTCGGGTCGTCCTCGACGAAAAGCACTTTCAGCACGCTATCTACCTCCGTCGCCGCCGGCACGCTTGCCGTAGCATCGACATCGACATCGGCATCCAAGCTGCGCGGCAGATACAAGTGCACCGCCGTGCCGCTGCCCGCCTCGCTGTCCAGCGTGACGAAGCCGCCGCTCTGCTTGACGAAGCCGTAGACCATGCTCAACCCCAGCCCCGAGGCACTGCCGGCCTGCTTGGTTGTGAAGAAGGGCTCGAAGGCCCGTTGGCTGACCTCAGGCTCCATGCCGCCGCCCTCATCAATCACGCTCAGCTGCACGAAATCGCCCGTCGCGGGCTGGGCCTGCAGCTTGCGATTGCGCAAGCGCACCAACAACCGGCCGCTTCCGTTCATGGCGTCGCGCGCATTGGTAGCCAGATGGATGATCGCGCTCTGCAGATTGCCGATGTCGACCGATACCGGCCATAGCGCCTCGTCGGCATCGAGTTCGACACGTACTCCGGCACCAAGAGCGCCCTCTAGCAATTCGCGCATCTGCGTTACGGTCTGAGCGAGCTGCACCGGTTGCGGCCGCTGTGGCTGGCGGCTGGCAAAGGCCAGCAGTTGCGAGGCCAGGCGGGCGCCTTTCTCGACCCCGCCAACCGCAGAATCCAGCCTCCGCAGTGCAGACTCGTCGTTACCCAGACTACGGCGCAGCAGTTGCAGGTTGCCGCCGATGACCTGCAGCATGTTGTTGAAGTCGTGCGCGATGCCGCCGGTCAGCTTGCCTATCGCCTCCAGCTTCTGCGCCTGTAGCAGAGCGGCTTCTGCAGCCTGGCGCTGCATTTCGCTGCGCGACAGCTCCTCGGTCGTAGACCCCACCAGCTCTTCTAGATGTCGGCGATAGCGATACCGGTCCTCGTCACGCTCCGAGGCACCGTGCGGCGCGTGACACTGCAGCAGCGCCACGACCTCGCCACGCTCGTCCAGCAGCGGCGTATGCACCAGGCTTGCACCAAGCGATCCCTCGCCCACCGACGGCAGTGCATCACTGATCCGGCTGTCGAGTGCACGCGCGCAGGATGCCCGCATTGCAGCGACATCGAAGCGCGCATCATCGGCGAACGCTTCGTCCAGCTGACGGCCACTCAGCTCGTGGTGCGCCCGCCCGAGCAACGCTAGGGCGGCCGGATTGACATCCACCACCCACAGCTGCGGATCGAGCAACAGGTAGGCATTCGGAGAAGCCCGGAACAGGCTTTCAAAAGACAGGCGTTGCATACAACCTCCATGATACGAGCCCGACGCCATTGTCTGGATTGCTCGTACGACATTCCCTGGCCGGGCGGCCGTCACAGGATGCAAGCGGATCGGAAAAAGGCGCTGACTGTCGTCAGGCACAGGTCAGCCATTGACCGCGAAACGGGCAAAGCGTTTCCCTGGAGTGGAAAAAGCGTACGGCAGCCATCTCTGCAGACAGCCGCCGCTGGTCAGCCGCGTGTCGCGACCGCGCTGCGCTGGCGCAGCGCCTCGAACAGACAGACGCCGGTGGCGACCGACACGTTGAGACTGCTCACGCTGCCTGCCATCGGCAACCGCACCAGATAATCGCAATGCTCACGGGTCAGCCGGCGCATACCCTTGCCTTCGGCCCCCATCACCAGCGCGATCGGCCCGGTCAGGTCCTGCGCATAAAGCTCCTGTTCTGCCTCGCCGGCAGTACCGACGATCCAGATGCCGCGCTGCTGCAGTTTTTCCAGCGAGCGCGCGAGATTGGTCACCGCTACCAGCGGAATCACCTCGGCCGCACCGCAGGCCACCTTGCGCACCGTAGCGTTGAGCGTCGCCGACTTGTCCTTCGGCACGATCACCGCCAGTGCCCCGGCGGCGTCGGCCGTGCGCAGGCATGCACCCAGGTTGTGCGGATCGGTCACCCCATCGAGCACCAACAGCAGCGGCGCAGCTTCGGCGCGATCCAGCAGCTCATCGAGCATCGCCTCGCCCCAGACCTGGCTGGGACTTACTTCGGCGACCACGCCCTGATGCACTCCTTCGACCCAGGCGTCCATCTCGCGGCGCTCGCACTGGCCGATGCGCACGCGCGCCTGGCCGGCCAGCTCGATCAGCGTCTGCACACGCGGATCGCCACGCCCTTCGGCCAGCCAAACCTGTTTGACCCGCCGGGGATGGTGACGCAGCAGCGCCTCGACCGCGTGCAGGCCGTAGATTTTTTCCAGGTCGCTCATGGTTTGGCCTTGCGTTTTCTCGCACCGGCAGGGCTCGAACCGCCGGGAGCCGGCTTGCCGTCAGCCTTGCGCTTCGAGCCGCCACGCTTGGGTTTTTCCGCGCTACGGTCGCGCCCGCTCTTGCCCTTGGCTTCGGACAGCAGCGCCTGCTTCAGCTCACGGCTCTTGCGTATGCTGGCATCGGCCGGTTCCTGGCTGCGCGCCGGACGCCGATCATCACCAGCCTTGCCGCGCGCCGCGCCACCCTTGCGCGCACCGCCCTCGCCCACGCTGGCGACCTTGCTGCCGCCGCCGATCAGCTCGAAGTCGATCTTGCGTTCGTCCAGATCCACGCGCATCACCCGCACCTCGACGCTGTCGCCGAGACGGAAACTGCGCCCGCTCCGCTCGCCGGAGAGACGATGATGCAGCGGATCGAAGTGGTAGTAGTCGCCCGGCATCGCCGTGACGTGCACCAGACCTTCGACATAGATATCGGTCAGCTCGACGAACAAGCCGAACCCGGTCACCGCGGTGATCACGCCGGGGAACGTTTCGCCGACACGATCGCGCATGAACTCGCACTTGAGCCAGTTGACGACGTCGCGGGTGGCCTCGTCGGCGCGCCGCTCGGTCATCGAACACTGCTCGCCGAGCTGTTCCAGCGCCGCCTCGTCGTAGGGGTAGATACGCGCCTTGGGCATGCTCGCCGCACCCTCGCGCCGCACGTGCGGCGTGTCGCGCCGCGAACGGATCACGCTGCGAATCGCGCGGTGTACCAGCAGGTCCGGATAGCGCCGGATCGGCGAGGTGAAGTGGGCGTAGGCTTCGTAGTTCAGGCCGAAGTGGCCATGGTTGTCGGCGCTGTAGACCGCCTGACTCAACGAACGCAGCATGACCGTCTGGATCACGTGGAAATCCGGACGATCCTGAATGCGCTCCAGCAGAGCCTGATAATCCTTCGGCGTCGGACCCTCCTTGCCCTTGTGCAGACTCAGGCCCAGTTCGCCCAGGAAGGCGCGCAGCTTCTCCTGACGCTCCAGCGGCGGACCGTCGTGCACGCGATACAGGGCGGGGATGTCGTGCTTCTGCAGGAAGGCGGCGGTGGCCACGTTGGCGCACAGCATGCATTCCTCGATCAGCTTGTGCGCGTCGTTCCGCTCGGTCGGCTTGATTTCGGCGATCTTGCGTCCGGCGCCGAAAACGATACGCGTCTCCTGGGTCTCGAAATCGATCGCACCCCGCGTGTGACGCGCCTTCAGCAGCACCTTGTACAGCGCATAAAGCTGCTTGAGATGCGGCAGCACCTCGGCGTACTCCTCGCTCAGCCGCTTGCCCTCGGGAGATTTGGGCCGCTCGAGCATATCGCTGACCTTGTTGTAGGTCAGCCGCGCATGGGAGTGAATCACCGCCTCGTAGAACTGGTAGTCGGTCATCTTGCCCGACTTGTTCAGGGTGATCTCGCAGACCATCGCCAGACGGTCCACACCAGGATTCAGCGAGCACAGGCCGTTGGACAGCTGCTCGGGCAGCATCGGCACCACCCGCTCGGGGAAATACACCGAGTTGCCGCGCACCTCGGCTTCGCGATCCAGCGCCGAACCGACCTTCACATAGTGCGAGACGTCGGCGATGGCGACGTACAGGCGGAACCCACCGGTCAGCAGCTTCCAACCGCCGGGCTTCTCGCAGTAGACCGCGTCGTCGAAGTCTCGCGCATCCTCGCCGTCGATGGTGACGAAGGGCAGATGCCGCAGGTCGACGCGCTTGAGCTTGTCCTTCTCGTCCACCTCGGGCTTGAGCCGCGCCGCTTCCTTGAGTACCGCCTCGGGCCACACATGGGGGATATCGAAGCTGCGCAGCGCCACGTCGATTTCCATCCCCGGCGCCATATAGTTACCGATCACCTCGACGATGTCCCCCTGCGGCTGGAAGCGCGGAGTGGGCCAATGGGTAATCTTCACCTCGACGAACTGACCGGGCTTGGCATTCAGCGCGCGGCCCGGCGTGACCAGGACCTCCTGCTGAATCTTGGGGTTATCGGCAACCACGAAGCCGACGTCGCTCTCGATCTGATAGCGCCCAACGATGGTTTCATGGGCTCGACTGATGACCTCGACAATCGCCCCTTCGCGACGCCCACGCCGATCCAGCCCGGACACCCGCGCCAGGCAGCGATCGCCATCGAAGACTAGGCGCATCTGCGCCGGCCCGAGAAAGAGGTCGTCGCTACCGTCATCGGGAATCAGGAAGCCGAAGCCGTCGCGATGACCGCTGACTCGGCCACAGACCAGATCGAGCTTATCCACTGGCGCGTAGGTTCCGCGCCGGGTGTAGATAAGCTGACCGTCACGCTCCATCGCGCGCAGTCGACGACGCAGTGCCTCGACGTCCTCATCGGAAACCAGGCCGAACTCTTCGACCAGCTGTTCGCGCGCGGCCGGCGAGCCACGCTCAGACAGGTGCCGGAGGATCAGTTCGCGGCTGGGAATGGGGTTATCGTACTTTTCCGCTTCACGGGCGGCCTCGGGATCGAGGGATTGCCAATCGGCCATTAAGAAGTGTCACCTTTCTATTCAATTATCGAGACGGAACGTCATAAGTGTATTGAAGCGCGAAATGCCCGCGGGCGGCACCTTTACGCTGAATTATTTTTCGGGATCAGGGGTTTACAACCCCGAACCTCGCCCGTATAGTTCGCGCCCACAATGTCCAACAGACGTTGTATCACGGAAACGCTCAAGCAATACTGTTTCCCGTGCCCAGGTGGCGGAATTGGTAGACGCACTAGGTTCAGGTCCTAGCGGTGGCAACACCGTGGAAGTTCGAGTCTTCTCCTGGGCACCACTCTTCAAATGAAACCCGCATCGTCGATGCGAGTCTCAAGCAGCAACGAAGCATGCAACAACGAAGATTGTCGACTTCGACCGAGGATTCGGTAAAACGACAGCAAAGTCGGTGAGCAATCATCGCAACGTGCCCAGGTGGCGGAATTGGTAGACGCACTAGGTTCAGGTCCTAGCGGTGGCAACACCGTGGAAGTTCGAGTCTTCTCCTGGGCACCACTCTTCAAGAAAAAACCGAGCTTATGCTCGGTTTTTTCGTTTTCAGCGCTATAAAGTTTTCCGCGAACCTGAGCCAGACCCGCCTGAGCCGGCACCAGACAGCAAAAGACCGCCCGAAGGCGGTCTTTTTTAGCATCACATCCGGTCAGGCGTACGGATGACGCAGCACGATGGTTTCGTTGCGGTCCGGACCGGTGGAGATGATGTCAACCGGCGCCTCGATCAACTCTTCCAGACGCTTGATGTAGGCGCGCGCATTGGCCGGCAGCTCGTCAAGGCTCTTGGCACCGACGGTCGACTCGCTCCAGCCCGGCATCTCCTCGTACACCGGCTGCAGGCCGTCGTAGCTGTCGGCATCGGTCGGCGCATCGACCAGCACCTGACCATTGCGATCCTTGTAACCAACGCAGATACGAATGGTTTCCAGGCCGTCGAGCACGTCCAGCTTGGTCAGGCAGATACCGGAGATGCTGTTGATCTCGATGGCGCGTCGCAGAATGACCGCATCGAACCAGCCGCAACGACGCGCACGACCGGTGGTCGAGCCGAATTCATGACCACGCTCGGCCAGGCGCGCGCCGACTTCATCGAACAACTCGGTAGGGAACGGCCCCGAACCCACCCGCGTGGTATAGGCCTTGGTGATACCGAGGATGTAGTCCAGATACAGCGGACCGAAGCCAGAGCCGGTCGCGGTGCCGCCGGCAGTGGTGCTGGAACTGGTCACGTACGGGTAGGTGCCGTGGTCGATATCCAGCAGCGAGCCCTGCGCACCTTCGAACATGATGCACGCGCCCTGCTTGCGCAGGTCGTGCAACCGTGCCGTGACGTCGGTGATCAGCGGTTTGAGGACCTGTGCGTAGCCCAGCGCCTCGTCCAGCGTCTTCTGGAAATCGACCGGCTCGACCTTGTAGAAATTCTGCAAAACGAAGTTGTGGTACTCCAGCAACTCGCGCAGCTTGACCGCAAAACGCTCCGGATTGAACAGATCACCGATGCGCAGGCCACGACGCGCGACCTTGTCTTCGTAGGCCGGACCGATACCACGACCAGTGGTGCCGATCTTGCCTTCCGAACGCGACGCCTCGCGCGCCTGATCCAGCGCGACGTGATACGGGAGGATCAGGGTGCAGGATGGGCTGATACGCAGGCGCTCGCGCACCGGTACGCCCTTTTCCTCAAGCTTGGTAATTTCCCGCAGCAGCGCATCGGGAGCAACCACCACGCCGTTGCCGATCAGGCACTGCACGTTGTCGCGCAGGATGCCGGACGGAATCAGGTGCAGCACGGTCTTCTCACCGTCGATCACCAAGGTATGACCGGCGTTGTGACCACCCTGGTAGCGCACCACTGCGGCCGCCTGGTCGGTCAGCAGATCGACGATCTTGCCCTTGCCCTCATCACCCCACTGGGTGCCCAGGACCACGACATTCTTACCCATAACCCTCTGTCCTCTTCGGAGAAGCGTACCGGCATTGACCGGCAGAAATCGAAACCAGCCTGGGCCGCATCGCGGCAAATCTCAGGACGCCAGCGGCGCCACGATCCAGGAATTGTCTTTAGCCAGCAGCTGCCGATCACAGCCCAGCGCCGCGGCAGCGTCAGCCGCCTGACCATCAAGGGCCTGCACCACACGCTCACCGTCGCGACGCAGGCGGCAGATCACCTGCCATAGCGCGGGATCATCGCTGTGCGGCGCCCAGATACCGCTGACCGGGGTCGACAGATCGGCGTTACCGAGGCTCACCAGCGTTTTCAGATCAGTCGAGAAGCCGGTGGCCGGGCGCGCTCGCCCAAAGTCGGCGCCGATGTCGTCATAACGTCCACCCTGGGCGATCGACTGACCAACGCCAGGAACGAACACCGCGAAGACGACACCGGTGTGGTAGTGATATCCGCGCAGCTCGCCCAGATCGAAGTAAAGCGGCATTTTCGGATAACGCGCGGCCAGCTGGTCGGCAATCCGGATCAGCGTCTGCAGCGCCTGACGAACCTCGGCCGGCGCCTCCGCCAGCGCGGCCTGCGCCTCATCCAGCGCCTCACGACCGCCGCACAGCCGCGCCAGCGCGCGCAACATGCCGGCCAGCGTCGGCTCCAGAGCCGCGGTCAGGCACTCGATCTCGTCCATCGCCTTGCGCTGCAGCGCATCGAACAGCCGCTGCTCAGTCTCGCCCATCAGCCCAGCCGCGCGAGCAAGGCCGCGGTAGATGCCGACATGCCCGAGGTCCATGTGCACATCAGGCACATCGGCAAGCTCGAGCATTTCCAGCATCAGGCTGATCACCTCGATGTCGCTCGACGCACTGCCGTCGCCATACAGCTCAGCACCCAGCTGGATCGGGCTACGCGACGTCGCCAGCGCCTGTGGCTTGGCGTGCAGCACACTGCCCGCGTAGCACAGGCGACTCGGCCCTTCGCGACGCAGCGTATGCGCATCAACCCGTGCCACCTGCGGTGTGATATCGGCACGCAGCCCCATTTGCCGCCCCGACAGCGGATCGGTGACCTTGAAGGTACGCAGATCGAGATCCTGACCGGAGCCGGTCAGCAGCGATTCGAGGAATTCAACATGAGGCGTTATGACCAGCTCGTAACCCCAGCGCTGGAACAGGTCCAGTACGCGACGCCGTGCGGTCTCGATACGTGCAGCCTCGGGCGGCAGCACCTCTTCGATGCCATCTGGCAGCAGCCAGCGGTCTACCGTTGCCATTTCGCCAATCACCTCTCGATACGGCAAGCCTAGTCAAGCGGACGAGAACCGGGCTGCCGTCGAGGCTGGCCATCGGTCGCGTGCAGTTCTGTTCAAACCCTGACATCAGCGCCAGGCCCCGCAAGGGGAGCGGCATGGTTGCCCATGCCCGGAGATCGCCTGCCCCATGGGTGCAGACGCAAAAAAGCCGGGTTTTCCCCGGCTGGCGGATCATAGCAATGTTTTCCCGGTGGGTCACCCGGCGGCCAGCATCGGCCGCCGGACGAACCTCGCGAAGCGCTTAGCGGGACTGCTCCAGATAGCGGAAGAAGTCGCTCTTGGGATCCAGCACCAGCACGTCTTCCTTGCTGGAGAAGCTTTCGCGGTAGGCTTGCAGACTGCGATAGAAGGAATAGAACTCCTTGTCCTGGCCATAGGCGGCCGCGTAGATCGACGCTGCTCGCGCATCGCCGTCACCACGCAGCTCTTCCGCCTCGCGGAATGCCTCGGCAAGCAAGACGCGGCGCTGGCGATCGGCGTCGGCGCGAATACCTTCGGCCAGCTCCTTGCCCTTCGCACGGTGCTCGCGAGCCTCGCGCTCACGCTCGGAACTCATGCGCTCGAACACGCTGCGGTTCACCTCGCGCGGCAGATCGATACCTTTGACCCGCACGTCCACTACTTCGATGCCCAGCTCCTTCTGCACGGCGCGATTGAGGCTGTTGGTTACCTGCCCCATCAACTCGTCGCGCTGACCGGACACCGCCTCGTGCAAGGTGCGCTTACCGAACTGGTCACGCAGTGCCGCTTCCAGGCGACGCGCCAGCCGCTCATCGGCGATCTGTTTCATGCCGGAGGTTGCGGTATAAAACAGCTCCGCATCGGCAACCCGCCACTTGGCGTAGGCGTCGACCATCAGCGCTTTCTTCTCCAGGGTCAGGAAGCGTGAAGTCGTCGAATCCAGCGTCATCAGGCGCGCATCGAACTTGCGCACACTGTTCACATACGGAATTTTCATGTGCAGGCCGGGCTTCACGTCGGGCTCGACAATACGGCCGAAACGCAGCAGTACTGCTCGCTCGGTCTGCGAGACGATATAGAAGCTGTTCCACAGCACCAGCGCCAGCACCACACCCACGATCAGCGCCGTAAGGGATTTATTGCTCATCAGCGACTCTCCCTCGTACGAACTTCACGCGGATCCAATTCCGGCGGTAGCCGCGTCGACTGGCTGGCCGCGCCTGATGCCGTTCCGGCCGACGCGGCGTTGCTGCTGGCGGTGCCACGGCCGTTGATCATCTTGTCCAGCGGCAGATAGAGCAGATTGTTCTGCCCGCTCTCGCCGGTCACCATGACCTTGCTGGTATTGCTCATGACTTCCTGCATGGTTTCCAGATACAGGCGCTCGCGCGTTACCTCCGGCGCCTTACTGTACTCAGTCAGCAGTTTGGTGAAGCGGTCGGCCTCACCCTCAGCACGGGAAATCACCGCATCACGATAACCGCTGGCCTCTTCCAGCATGCGCTGGGCCTGGCCGCGCGCTTCGGGAATAACGCCGTTGGCATAGGATTCGGCCTGGTTCTTCTCGCGCTGCTCGTCTTCACGAGCGCGAATCACGTCGTCGAAGGCCTCTTGGACTTCCCGCGGTGCAGCCGCACTCTGCAAGTTCACCTGCGTCACGGTGATACCGGTGCCGTAGTTGTCGAGGAAGCGCTGCAGACGCTCCTTCACCTCACCAGCCATCGCCTCGCGACCCTCGGTCAGTACCTGATCCATCGCCGTCGAACCGACCACATGGCGCACCGCACTGTCGGTGGCGTGCTGCAGGCTTATCTCCGGCTGATCGACGTTGAGGACGAACGACTGCAGGTCACTGATCTTGTACTGAACGGTCAACGGCACCTCGATGATGTTTTCATCCTCGGTGAGCATCTGCCCCTGCTTGCTGTAGGAGCGCTCGCGCGTGACGTTTTCCTGGAATTTGCGGTCGATCGGCGGGAAGTAGAGATTCAGACCCGGCCCGACGGTTTCATGGTACTTGCCGAAGCGCAGCACCACCGCCTGCTCTTGTTCGTCGACGATATAGATGGCATTGAACAGCCATACCGCCAGCAGGACCACGAGCGAAACCCAGACCAGGCCGAAGCCGCCGCGACGACTGCCACCGCCGCTTCCGCCACCACTGCCGCGCTTCTTGCCACCGAACATGCCGTTGAGGCTGTCCTGCAGCTTGCGGAAGGCCTCGTCGAGATCGGGCGGTCCCTTCTGATCGCCGCCGCGACGACCACCGCCACCGCCGCCCCAGGGATCCTGGTTGTTCGAGTTGCCACCCGGCTCATTCCAAGCCATAGCGCTCTCCATTCAGATAAAGCTAAAGACGCGCCCCGTGGCGCACCCACCAATGCTACCGAAAGCCTGTAACAAGCGGCCAGATCGCCGCCCGGGCTTTATTGCAAAGTGTGTTGCTCCAGAAACTCAGCCGGCTGCTGCCCTTCGCGACTGAGCAGCCGATGCAGCTCCACCCGCGGCAGGCGCACCTCAAGGAGACTACCGCCCTCCTCGTCGTGGCTCTCGCGCTGCACGGCGCCAAGCTCGAACAGCTGAGCACGCATGCGGCCGAGGCGCTGCGGTAGTCGGAGCGTGCCGACGAACAGATCGTTGCCGAGCAGTTCGGCGATTGCCTGGCGCAGCAGGTCCAGCCCCAGCCCATCACGCGCCGATACCCAGACGCGCTCTGGCTTGCCATCGGCATCGCGCTGAATCTGCGGTTCGATGCCTTCCATGAGATCGACCTTGTTGTAGACCTCCAGGACAGGCAGCTCGTCCGCACCGATCTCCGCCAGCACGGCCAGGACCTGTTCGATCTGCTGATCGCGCTCGGGCTCATGGGCGTCGATCACGTGCAGCAGCAGATCGGCATTGCTGGATTCCTCCAGCGTCGCGCGAAACGACTCGACCAGCTTGTGCGGCAGGTGACGAATGAAACCCACCGTATCCGCCAGGACCACCGGTCCGATATCCGGCAGCTCCAGGCGCCGCAACGTCGGATCCAGCGTGGCGAACAATTGGTTGGCCGCGTAGACGTCGGCTTCCGTGAGCGTGTTGAACAACGTGGACTTGCCGGCGTTGGTGTAACCGACCAGCGAGACTGAAGGGATGTCGGCACGCTTGCGCCCGCGACGCGCCTGCTCGCGCTGCCCGCGGACCTTTTCCAGGCGCTGCTTGATCTGNCCTTCCAGATGAACCAGAATGGCCCGCTCCCCGCCACCGGGACGTTCGAAGAACAAAGACGCCTACCTTAGTCGTTGCCCGACTCGGATTGCTCGGCGTCACCTGCGGTCGGCAGGCGAACCGGACGACCCGGCACGACCGTCGAGATCGCATGCTTGTAGACCATCTGACTGACAGTGTTCTTGAGAAGAATGACGAACTGGTCGAAGGATTCGATCTGGCCCTGCAGCTTGATGCCGTTGACCAGATAGATGGAAACCGGAACGCGTTCCTTACGCAGTGTGTTGAGGTAAGGGTCTTGTAGCGAATGCCCTTTTGACATGTGCCGCACTCCTTAGAGGATCTTTATTCAATAATTTCTGGGTAAACCGACGATCCACTTGTCTGAGAATAGACGGTCAATTTGCAGTGTCAGCTCAATATGGAGAGCGATTGCAGGTATTTCAATGCTCGCGGCAGATTGTCGCGGGACAGACTGTCCAACCAGTCAACTTCCCCCCAGCCACGCAGCCAGGTGAACTGTCGTTTGGCCAGCTGCCGGGTTGCAATGATGCCGCGCTGAATCATCTCTTCCCTGGACAGGTTTCCATCCAGGTAGTCCCACACCTGCCGATAGCCCACCGCCCGGATCGACGGCATCCCGGAGTGCAAGTCGCCACGACAACGCAGGGCTTCGACCTCTTCGATAAAGCCCTGTTCAACCATGTGAAGAAAGCGTTGCTCGATGCGCTGATGCAGAACCGACCGCTGTGCCGGAGCGATGGACAAGTGCGCGACAGTATAAGGCAAGACGCCCGAGCCAGGCGCGCCCGCGGCAGCTTTTTGCGACCATTGTCGGGCGCGATGTTCGCTCATGGTCAATCCGCTGACGCGATAGACCTCCAGCGCACGCACCAGCCGTTGCGGATCGTTGGGATGGATGCGCGCCGCCGACTGCGGATCGATTTCGGCAAGCATGCGATGCAGCGCCGGTAATCCCTCCTGCGCGGCCAGCGCCTCCAATTCGGCACGCACCTGCGCATCGGCCGACGGCATGTCCGCAAGGCCATCGCGCAGCGCCTTGAAATACAGCATGGTGCCGCCGACCAGCAGCGGAATGCGGCCCGCCGCCGTGATTTCCGCCATCGCCGCCAACGCGTCGGCGCTGAATTCCGCCGCCGAATAGCTCTGCGCGGGGTCGAGAATATCCACCAGACGATGCGGATAAGCGGCCAGCACCTCACGGGAAGGCTTGGCGGTACCGATGTCCATGCCGCGATAGACCAGCGCCGAGTCGACACTGATCAGCTCGCAGGGCAGCACACGCGCCAGCTCCAGCGCAAGATCGGTCTTGCCGGAGGCGGTGGGACCCATCAGAAAGATGGCGGGAGGCAGGCGGGACATCGGGTGGGCTCGCGGCGAGGGGCGGCATAGTTTCAAGCTGCCAGCCAGAAGCTGCAAGCTGCGCGATCGGTTCGCCGTAGCCGCGTGCGCCTTGGGCTAGCGCCCGCGCAGGAACAGCCGGTCCAGCTCATCCATGCCCAGCTGCGTCCAGGTCGGGCGGCCGTGATTGCACTGGCCACTGCGCTCGGTCTGCTCCATGTCGCGCAGCAGCGCATTCATCTCCGGCAGCGTCAGGCGACGATTGGCACGCACGGCACCGTGGCAGGCCATCGTCGCCAGCAACTCGTTCAGATGCGCCTGAATGCGATCGCTGGTGCCGTATTCGAGCAGATCGGCCAGCACATCGGTCACCAGCCGAGTCGCCTCGGCCTGCTTGAGCAGCGCAGGCGTCTGGCGAATCGCCAAGGTTTCGGGGCCCAGGCGCTGCAACTCGAAGCCGAGTTTCTGGAACCACTGCGCGTGTTCCTCGGCGCAATCGGCCTCGCGCTGACTCACGGCGATGGACTCGGGCACCAGCAGCGGCTGACCACGCAGGCCTTCGCTGGCCATCGCGGTTTTCAGGCGCTCGTAGGTGATGCGTTCATGGGCGGCATGCATGTCCACCAGCACCATGCCCTGGGCATTCTCCGCAAGGATGTAGATGCCCTTGAGCTGCGCCAGCGCATAGCCCAGCGGCGGCACATCGTCCTGACTGGCAGGCAACGGCGCGGGGCCGGCTTCCGGTAGCGGGGCGAAGAATTCCCGATAAGCGCCCTGCGTCTCGGCGACATGGCCGCCGGAGGCTGGACGCTGCATCTGATAGCCAGCCCCGGCACCGCGCCACGCTGGCGCTTCGCCCGGCGCGCGTTCAGGTACGCTGGTCGACAGGCTCATCTCGTTCTGCCCCGCGAACTCGCCCGCGGCCACACCGCTGAGCGGGCTCACCGATGTCACGCTCGCCGGCGCCGCCAACTGGTCTTCGGGACGCACATCGCCCAGCGCGCGGTGCAGCGTGCCATAGAGGAAGTCATGCACCATGCGGCTGTCGCGAAAGCGCACCTCGTGCTTGGTCGGGTGCACATTGACGTCCACCACCGCCGGATCGACGTCGAGGAACAGCACGAACGTCGGATGCCGGCCGTTGAACAGCACATCGCGATAGGCCTGGCGCACCGCGTGGGCGACCAGCTTGTCACGCACCATGCGCCCGTTGACGTAGAAGTACTGCAGGTCAGCCTGGCTGCGCGAGAAGGTCGGCAGGCCGACCCAGCCCCACAGACGCAGCCCGTTACGCTCGACTTCGATCGGCAGCGCCTGCTCGAGAAACGCCGGCCCGCAGACCGCCGCCACTCGCCGCGCCCGCGCCGCATCGTCGCTCGCCTGGTGCAGTGCCAGCACGCCCTTGCCGTTGTGCCGCAAGTGAAAGGCGACGTCGAAACGCGCCAGCGCCAGACGCTTGATCACTTCCTGCAGATGGTCGAACTCGGTCTTCTCGGTACGCAGGAACTTGCGCCGCGCCGGCGTATTGAAGAACAGGTCGCGCACTTCCACCGAGGTGCCGACCGGATGCGCCGCTGGCTGCACCCGCGCCTCCATCTCGCGGCCTTCGGTTTCCACCTGCCAGGCCTCAGCGGCTTCGACCGTGCGCGAGGTCAGCGTCAGGCGCGAGACGGAGCTGATCGACGCCAGCGCCTCGCCACGAAAACCGAGGCTCATCACCCGCTCGAGGTCTTCCAGATCACGGATCTTGCTGGTCGCATGGCGCGCCAGAGCCAACGGCAGATCGTCCGCCGGAATACCGCAGCCGTCATCGCGCACGCGCAGCAGCTTGACCCCGCCCTGCTCGACATCCACCTCGATGCGCGTTGCGCCGGAATCGAGGCTGTTCTCCAGCAACTCCTTGATCACCGAGGCCGGCCGCTCGACCACTTCCCCGGCGGCAATCTGGTTCGCCAGCCGCGGACTCAGCAGCTGGATGCGGCGCAATTCGCTCATGGCTGGGAGGCCAGCGTGGTGGCCGGGATGCTGAGCGTCTGGCCGACCTTGATGGTGTCGTTGCGCAGCTGATTGGCGCTACGCAGCGAGGTCAGGCTGACCTGATAGCGCTCGGCGAGCAGCGCCAGGCTCTCGCCGGAACGCACCACATGCTCGCGCGGCCCGATGGCGAGTTTGCCGGCGTCTCGCAGCCAGGCGACATAAGTGCCCGGCGGCGGATTTTCGTGGAAGAACTGCCGCACGCCGCTGTGGATCGAGCGCGCCAGCGACTGCTGATGGCTGGCCGTCTGCAGCTTGCGCGCCTCGGATGGGTTGGAGATGAAGCCGGTCTCGACCAGGATCGAGGGGATGTCCGGCGACTTCAGCACCATGAAGCCGGCCTGCTCGACGCGGCGCTTGTGCAGCGGCGTGATGCGGCCCATGTTGCTCAGCACCTTCTGCCCGACGTTGAGGCTGGAGGACAGCGAGGCGGTCATCGACAGGTCCAGCAGCACGCCGGCAAGCATCTGATCCTTGTCGTCGAGACTGACGTTGCCGGCACCGCCGATCAGGTCGGAACGGTTCTCGCTGTCGGCCAGCCAGCG
>JAEAMG010000626.1_pt1 | contig 37415 bp, 29 predicted proteins | sample 8958741 | NCBI WGS metagenome assembly JAEAMG01 (sample SAMN16933256, study PRJNA681125) | bioreactor sludge metagenome | isolation source: anaerobic bioreactor treating anionic surfactant - SDBS | place: India: Bengaluru | collected 2019-02-28 | reverse complement strand
GCCCTACCGGACCTGGCTGGCGGCTTTGAGCTGCGGGATCGCCTCGTCGATCTGGCGCATGTGGGATTCCGCTTTACGGAGCGACTCTCTGACGCCGCTTACCTGCTGTTGAAGTTGATCCGCCAGCGCAGGCGAAGCCGGCACGTCGGACTCAATCAGCTCTTGATCCGCCGCTCTCGCCTTATCAACTTCGCCGATGAGCGCCTTTACCTTATTCAGGTCCGCCTCGATTTGCAGACGAATGTCCTGCGCGCGCGGGGTGAATCCTGCGGTGGCGGCGTAAAGCACGTTTTCGGACGTCACAACTTCAGGCGCATCATCGGCGACGGGACTCCAGGCGATGGAAAGGTGGTCGCTCTTCTCGCCTTCGCGCAACAGGGCCTCGACAAAATAGTGCTGTCCCTTAACAAGACGGGTGGGCTTGGAGCGGCGAGTCTCTTTGTCCCACACCCGATAATTGCCATACGTTTCGGTCTTCACGCAGAGCGCCGCCTTTTCCGGCATCTCATCCGTGCTCAACCATAGCTCGCCCTGGTCGTCGGCTGCCACGTAGAAATAGTATTCGCCGGTTTCGGGCGGGATGAGATAGCCGCGAAGACGGGCAACGAATTTCTCGGCGTGGTCTCTTGGCGTCTCAAACTGCGCCAACACCTGCGTGCTATCCGGCGTCAGGTTCAACAGCCCCTTCTCCCGCACGTCCTTGAGACTCCCGTAAGGGTTCTTCTCCCAATACTCCACGAGCACGCCGGAAACGAGCCCGGTGACCGACGCGAGGTCGCCTTGCAGCTTCGTGACCTTCTCTCCGAGGCTGACGGCCACGGCGGACAGCCGCGCCCTTTCGTCGCGAGAGGTTTTCATGCGGAGCTCCGCCTGAATCGATTCCGGCGAGCCGCCGAGCACGCGATCGGCCAGCGCCGCCAGCGAGGACTGGTTTGCGACGGCGCGCTCGCGGTATTTCAACGCCAGATCCACACCGCCGCTGACTTCTTTACAGAACACGGCGGCCGCCAGACACAACATGCTTTTTGTGCCTGGATCAACGACCGCTTTAGGAACGGTCGCATGCACCAGTTTCAGCAACTGGTCAGCGGGCACCTTGTCCCAGGCGACGATACGGCCCGGTGCCACCGTGACGCCTTCGTCTGACGCCGTCGTCACATCAAGGGCGCCTCCGAACGACGTCCACACACCCCGCACAGGGGCCTTCGCCAGTTCGGCCTGCACGAAAGCACGGAGACGTCCCAACAGTTCAAGACGAAGGATCGCGGTTTCGACGAACTCCCGCGCAACAGGCTCTTGCCACGCGGCCTTGCCGTTTTTTAAGGCTTCGGCCGCTTCGGCATAACGGTTGGCACCGGCGTTCTTGCGCCACTGCTCCTCAACAGCCTCACGGGCGGGAGCCTGGAGGGCTTCTCTTGCCGCACGGACACTCCGGCCCGCTTCGGCGGGCCGCGGAGGAGCGTTTGCGGAGGCTTCAGACCACGGCACCAGGAAAGAGCCGCCGATGATGACATAGCTTTCTGAAACCGACCCTTTCCATGCGACCGACAAGTAATCACTGCCGCTGTCTTCCTTCAACAAGGCCTCAAGATAATAGCGTTTCCCGGCAACCAAGTCGCACGCGGGCGACTCCTGATCCCGGCGGGCGTCCCATTTGTTCTTGGGAACGCAGCTCTCGTAGCTGACGAGTTTGCGGAGCCGCTCAGGCGACGCGTCCTCACTCAGCGAGAACTCCACCGCATCATCGGCACAAACCGAGAACCTAACCTGTCCCGAAACGGAGGGCACAAGGAAGCCGCGTACGCGAACCCCGTATTGGTTCCCCACGTTATCCGAGAGCTCGAACGCGCCCACCTGCACGACACGATCCGGCTTGGAAGGAAAAGAGGAGGAAGCGCGCAGCGCGCTAAGCTGTTTGGAGGGGATATTCTCGAAATACTCGCACAAGAGGCCTTGCGGACCTCCCAACGGGATCTCGCGCAGGACCGTTTTGGCCGGCGGGGCAATCGGTTTATTCTGCTGTTGCGGCTGCACGGCCGGCTTGTTGGTTTTAGCCGCGTACTCGGCGTAAAGTTCCATTTCCGGGTCGGCGACGCTCTCCGGTTCCTCAAGGTCCTTCGCGGCGGCCGACTGAACGGCAGCTTTCGCAGGGCGGGCCGCGGCCGGGTTGGCCGACTTGGCCTGGCCGCGACCGCCTCTCGAAAAAACACACGCCCCTACAATCACGACCAGCACAACGACACCGACGACCGCGATAAGCGCCACAGACGGACCGGATTTTGAACCCTGCGATTTTTTCTTAGGCGGCGGGGGTGTATCCACCGAAGGAGAATGGGCAAGGCCTTGGGCTTGGATCTTCTGCGTAAACCCGCGATCGATTTTGATGGTTGCCATGTGCGCTTAACTTTCGGAGGTGTTCATTGGAAGGAACGGATACGGCATGAGGCAGGGAAGGCTGTCGGATTAAGATCAAGATTAGGAGTACGATTGAGAACAGGAATCAGAGGGGTACAGTCCCTTCGTAATCGTCATCCCAGGCTCCTTCAGACAGCGTTAGCCGGGCCCTTATTCGCGACTCCGCCGCGACGAGGAAAACGTCTATTTCCCCGGCGCGACGATCGGCAACTCAAAGGTGTCGGTGCGGAACGGCGAAGCGGGCAGGCCCGCACCGTTGAAAAGGTTACATTCGGGATTTGAGGCCCAGGCGTAACGCACCGCGACGGGAGCCTTCACCTCCGGATGCGAGACCACGACGGTGTCGCCGACGATCTGGGCTTTGGCAGGGAGCCAGTTCTGATCCGCGCCCGCAATGACGAAACCCTTGAGGTCGCCGCCCTTGGCGACCAGGCCACCATCGGCGTGCGTGAAGGAGCAGACCACATCGCTCCCCCTGATGGTGTGGCCGGCTGGCAGGGGGCCGGAGATGGAAGCAACTTTTTGGCCGTAGACCGTACCCAGTGCCCAGAGCGCAAGACGGCGACCGACTTCCTGCTTGTTCTTGGGATGGATGTCTGTAGCCTCGCCGATATCCATCGTGGTTGCCATGCCGGTCTTCGGCACCTTCAGCGTCTGCAACATACCTTCACGGACAAGCGGCCAGTTACGGTCAGACGCGTTATAATTCGGCAACTGCACCCAGGCATAGGGAAAGTCGCAGCCCCACCTTTTACGCCAGTCGAGGATTTTCGTCTCCAATTGCTTACCGTACAGGGTCGCGGTCAGATCGTTGGCGTTCGACTCGCCCTGATACCACACCGCTCCCTTGATCGCGTAAGGGATAAGGGGAGCGATCATGGCATTAAAGAGGTTGGCGGGGTAATGCGAATCGAGGCGCGGATCGACCGGCTTCTTCGGCGCGCGCGGCACGCGTTTACCGTCGGCCTTGGCCTTTTTCACATTCTCCTTCCAAGCCGCGACCTGTTTCTCATACCCGGCCATGGCCTTGGCCTCATCCCAGGGCTGGGCGGTCCGGGAGACCCACACGTCGGTGACCGGTTTGAGCGCGGGCACGGCCGCGAGCGCGTCGGCACTGGTCCACGCCTCGACCGGCGTGCCGCCCCACGAGGAGTTGATCAGGCCGACCGGCACGCCAAGTTTCTGCCGGAGCTCGCGGCCCATGAAATAGGCGGTGGCCGAAAAGGTTCCGACGGTATTAGAGGCACAGACAACCCACTGGCCTTTACATTCGGCTTGTGGCTCTTTGCCGACCACGCGCTCGACGGTGAACATACGGAGGGACGGCTGGTTGGCGGCGGCACGCTCCTTCTCGACATCGTTGCAGCGATCAACGGTCATCGCCATGTTGGACTGGCCCGAGCCGAGCCACACCTCGCCGACCAGCACATCCTGCACGGAGAGCGTGTTCTTGCCCTTGACCGTCAGCGTCAGGGTCTGGCCGGTTTTGAGCACGTCGAGCGTCACGCGCCAAGCGCCATCCGCACCGGCTTTGGCCGTACGGGTCTGACCCGCGATTGTGACGGTCACCGCCTCGCCGGGCTCGGCCCAACCCCACACAGGAACGGGGACGCCCTGTTGCAAAACCACGTGATCGGAAAAGAGAGAGGGCAAACGGACATCGGCCCGCGCCGTATAAACGATACCGAGCGCGAGCACAAAACCGAGTCGGGTGAAAAGCGTCTTCGACGATGCGTGCATGCTGTGATTCCTTTTGTTGGAGGCGGGGCTGAGCGCCTGCCCTTTTTAAGGTTCATTATTCATTTGTCAGTATAGTCCTCCTTTTATCCGGCGTTCAATAAGATTCTCAATCCGCCCCCGCCAAACGAGCAAATGCGGTTGCATGTTGCCCGCCGTCATTCTACAATTCGGAGCCGGTTCAATCATCGACCACCGTTTGAAAGGAAAGGGATCATGCAACATACGACGACTCTGTTTCTCGCCATTGGCGCACTGGCGCTGGGCGCTATCCAACCGCTCCGCGCGGCAGATAACACCCTGACACCGGAACAACGGGCCGAAGGGTGGGTCGCGCTCTTCGACGGCAAGACGCTCGACGGCTGGTCTGTTAAAAGCGGGTTCGCCACGTACAAGGCCGAAGACGGCGCCATAACGGGCACCACGGCGAGCAACAGCCCCAACAGCTTCCTGGTCTCGGACAAAGCCTTCCGCGACTTCGAGATGACCGTGGACGTCAAGCTGAATGACGGCGGGTTGAACTCCGGCCTACAGATCCGCTCAAAGCTGAAAGGCGATACCTTCGGCGGGCGCCTTTACGGTCCGCAGGTTGAGATTTGTCCCGGTGTTGCAGGGTACATCTATGGCGAGGCCACAAAGTACGGCTGGCTCTCAAAAGAGCGCAAGCCCCATCAGCTTTTTCCGCTCAAGCAGTGGGTAACCCTCCGCGTGCGTGCGATCGGCCCCAAAATCGAGACGTGGATCAGCGGCGAGAAGGTCACGGAACTGACCCTTGAGAACGAACTGGTTACCGAACACGCCGAGGGCCGCTTCGGCTTGCAGGTCCACGGCGTTGGAGTGCGCGGCCCTTTCACAGTACAGTGGAAGAACATCTACCTCAAGTCGCTGGACGCGACGAAGTAATCAGTGCCTGGAAATCCTCAGTCAGCGGAGCCTGGATACGGCAGAGCTGATCGTTTGAAGGATGCCTGAAGCGAGCCTCGTACGCATGCAGAAAATGGCGCGTGAAGCCTTCGACAGGTTTTGCCCCGTAGAGCCTGTCATTGACGACCGGCATGCCGCCGAGCGCGAGCTGACAACGGATCTGGTGTGTCACGCCCGTGCGGATCGTCACTTCAAGCAGCGTGTAGCGCCCGATCAGCTCCAGCGGCTTGTAGTCGGTTTCTGCACGCAGGCGCCGGTCGGGCGCCGTAAGCGACCGCGCATCCACCATCAGGCAACAGGGATGCGAAGGATGGTGCGCCAGCTCATTCGTAAGATGCCCCGGCACAGCCACATGACCTTCCACCAGCGCGAGATAAATCTTCTCCACCACCTGCCTATCGAACTGCGCGCGCAGCGCATCAAACGCCGCCTGCGTGCGGGCCGCGAGCACAAGCCCCGAGGTTCCCGTGTCGATGCGGTGCAATGCGCCGGCCATCAACGGCTTGTCGCCGAGCGCCGCGAGTTCGGGATACCTCGCCACCAGACCGTTCATCAGCGTACCGGTCTCTTCACACGACAGCGGGTGTACCGGCATGCCTGCGGGTTTGTTGGCGGCGAGCAGCTGGGCGTCTTCGAAGACGATCCGCACCGGGACAGCGGCATCCGGAAGCACGCGGTTATCACACTCTTCTTTGAGGCGCAGGATGGTCACCCCGTCGCCCGCGTGCAGCTTGTGCCCCTTCAGGCACGGCCGGTTGTTGACAAGGACGTGGCCGCACTCGATTGCCTGACGGCAGAAGGCGCGGGTCGCGGAGTGGAAGCGCGCGAGCAGCCAAGCGTCAAGCCGCTGGCCCGCCTCACTCTCCGCCACCGTAAAAGTCATTTGCCGGATCATCGTGCCAGAACGGCCCTTTATTGCGCGAACTGCTGGAGGCGCCGCGCCGCGTATTGGCCCCTGGCCGACCCCGTGCCACCGCGCAAGACATAAGACTGATAGGCCTGTGCCGCCTGTTTTTTCTGGCCGCTCCCTTCGTAGGCAAGGCCCTTGAAGAACGAGGTTTCCGGATCGCCCGGGACCTGCCGCTCAAAGGCGCTGAGGTGCTGTAACGCGCCCGTGTAATCTTTCTTCTGCAACGCGCACTGCGCAAGCACGCCCTGCGCGCGTGCACCGGAAGGGTCAATCTGCGCCGCCAGCGAAGCAGCCTGTTGCGCGGCCGCGACGTTACCGCCCTTCTGGCTGGCCTGCGCCACCAGCATGAGCCCCACGTAGTCGTTCGGAGCGCTGCGCAGCCCTTGTTCCGCCGTGGCCTTGGCCGCCGCATACTGCTTTTGCGCAAGCTGACCTTCCGCCACCGCAAACTGCTTAAACGCCGCCTTATTCTTGCGAAGATTGGCCGTGGCCGACAGGAACGCCGCCTGATTGTCAGCGCCCACGTTCTGTCCGGCATACTCATTCGCGGCCCGGTCCTGCGCGGCCTTTAAACGCTCCGCGCTCATGGGATGAGTGGCGAACATCTGTTCGAGCGCAGAGGGGTTGGAGCCGCCGAGCCGCACCAGCAAATTCATCAGGTCCACCATGCCTTGCGGGTCATATCCCGCACGCACCATATACATCATGCCGCCCTGATCCGCTTGCCGCTCCTGCGCACGGCTGTAGCTAGCCAACACGACCTGGCTGCCTAATTGCCCCGCCGTTCCGGCCAGATCCGCCCAGGAACTGCCTGTGCTCGCCAGATAGCCCCGCGTCCCCGCGACCACCGCATCGAAGACGGTGCTCTTACTCATTGCCGACGCGGTATGTCCACAATTCACGTGCGCGATTTCATGGCCCAGCACAGCGGCCAGCTGCGCCTCATTCTCCAGCTCAACCAGCATGCCACGCGTGATGGCGACCGTGCCGTCCGGAAAAGCGTAGGCGTTGACGTAGACGGCGTTGACGATTCGGAAGCTGAACGGCATATCGGGATAGACCACATCCGAAGCCTTCAGCGTGGCAACCAGCTTACGGCCGATCCGGTCGACATAAGCGTTGGCCTGCGCATCATTGGCGACTCCGTAGTCCGAAGCGAACTGAGAGGGTACGGCCTCCTTGGCAAGCGAAACCAAGTCGCTTTTGCCCACGATGCTGAACTGCTGCCGGCCTGTGATCGGGTTGGTGACACAGCCGGTCATCAACAGCGCCACCAGGCACAACGCCCCCCCGAAAAGGGGCAGGCACCGCGAACGACGACCTCGCACAGGCGACCGATCCGACTCTCCCCGAACACCCGCTCCCGTATGCAAAATCCTGTTCATCTCACTCCCTCTTTTCCGGTGCCTCGCCGAACCGGTCACCGGGTTGCATCGGATGGCCGTTTAGAAACGATTTACCGTCCATCGGGCGACTTCCATCCGGCTGCACGGCCGTCAGACACAATGGACAATCTCCGGTGGCAACCACCGGTCCAACCGACGAAATCATGCAAATCGAACCAGGCACGAAGCCCGCGAAATCGGCCATCGGATGCTTGAACGCTTCGGCCAGCAACACTTTCATGCGGCCGGACAGACCCGGCTTGTTCAAACGCGCCGGAAGGAACGTGAAGGCTCCCGGCCAAGGATCGTAGGCGCGAATGCGACGTTCGATCACGGCGGCCGGCAGATACCAGTCAATCAGGCCGTCGTTTTTCTGCATCTTGGACGCGTAGGACGCCAGCGTATGATCTTGCGGCTCACGCGTCAGCAAGCCGGCGATCATCAGCTTGAGCGCCTTGACCATTGTGACAGCACCCAGGATGGCGAGGCGGTCCATCAACGTGACCGCCGTATCGTCAGAACAAATCGGCTCAATCGCTTTGAGCAACATGTCGCCGTCATCCATACCCGCCGCCATCTGCATGATCGTCACTCCGGTCACCTCATCGCCCGCGGCGATCGCGGCCTGAACCGGCGCGGCGCCGCGGTATTTCGGCAACAGCGAGAAGTGTCCGTTCACGCAACCATGCGGCGGAATCGTCAGCAGCCGCTTGCCGAGAAACTGTCCGAAAGCCACGACCACAATGACATCGGGCTTGAGCTGCTCGATCTGCGCGAGCACTTCTGGCGCGTTGACTTTCTCAGGAGAAATGATGGGGCCTAACCCCCGCAAGGTGGCATATGCCTTACAGGGGCAGGGCGTGAAGTGCTGACGCCGCCCCGAGGGACGATCCGGCTGAGTCACCACGCCGACAATTTTCAGCAGCGGCGACTTCAAGATCGCCCGCAGCGCGGTGGCTGAGGCTTCTGAAGATCCCATGAAGACAATACGCATGCCCGACATCCTGTTGCTTGCTAATTTTTGAGTATTTTAGCACATCGCCTGCCCGATGCTTCACAAAAAACGAAGGTGAAGAAGGGGTCAACATTCGGGTGTTGGAAAAAATACGGGGCAAACCGGCTACCCGCCGAAACACTCGTTCTTTTGCAGCAGCGTCTTGAGCACCCCGGCTGAAGAGTCACGTACCTCGCCAAACAGGTCCCGGCCATGCGTATCGATGCCAACGACAGCCTCAAACGCCTCAACCTGCAACTGCCACATCGCTTCGGTCGCGCCGAACGCGTCAAGGAAGTGGACACCCTCCACGCGCCTGATCCGCTGCGCCAACAACGCGGCCGCGCCGCCTACGGCCTGCAAATAAACGCAACCGAACCGCGCACACGCCGCCTGCGTGGCCGCACCCATGCCGCCTTTACCGATGATCACCCGCACGCCGTAACGCGCGATGATCCCGGCCATGTAGGGCTCTTCGCGCATAGAGGTTGTCGGACCCGCCGCAACCACACGCCAACCGCCCCCCTGCGGCACCATCACCGGCCCGCAATGGTACAGCGCGCCGTCGCGCAGCAGCACCGGACACGCGCCGCCCTCGGCCAAATGTTTGTGCAGCCGGTCGCGGCCCGTATAAACCCGCCCGGAAACGCGCACGATATCACCGGCACTCAACGCACGCACGTCCTCTTCACAAAACGGATAGCACAACTCGCTCATCGTCACCCCAACCACTCGAGCTTCCCGCCCGTCACACGCACGCCGCGGCGGCGACACGCCCAGCACAGATAGGCGACCGTCACAAAATAGGAGGCCGGCAGACGCGGCCTTGCCGCGACCTTAACACCCAGCACCGTGGTCTTGCCGCCCAGGCCCATCGGCCCGATGCCCAGCCGGTTGGCCTCCTCTAGCACGCGCCTTTCCAACAGAGCCAGCTCCGGCTCGGGCGCAGCATCGCCCAAGGGACGCAGCAGCTGACGCTTCGCGACCAGAAAGCCTTCCGCACGATCCGAACCGATACAGACGCCCAAAACGCCTGGCGCACAGCCGAACCCTTGCGCACGCCACACCGCGTGCAACAGGCATTTACGAACGCCGTCGAGGTCGCGACCCGCACCCAACTCCTCGTCGGGCAGGCTGTATTGGGCGCTCATGTTTTCACTGCCGCCGCCTTTCTGCAACAACCAGATCTCGACCGACTCCGAGTCCACCTGCTCGAAATGGCAGACCGGAGAACCCTCCGCGACGTTCGTATCCACCGACTTCCCCGAGAGCGTCTCGATCGTATTGCGGCGCAACCCGCCTTTCTGTGTCGCCAAGGCAACCGCCTCCCTGGCGGCCTGCTCCAGAGCCTGCGTATCGGTAGCCCGCGGCACCCACCAGAAAAAAGTGAGCGTGCCGGTATCCTGACAAAGCGGGGTCGACTGTTCACGGGCAAGACAGGTGTTCTCAACCAACGACTGCAAGAGCAAAGCGGCCTGCGACTGCGCGGGCTCCGCCGCCGCCGCCGAACGCAAAGCGGCTTCCGCATCCGCAGGCAGGTCGCTCGTGGTGCGTCGGATCAATTCGGCCAGTATGTCAGTCCAGTTCATCGTAAAGAGGGGCGGCTCGCTTTGGCCACCTATTTAAGATAGACCCACGGATTGCCGGAGCCCAGCGCGTTCAGCAGGGGCGGCAGATAAGCGTCCGGCACACAAAGCGAGCCGAAGCCTTTACCCAGCGCAATATCAGGCTTGGTCCGCCCATGATAATCCGAGCCACCGGTCGTCAGCAGATCCAGCTTTTTTGCCACGCGCAACAGGGCTACGGTCTGTTCAGGCGTGTGCTCCGAATAGAGCGCCTCGATACCGGCGAGCCCCACAGCCTTCAGCTCACTCAAGCCAGCCTCCAACTTCGCCTCGTCGGGCTCCCACGAGAAGGGATGCGCCATCACCGCGACACCTCCCGCCTCACAGATCATGCGAATGCCCTCTTCGGGACAGAGACGGTAACGGTCCACATAGGCGGGACAACCCTTGGCCAAGAACCGGTCAAACGCGTCAGCCACGGAGGACACATGACCACGATCGATCAGCGCCTGCGCGAAATGCGGGCGGCCCACAACATCCTCACCCGCGAGCGCCTGCACCTCCGCCCACTCCAGCTCCAACCCCAGCCCGTTCAGCTTTTCGAGAATCCGCTCATTGCGCCAAGCACGCCCATCCAACACGCGGCCCAAATTCACAGCCACCACCGGATGTTTAGGGTTCACACCGTAGCCGAGAATATGCAGCGTGCCATGCCCCTCTTCGACATCGGCACTAATCTCCACACCCGCGATCCCCGTCATGCCCTGCGTGCGACAGGCGTTAAGAAACTCTTCGGCACCGCCCATGTTGTCATGGTCTGTCAGCGCCAACGCCGTTAGCCCGGTTTGACGTCCACGGAGCACCAGCTCCTCGGGCGTTTCAGAACCGTCGGAGTTTGTTGAATGAACATGCAGATCGATCATGACTGACCGTACACCTTATATGAGCTGCGGGCCTTATCCTCCGCGACCCCGGCGAAGAAAGCGGCAATGGCAGCATCATATTGCGCCGTATGAGCAAACGCTTTCTTCATGAGGCACAGCCGCGTAGCGAAGCCCAGCGTGCCGCCGCGCGAGGACAGTTCGCCCAACAACGCGCCGTAATCCGCGGGGTCCGTCACCGAGGCCACGCGCAGATAGTTCTTGGCCGAAGCCCGCACCATACAGGGCCCGCCGATATCGATATTCGTCCGCGCCTCTTCCGGCGTCACGCCTTCGCGCGCCACCGTCTTTTTGAACGGATAGAGATTCACGACCACCATGTCAAGCGACACGGCGCCGGTGCGCGCAAGGTCTTTGCGATGCGCCTCATTATAGGTTTCGCTCAGCAACCCGAGGTAGATCTTAAAATCCAGCGTTTTGACCAAGCCGCCCTGCATTTCAGGCTGTCCCGTGTAGTCGGAGACGGCAACCAGATGCCGCTGCGCCCGCTCAGGCCCGAGGATCTGCTGAACAGCCGTGTAGGTGCCACCCGTCGAATAGATCTTCAGCTCAGGACATGCCGCCACCAGACCCGGGACAAAAGCCTCTAGCCCGGTTTTGTCTGAAACGCTCATGAGCACGTGACGAACAGCCACGCGGTCATCCACCTCGCCCACCTGATTTAAAGCCATAAAAACTCCTTTAGCGGGCCCTTGTCCGCCATACGGGATAGGATAAGCAGAAACGGGTTGTTTTGCAACAGCCGACTAAGAATCCTTGCATCTTTCACGCGTTCATCATATTCTTTCCCCGCTTTTTAAAGGGATATCATGTTTTGTACGCTTCTTAAAGCCAAACTGCACCACCTGCGCGTGACGCAAGCCGACAAAGAGTACGAGGGCAGCCTGACGATCGATGAGGATCTGATGGATGCCGTCGGCATTCTGAATTACGAAAAGCTCCTTGTCGCCAACCTCGACAACGGCAAGCGTTTCGAGACCTATGCGCTCAAAGGTCCGCGCGGCAGCGGTGTCGCTTGCCTGAACGGCGCGGCGGCCTACAAAGGCACGATCGGAGACCGCCTGATCGTCATGGTCTGGTGTCAGCTCGACGATGCCGAGCGGCCACACCATCATCCCAAGATCGTTCGCCTTGATGAGAAGAACCGCATCGCCGCCGCAGCGGTTTGAGAAGACAACGTGTTCCGCAACTCGAACACCTTTCGCCCGCCGATACGCGTCGGTCGGGCTACGCCAACAGCCTCGAGGCGGCGTCGCCACCCTCGGCCTGAGCCAAAACCATCTCTTCCGTGATGCGGATGTCCTTGAGCTTCGGATTGCCCGGAGCCTCGTACATGATTTCCATCATGAGATCCTCCATGGCCGCACGCAGACCACGCGCGCCGGTCTTGCGCTTCATGGCCAACTTAGACATCTCGCGCAGCGCCGCCTCGTCGAAGGTCAACGAGACACCTTCCATGGACAGCAATTTCTGATATTGCCGCACAAGACAATTCTTGGGCTCGGTCATGATCCGCATGAGATCGTTTTCGGTCATCTCGCTCATGGAGGTCAGAACCGGCAAACGCCCGACAAATTCTGGAATCAACCCGAAGCGGATCAGGTCTTCCGGCTGCACGGCCAGCGGCATGGCGCGCCCGTCCTTGGACTTCGGCTTGCGCGAGGACTTGTTCTGTTCTGAGTAACCAATCGTCTGGCGACCCTCGCGCTGCCGCACGATCGAATCCAGCCCCACAAACGCGCCGCCACAGATGAAGAGGATATTGCGCGTGTTGATGGCGATATACTCCTGCTGAGGATGTTTACGCCCGCCCTGCGGCGGCACGCGCGAAACGGTCCCTTCGAGGATCTTGAGCAAGGCCTGTTGAACACCTTCTCCCGAGACATCCCGCGTGATCGACACATTCTCGGTCTTACGCGCGATCTTATCGATCTCGTCGATGTAAACAATCCCACGCTCAGCCTTGGCCACATCCATATCTGCCGCCTGAAGCAAATAGAGCAGGATATTCTCGACATCCTCGCCGACATAACCGGCCTCGGTGATGGTGGTAGCGTCCGCGATCGCGAACGGCACATCCAGCATCCGGGCGAGCGTACGAGCAAAGAGCGTCTTACCGCAGCCCGTCGGGCCTATCAGCAGGATATTGCTTTTTTCGATCTCCACATCCGCAAAGGGATCATTCTTGCCGCCAACGGGTTGGTTCAGCCGCTTGTAGTGGTTATGAACCGCGACCGACAGCATTTTCTTCGTGTAGTCGTGTCCGATGATGTACTGGTCGAGAAATTTTTTGATCTCGGCGGGCGGAGGAACTTTCAGCGCGGGCAAGGTGGCGGACGCTTTCTTGCCCGGTTTATTTTCGGAAACGATCCGCGTGCAGATCTCCACACAGTCGCTGCAGATATTAGCTCCGGGGCCCGGAATAATGACCGCGCCGGACCGCTCATCCTTGCCGCAAAAGGAACAGACCATGTCTTGATTCGAGGGGGGGGAACGACGCGCCATAACTTATTTCTCCGGAAGGCGCTTCATCAGCACTTCATCCACTAAGCCGTACACCTTGGCTTCGTCAGCCGACATAAAGTAATCGCGCTCGGTATCATTCGACAGCACCTCGACGCTCTTGCCGGTGTGGACGGCGAGAATCTCATTGAGGCGGTCCTTGAGGCGCAGGATCTCCTTTGCCGCGATGCTGATGTCCGAGGCCTTGCCCTCTGCGCCACCCCACGGCTGATGGATCATGATGCGAGCGTTAGGCAGAGAAAACCGTTTGCCCTTGCGCCCGGCCGCCAGCAGCACGGCCCCCATGCTTGCAGCCTGGCCCACGCAATACGTGGCCACATCACACGTGATAAACTGCATCGTGTCATAGATGGCCAGCCCCGCCGTGACCGAGCCGCCGGGAGAGTTGATGTAGACGGAAATCTCTTTGGTCGCGTCCTGCGCCTGCAAAAAAAGCAACTGGGCGATGATCACGTTGCTGACCTCGTCGTTGATCCCCGTACCTATGAAAACAATCCGGTCTTGCAACAGCCGCGAATAGATGTCGTAGGCGCGTTCGCCACGCCCGGTCTGCTCAACGACGATCGGGACCAGCATGTTTGCCTGAGTTGAATACATGTCTAACCTCTCTTGGGTAGCCCGCGACGTCTCCATCGCGGATTTGCGTGCTCGGAGAGCCCGCGCAGCCTTACCGTTTAGCCTCGTCCAACAGGAAACGCAACGTTTTCTCATCGCGGATCTGCGAGCGCAACAAAGACATGCGCTCGTTCTTTTCAATCTGCGCACGCAGCTGTTCGGGTTTCATATTGAAATCCTTTGCGAGCGTGCCGATCTTCTGATCCACCTCCGCATCGGTCAGCGTGATTCCCTCTTGCTCCGCGATACGTCCGAGGATATACCGCAGGCTCAACTGCCGCTTTGCGCTGCCCGTGGCATTCTCGATAATCGCCTCACGGTTCTTCTCCATATCCTCGCGCGTCAGCCCGCGGTAGTGCGCCTCATTCGCCATGCGGTCCAGCGTGCTGTTGATCTCTTCGGCCACCTGTGACTCCGGCAGGTCAAAATCGGTCTTTTTGAGCAGGAACTCGATCACCATCTGTTCGCGGCGCTGCTTCTCGGCCTGCTGCGCCGATTCCGTCAGATTGGCGCGGGTCTGCTCGCGCAACTTCTCCAAAGACTCGAGCTTGACTTGGGCAAGCAGTTCATCGTCCTTCGGCAACGCACGCATACGGACCGTCTTGATCGTGACATTGTACACGGCCTTCTTGCCACGCAACGCCTCGATGGGCTGATCCTTGCCGAACTTGAACTTGACTTCCGTGGACTCACCCGCCTTCATGCCCTTGAGCGCGTTGATGACTTCGGGAATGAAACGCTCCTCCTCCACCTGAATCCAGAAATCGACACCCTCGGAGATCGGTTTGGCCTCCGGCGACAGCTCCTGAACCGGCTTGCCGTCGATCAGACCTTTAAAGTCGATGCTGACCAGATCCCCCGCATTGACCGGATGGTCGGCAGAAGCCTCTTCAAATTTCGCAAACGCTTTACGCAGACGGTCGATATGCTCGTCCACCTGCTCTTCGGTGATAACGGGGTCTTCGAATATGACAGGTATCTTTTTGTACTTCGGCAGCTCGAATTCAGGCTGGACATCGACCGTCATCGAGAAGGTGATGCCCGTTTCGGGCGAAAAGAGCATATCGCTGACATCCAGCAGCGACACCATTTTGATCCCCTCCTGATCGAGCGCCTGACGATAGAGCGCACGGAACAAACGACCCTGAACCTCTTCGGAAATCTCTTTATGGAAGTCACGTTTGATGATCTCACGCGGCACTTTTCCAGGACGGAATCCAGGCACGCGCCCCTGCCGCATGAACGTCGCCATCACCGCTTCATACTCTTTGCGGGTCTCGTCCGCCTCGGCCTTGACAATCACCTTGACCTTACAAGGCCCGACTTTCTGCGTATCGACTTTCATCCAAGTAAACCTTTCACATTCTTTCCGCTACAAAAAAAGGGGTATTAAGATAACATGCCACCGATTTCACTTCACGCAAAAAAGAAGGCTGTCTCTACAGGATTGAAAACATCCCCCAAAGACGGCTGCCCGAGCGGGCCAGAGGCCGTCTTCTGAATTCTGACCGAGCAGCCTACTGTTCTTTGATGCCTACCAGAAACTCCGCATTACTCTTCGTATTCTTGATGCGCTTGACGATCATCTCCATCGCCTCGACCGGCGGGACACCGTTGAGCGCACGCCGCAGGATCCATGTACGGTTCAGTTCCTCAGGATACAAAAGCAGCTCTTCCTTGCGTGTACCGGACTTCTCGATGTTGATCGCCGGGAAGACGCGCTTGTCCACCAACTGGCGGTCCAGATTGAGCTCCATATTACCCGTACCCTTGAACTCCTCGAAAATCACCTCGTCCATGCGGCTACCGGTATCGATCAGCGCTGTCGCGATGATCGTTAAGCTCCCGCCCTTCTCGATGTTGCGTGCCGCGCCGAAGAAACGTTTGGGTTTGTGCAGCGCATTGGCGTCCACGCCGCCGGAGAGAATTTTGCCGCTGTGCGGCTGCACCGTATTGTAGGCGCGAGCCAAACGTGTGATGCTGTCGAGCAAAATGACCACATCCCTGCCGTTTTCGACTTGCCTTTTGGCCACTTCGATCACCATTTCCGCGACTTGCACATGGCGCTCGGGCGCCTCATCAAAGGTCGAGCTCAGGACCTGCGCCTTGGTGTGGCGCTGCATGTCGGTAACCTCTTCGGGTCGCTCATCGATCAGCAGAATGATCAGCATCGCATCCGGGTGGTTGGCAGAAATCGCATTGGCGACTTTCTGCAACAACACGGTCTTACCGGTGCGCGGGGGCGCCACAATCAGACCGCGCTGGCCGAAACCGATCGGCGTGAAGATATCCATCACGCGCATGGAGATCTCCTCTGCCCCCGTCTCCAAACGGATTCGACGATCCGGAAACAACGGCGTCAGGTTCTCGAAATGGACGATACGGCGTGCTTCGGCAGCCGGTTTACCGTTAACAATATCCACGCGACCCAGCGCAAAGAAACGCTCCTTCTCCTTCGGGTCGCGCACAGGGCCCTCAACGAGGTCACCGGTCCGCAAGGCAAAACGCCGCACCTGAGAGGGCGAGGCATAAACGTCTTCCGGACACTGGAGGTAATTGCTCTTCGGCGCCCGGAGAAAACCATACCCATCCGGCAGGATTTCCAAGACCCCGCTGGTGATCACCGTTCCCCCGCGGCGCAGGTAGCTCCGAATGATTTCGAAGATGATTTCGTGCTTACGCATCGAACTCACATCTTCCGGGTTTGCGTTCGGCAAAAGCTCCAGCAAATCCGAGACTTCTTTCTTCTGCAGATCGGTCAGGTAGAGGTCCGGCAGGTTCTCCTGCACGGGCGGCTGATAAACATCCGAAACGGGTCCGTTCGCGGCGGAGCTTTGGCCGGATTCACCGGATTGCGGGCCGGTTGCCAAAGGCTGGGGAACGTACGGCAACGTCGGTTGATCATAATCCGCCGGAAGACCTTGCGGAACCTGAGATTTGGGTGCGCCACCGCGGGGCCCGCCGCCGCCTCGCGCATGATGCTTTTGCGGCCGGGGCCTTCCGTGCCCGCCATGGCCACCCTCTCCGCCCCGACGGGGTCCCCTGTCACCACTCGAAGACGGCCGCGCCACGGGGTGATTGGGCGTACGGGGCGCAAAACGGGCCCACTTGGAACGAGGCGCATCGGCACAAGGCTCACGGTTGACGGGCTGCCCCTGTGGCTGCTCGTGCTGTTCAGGCGTCACTTGATCTGTACTCATAGGCTCTCTCCATAAGGAAGCGATAAACTTTTTGCGCTTCCCGCGCCAACGCCTCGGCATCGGCATCATTGTGTACCACCAGATGCGCTCTGGCGGCTTTTTCAGCCACCGGCATCTGCGCGGCGACGCGCTTACGGGCCTGTTCTTCAGAAAGCCCCCGCAGACGCATTAATCGTTCAAGTTGCACCGCCTCGCTGGAGGCGAGGCAGACAATAATATCCCAATCATCCGTCCATCCCACCTCAAACAGGAGGGGAATGACTGCGGCTTTGATTGTATGTGCGGGCTCGGAAACCCAAACCCGGATGCTCTCCCTCACGAGCGGATGAAGAACGGCATTCACCTTCGCACGCACGTCCGAGTCGGCAAATACCAGGTCTCCGAGCACCTGACGGTCGATACCTCCCGCCTCATCCAACACACCTTCACCCAGAAGACGGACAAGCGCAGGCACAGCCGCCCCTCCCGGCGCCTCTAAACAGTGAACGACATCATCGGCGTCAAGGAGTTCTACACCCATCTGCGCGAGATAGCGGGAAAAGAGACTCTTGCCACACGCAATGCCGCCGGTTATGGCAACACGCAAGATCATGTAGACTCACGCCAACATGAGAACAAAGGATAGGCGGACGGTTCTAAACGAACAGTCCTGCCTGAAAAGCCGGGGAATTTTCTCTAGCCGCGCTCAATTTGTCGCTGCAACGGGCGCCGCCGCCGGAGCAGCAACAGGAGCCGGAGCAGGATTCGCTGCCGGTGCAGCCGCCTGATTCTGCGTCTGCGGCCCCTTACCTCCCGACATGAGCGCCGATTCACCGCCAGTCCGCACTGTGCGTCCGGCAGGATCCACCAGACGTGCAGTCACGAATACCAAAAGGTTACGCTTGTCCGACTGTTCTGAGCGGCTGCGGAAAAGACGTCCCACATAAGGCAAATCGCCTAAGAACGGGATCTTATCCTCCATGGTCTTCCGGTCTTCCGTGATCAGGCCGCCCATAACCACCGTGGCACCATTATAGACCGATAGCTGCGTCTGAACAGACCGCACGTGGAAGAAAGGCTGTTCCATCGGGAGTTCCGTATACGTCGTCTCCCAGACACCCCCGGCAAGCAACGTAGGATCGATTAACAGTTCTGCCGCGGTTGGGGAGCGCTTCGTCTGCTTCGGTACTTTCGTTCCATAGTTCTTCCAGACCGGCTCAGAAACGACCTGCGGATTGAGCATCAGATTGATCATCTGGCCCTCTGCGGAGACTTCAGGCACAACTTGAAGGATCACGCCAACCTCACGCATCTCGAAGTTCTGCGGTTCGACCATGGCCAAGGGCTCACCGCTGCTGCCGCCGTTGTTGCTTCCGCCGCTGTTACCCATCTGCGAGATTTGAACCTCAAATTCGGTCGGGTAGATGAACTCGGTCACCACCTTCATGATAGCCTCCTGCCCAGACTTGGTCACCACTTTCGGGGCCGAGAGCAGGTCCGTATCGGAGCGCTGGCTGAGCATGTGGAGGATCATGGAGAGATCGGCGTTACCCAAGAAAGCGTTGACGCGCATGAACTGGTCGTTGATGCGGTTACCCTCTCCCGCAATCGGATTGTCTTTTGTGCTCAGATAGCGGTTGCCGGTGGTATAGGCGATGCCGTCCACAGCGTTGACGCTGGCGTTATGTTGCGGCGCGGGTATCTGCGAATTCTGGCCTGCAGCAGCGACCGTCGGTTTCAGCAATCCCCCATCGTAATACCAGCCGCTTACCCCTCCGTCCGTTGATCCGGGTTTCGTATACGGCGCATACCCCATCATCTTGGTGACTCCGTCCGACTCGTACATCGGCTGTCCGGCAGCGTTGTACAATTGCGTCTGTTTGTTACTGAACTCCTTCATGCCGAGCGCATGGTCCAAGATATTTCCAGCATCAAAGCTGAAATCACTGTTGAGCAACCACTCGAAACCCAACGAATTGAGATCCTTCTGCGACACCTCCACAAAACGGGCTTCGATCTCGATCAGGCGCGGCGTCACATTCAAATCTTCCAGCACCTGCTCGAAGATCGCGAGTTGCTCAGCCGTGTTGGTCACGCGCAACTTTCCGATTGTGGCCAGGTAGGAGATCGAAGAACCGTCCGGCCACGTCACGCCCATCTGCTGGAAGAAGACTTTCCAATCCTCTTTTTGACCCATGTCAGCGGTCTGCATGAACGTGCTCGCCTCACCGCCTCCTCCTTGCGCCCCCCCCTGGCTCAATTCACTTTGAGCGGCGTTCTTGCGCTCGGTCAGAGACGACAGCACATTGTATGAACGAGTCATGAGTTCGGCATCCGGCTCATTGGCAGGTACGATCATGACGATGTTGCCGCGGATACGGAACTTCATGCCAGTCACATCGCACACCAGTTTGAGCGCGTCGAACAGATTAATGAAGCGTGCGCTCAACGCGGAAATCTGAGGCACACCACCTGCAGCCGCTCCGGCCGCAGGCGCTGCAAAAGGATCAGCATTCTCGGCCGCAGCGGGAGCCGCCGTCGCCGCGGGGGCAGCACCGGTGGCCAACTTCAAGACCAAATTGACACCCCGCTGATCAACCGGAATCTCCGGCTTATCGTAGTCACGGCTGGCCTGTTTGAAGAAATCGACCGCATCGATGATGGTCGCCGGCGGACGGAAGGTCACTTCGGGAATCACGATGTCCACCAATTTCTGATGCACGATCTGCTCGGCGGTTTTGGTGTCCGTAATACCGGCCGTCGCAACTTTAGAGGTCATATCGCTCTTGCCCTTCGGCATTTGCGAACTCTCGATGGCATAGCGCGCGGGGGTCCAGGTCTTACGCACATCGCGTATCATGAGACTACGGTTCGCCTCGAACTCTACATCCGCAACCGTTTTCAGACGATCTGCGATCCGGTCACGCAACTCCATGGCTTCCACGTTAGAGGGATAGTCGCGCAAGATCAACTCACACTCTTCCTGTGCCTTATCATATTCAGCGGTGGTGAAGTACTGGCGAGAGCGGCGGAGGCGTTGACGTATCTCCGTGCGCTGCTCTTTATACTCCGTATCGTTGACACGGTGCGATATGCTGGTGGCGTCTGCGGCGGTCTTTGGCGGCTCACGCTTGAGGGTTTCAATCAAGCGATCGGCTTGGGGATGTCCCTTTTCTTTGGCCATTACAGCCTTGTCCAGAGCCGTCTCGTTGTCGCCAGCCTTCATTGCCGCTTTGGCTTCACTGTAAAAAGCCTCGCCGATACCGACCCGCGCCTCTTCGCGTGCCGCCAACGTAGCCGGACGGTTACCGATAAAGTCGAGCGCCTGCTGGAACTGATCACGTGCAAGCACGTAATTTTTTTCCAGCATCGCCTTACGTGCGGTTTCAAGTGAGGCATAGCCATGATCGTCCAGCGACTTGCGGCGGATCGTCTCGAGCGTCATCAATTCAGAGACAAGACTCGCGTTATCGCCCTCGGTTACGGGAGCGACAGCGGCGGCAGGCTTCGCTTCCGCCGGAGCAGCCTCCGCAGGCTTTGCTGCGACGGCCTCGGCTGGTTTTTCAGCGGCGGGTGCCGGAACCGGAGCGGCTTCGGCGGGCTTCGTTTCCGCGGGAGCAGCGGCCGGCGCGGCCTCTACAACAGGCATCACGGCGGGTGCTGCGACAGCCTCGGCGGGTTTTTCAGCAGCGGGTGCGGGAGCCGGAGCGGCTTCGGCAGGCTTTGCTTCCGCCGGAGCAGCCTCCGCGGGCTTCGCGGCGGGTGCGGGAGCTTCTTCCTTGGGCGTTGCGGCCGCAGCTTTCTTCTGCTGACCACCCAAATCCTTCAACAGAGCTTCGAGGTCATCTTGCGCGTACAGACAAGTCATCGCACCGCAAACAACAACCGAAACACTCAATACCAACAACCACCTAGAACTGTGCGTCATCTGGAGGGACTCCTCTTTGTGTGGCAGCTTTTAACCCTGTGAGCAGTAAAAAAGAGAACCAATATACCTAGATTGAGAACACTAATCAAGCTTGGGAACAATCTTTTGTTGTCCAGTCGCCTCGTTCTCGATCACTACCGACGTTTTAACGCTATCGACGGAAACCACACGGTATGTTTCATCGCGCACCTTAAATGTGCCTTTTTCCAACACCTTGAACTCGGCGTTATCCAAAGGCAACACGATGACCGCTTCAACATCTGTGTTTTTCCCGACCTCGTTGATCTTCAACGTCATTTCCTTGTTATCCGACAGGCGTTTCACAACCACTGTCGACACATCCACGCGGGTTTTAATGTTTCCCATATTGGGATTCACACGCTCTTCGGATAAGCGCGTTAGCGCACCCGCAACATAGCCGCTGTCACCGATTTTGTCACCCTCGCGCACCCAGAAGGTCTTCTGTACGGGATCCTTCTGGTTGAACACGAGCTGCATTTTTCCGTCCGGCATTTTGTTCACATTACTGAAGGTCAGCGGCATGCGCTTACCACGCAACTCTTTGACGCGCAGCAGGTTCACCAGCGCAGGATGCGATTTGGGATCCTTTGGATCGGATTTCGCCATCACCTCTTCGAGATTGTTAAAACCGTCACTGTCCAGATCACCTTTGGCGTCGGAGGGATCTTTGGGATTGAGACCCAGCGCGTTTTCGGTTTTGTCCGGGATTCCGTCGTCGTCGCTATCCAAATCGGTCCGCTCCTCGAGCGGTACCGGTTGTTTTCCGCCGCAGAAAGGACAAACCGAGGCCGCATAGGGAATCGGCTTTTGGCACGCGGCCACAACGCAACCCACGCGCCGTTCGGGCGTCAAAAAACCGGCTTGCTGCGCATCCGGTTTTTCGAGCTGAATCGGCGACCGCGTCAACCGGGATGATTCCTCATAGTCGGCCAATACCATGGGGGGAAGATTCGCCGATTCAGGCTTCAGACGCGCGAGCTGGCTGATGTAGTCCGCCTCGTCCTGTTTACGTGCCGTTCCGGCACTCGTCAGATAGAAGAGCGAGATCAAAAGGAGAATTAGCACCGCGACCGCAATCAGCTTGTCATAGTGCCGCACGAAAGGAAGGTTCGGGTTGATTTTCAAGGCCACAGCTTACACTCCCTCGAACGAGTAGACATCCACGTCAAGTTTCACATTTACCGGCGGCTCAAGCTCCGGATCCGTCACAATCCGCTCGACATGTGTCAACGTAGCCGGATCAACTTTAACCTTCATCGCATCGTCGGTCTTACCGGCACTTTTCTTACCGGCGTTCTCGAGCATAGCAGCCCTTCGCGCGGCTAGCGGATCTCCCGTTTTGCTGAACTCGGCTTCCGCCACGACAACGAACTGCTCCAACGCCGCCAGGCGGTTCAGCGCCTCTATGAAGGCTGCCGGTCGAGCCAGAAACTCGAACGTGAACCGCTGTTTCGAAAAATATGCGGACCCCTCATTGACGGGCGCCGCGCGAGCGGCGGCGGGAGCCTCGTCACGAGTCTTGCGGCGGCGGCGGTTCGGGCTGGGCGTCTCTTCGCTGTTTTGTTCAGCACTCTTCTCATCAAAGGTCTCACGCGTGACCGCTTTCAATTCCAAGATGTTGGCCCCATACAACGCTTTGCAGATTCTTTCAATGATTACGAGCTGCCTCATCAACCGGTCGACATGTTCAGCCGCAGGCAGACTATCCGACTGGCCCAGATACTTATCGAAGCCGAAGTTGAAGCCGGCGGCGACAATTTTACCTTGGTTGGACCCTGGCTGTTCTGACAACTCACGTACGGTCGTTTGAAGCACCTGTTTGAAGCCGGTTGGGCTTTTGGGCTCAATCTGCAAGTCCCCTTTGTGAACCAGATTCGATGCCGTAGCCAACCAAGTCTCGAGCGCCTTCTGATCCTCTTTTATGCGCGCCACGTTTTCATCGCTCGGAAAGACCTTCGCGCGGTAAATGCGCTGCAGCTCGGCATAGGCCTCGTTGCGGCCGTCGGCAGCCGCCCGCTTGGCTGATATGGCAGTGAAAAAGAACCAGCCGGCACCCAAGCTGACGGCTGTCATGAGAATCCCGAAGACACCTAAAATGATTTGATGACGTTTCATCGTGCAGTCGCATCCTTCGGGACGGAACACCTAAAATGATTTGATGACGTTTCATCGTGCAGTCGCATCCTTCGGGACGGAAGCCGAAGCCAACACCGCCTCGATTGTGAATTCTATCATGTACGCCTCGATCTCTTTCACGCCAACGATCTTGACGTCCTGCGGCTCTTTGCCAAACACCGACTGGGTTTTCAGCCGATCCCGGAGCTCTTCCAAAGCCGTCGCGTTACGTCCGGCGGCCTTGGCTTTTTCTTCGACTTCCTTGACCTTATCGGACCAGCCGCGACCTACGATACGCACGCCAGTAACCTGTCCATTTTCATCTTTCACGGGCATCATCTGGGTTAGCCACATGCCGTCAAAAAGGCTCTTACGGATGGCATCCACCCGTTTGAGCCAAGCGGTCCGCTGCATCATCACATCCCGCACGGCATCCGCCTTGCTCTGCACGTTCTCCTTGGCTTTTTCGACTTTGGTCAAACGTCCCTGTTTGGCTTTGCATTCCGATAATCTGGCAGCAACCTGCTCGCTCTGGAAAACGTACAGCGTAGCCATCTGCTTCTCGTACATCGCCCAAATGCCCAGGCACAAGAGGAAACCCGCAGCGGCCAAACCAAAGAACGGAATGCGTTTCTTGAAGGACTTGCGTTTAACGATCTCGGGCGGCATCAGGTTGATCTCAACCGGACAAGCCAGCGAACGCCGCAAGGCCAAGCCCACGCACTCGGACAATACAAACGCGTCGATTCCCACCCGCTCACGATTGATGCGACTGCTTAAACCGACATTGGTAAAGGGATTGAGGTAAGTGACTTCGATTTGCAGCTTTTCGCGGAAGAAGGTATCCAAGTGCGGCAACACGGAAGAGCCGCCCGTCAGGAACAGCCGGACCGGCGCGTTGCCACCCTGTTGGCTACGGTAGAAATTGACCGAACGGCTGATTTCCGCATGCAGACGCGTGACCACATTCCGCACGACCTTCGAAACGCGTTCCGACGTTTCATCTTCCGTCGCATAGACGCCGCCGAGCGACACAAAAGCCTGCTCGCGCTTCAGCGCCTCTGCCTCGGCAAACGGGATGTCAAAGCTTTTCGCCAGCTCATTCGTGATCGCGTTACCCGCGACCGGAATGCACCGGTTGTAAATCTTTTCGTCTTCCAAAAAAATCAGATTCGTCGACCGTGCACCGATATCCAGCACCATCGTACATCCGCTCAGATCAGCGTAATTGTAGCGCAGGCAGTTATAGAGCGCCATCGGTGCCACGTCTACAATCTCCGGCTCGAGTGCCATTTCGACCACGCGATCCGTGATCTCGCGCACATTTTCGATCTTCGCGGCCACGATCATCGCGCTTTGCTCGCCCGAGGAGGCGTCGCCGATGAACTGGTAGTTCCACACGATTTCATTCATCGGGAACGGCACGTTCTGCTCGACCTCGTACTGCACCATCTGCAAGAGCTTATCTTCGGCCACAGCGGGCAGGCGTACAAAGCGAGGGAACACCATCTGTCCGGAAAGCGACAACATCATGGGTGCCGGGCGAATCCCGCGCGTTTTCATGATCTCACGGATCGCGGGGATGAGATGAACCCCAACGCCGGCATCGTTCTCGGGATCGACTCCCAACTCGGACATCCCGTAGTTGGTCAACTCCGGAGGACGTCCGCTTCTGACGATGAATTCAGCTAAAACGATTTTACTCGCGCCCACGTTGAGCGCAAGAATGCGGTCGGAGGAGAACACTATTGCACCACCTCGTAATCGTCCGGGTTAATTAACGCGAACGGGGTCTTGGAACGGTCAACGAGCCCGGTACGACGGGTCACACTCGGATTATCCAGAACCTTGCTGTCTTTCCACCATTCCTTCGGAAGCGACATACCGCCCGCGGGAGACTCACTGGCCAAGACGGTTCCGTCCTTACCCGTGACTTCCAAGGCCACGGCTACAGGCTCACCGTGGCGTTCCACCAGACTCGGTGCAATCGCCACACTGCTCATGTGCTCCCCTTTCGGGATATCGATGTAACGGATGACCGTCGTGTAATAACTGAACGCTTCTTTACCCTCTTCGTTCCTGCCCTTGGTCATGACGTGATATTCAAACTTCAGCTCATCCGTCCATTTGGAAGAAGTCTCGTATTTCACCTCGAACAGCGCCCACTCGCGAGGTTTCCTGCTCAATTTAGCCATCGTATTCTGCACATTGTAAGTGAACTCGGGCGTACGCACCACCGACGTCTTGCCCGGAGGAGCCAACCTCGTAATTTTGACCTGATCGGCCTTTTCGTTGCCACCACGGGAGGTTCCCGCGGGACCCGCCGTGCGTTGACCCAAGCGACTCGTCTGCGCCAAAACCGATCCCGCCATAAACACAAGGGTTGCCGCAACGCACACCGCGACTTCTTGCCGCATGCTTCTCGTTCGTTTCATTTTGACTTTCTCCATGCCCCGGTTTCGAGAGCCAGCCTCCTCGACACCTTTTACCATTTAGTTCATATAATTTAATCTCGTGGGTCTATGATTGCAACTCTGAAACGCAAAAACTTGCATTTTTTCGCAAAAGACATGCCAACACACATCAAACCGGTCATTTTTGACCGGTTTTCAGCAAAAAACCTTTGCGCCCGACAGGCAGCGCATGTCATACTCGTAACCCTACTTAATAAGAGTGCCTCTTGTCATGATCGCAGACCCCAACCCGCTCCATTTATTCACTACTCCCTGGTTCTGGTCCTCGTTTATCGGATGGACCCTTGCCCAGGTCATCAAAATGACCGTCGGGTTCGTCAAAAACGGCCAGATCGACTTTCGCTACCTGCTGAGCACCGGCGGGATGCCAAGCGCCCACTCCGCCATGGTCTGCGGCCTTGCCACCTCCATCGGACTGACTGAAGGCTTCGCTGCGCCGGTCGCCATGCTCGCCTCCGGTTTCGCAGCCATCACCATGTTCGACGCGGCCAGCGTCAGGCGAGCCGCCGGGCATCAGGCCAGGGTCTTAAACCTGATGATCCAAGAACTTTTCAAACAACACAAGCTTCGCCAAACCCATCTCAAGGAATTGCTCGGGCACACGCGCAAAGAGGTTTTTGCCGGCATGATCGTCGGCATGATCGTCGCCGTGGCCACCGTCTATTTCTGGCCAACCGTCTCGCAAGTAGCCCAGCCCTGATCAACGCACGCTGTCCTCGAAGAGCTTATACTCGATGCTATCCAAGAGCGCCTGCCACGACGCCTCGATGATGTTTTCGGAAACACCCACCGTGCCCCACTGCCGAGCGCCGTCGCCCGATTCGATCAGCACGCGCGTCACCGCCCGGGTCGCGTCTTGCGGATCCAGAATGCGGACCCGGTAATCTGTCAGCACGATGTGCTCGATTTCGGGATAGAAACGCGTCAGCGCCTGCCGCAGCGCCGCGTTGAGCGCATCCACAGGCCCGTGTCCCTCGCCCGCCGTGAGTTCCGTGACGCCGTTGACCTTCACTTTCACGGTCGCTTCGGAGAGACACGGCTCCTCGCTGCCGCGCTTCTCCACGATCACCCGGAAACCCTCAAGCTCAAAAAACGGCTTATGCTGGTTAAGCACCTTCTGCAGCAGGATCTTGAACGAGCCGTCCGCCGACTCGTATGAGTACCCTTTGTTCTCGCGCCGCTTGACCTCTTCCAGAATCGCCCGCGCCCGCTCTTTGTCGAGGCCCTCGATATCTGTTCCGAGTTCCGCCGCCTTCATCATCACGTTCGCCGCGCCGGAAAGTTCCGAAACCAGCACGTGCCGCAGGTTGCCAACCGCCTCGGGCTCGATGTGCTCGAACGTTTTGGGGTTCTTCTGAATGGCATTCACGTGCGCACCCGCCTTATGGCTGAAGGCGGAGCGTCCCACGTAGGGCTGCCTCGGGTCCGCGCGCTGGTTTGCCAGGTCGTCGGTCACCAACGCCACCTCGCGCAACTTCTTCAGACGCTCCTGCCCCACGCACACATACCCCATTTTCAATTCAAGGGCCGGGACAATGCTCACGAGGTTGGCGTTCCCCGTCCGCTCCCCGTAGCCGTTTATGCAGCCCTGCACCTGCCGTGACCCGGCCCGCACCCCCTCCAGTGCATTCGCCACCGCCAGACCGCCGTCGTTATGCGTGTGGATTCCAATTTGCACGTCCGGAAAGGCCGCACACACCGCCCGAGTGATTTCGAATACCTCGTGGGGCAGGCTGCCGCCGTTCGTGTCGCATAACACCACGCCTGCGGCCCCTTCACGCACCGCCGCGCCCAGCGCGCGCAACGCATACGCCGCATCACTCTTGTAGCCGTCGAAAAAGTGCTCCGCGTCAAAAAAGACCTGCCGCCCCGCCGCCCGCAGAAACCCCACGGTGTCAGCGATCATCTGCACGTTGTTATCGCCCGTCGTACGCAACACGTCCTTCACATGCAGCAGCCAAGACTTACCGTAGATCGTCACCCACTCGGTTTCAGCGGCCAGCAGGCCGGCCAGCTGAGGATCGCCCTGCACGTCCACGTCCACGCGCCGCGTGCTGCCGAATGCCGTGATGCGGGCCTGACTCAGCTTTTCTTTGCTGATGTCCTCAAAAAACCGCCGGTCACGCGGGTTGGAGCCCGCGAAGCCACCCTCGATGTAGTCGATGCCGAACTCATCCAGCAGGCGCGCGAAACGCACCTTGCCCGAATCCGAGAACGAAATACCTTCACCCTGCGCCCCATCCCGCAAGGTGGTGTCGTAGAGGAAGATTTTGTGGGGAGTTACGTTCATATCAGAAAAAGGCCTTGTAGAGGGCCTGCACGGCCTTTGCGCGCTGTTCGGCCTTGACTCCGAACATCATGCTAATCTCCGACGACCCTTGATTCATCATCTCGATGTTCACGCCCGCGTCCGCCAGCGCCTTCGTCGCCTTGGCAGCCATACCCACCGTGTAGTAGAGGCCCTCGCCCACCACCATCACCAGGGCATACCCGCGCTCGACCAGCACCGCGTCAGGATTCAGGTCGCGCTTGATGCGTTCGACGACGCGCCGCTCACATGCCGGATCAAAATTCTTGTCGCGGATTACCACCGAGACGTTGTCGATGCCGGAAGGCATGTGCTCGTACGAGACACCCTCCCACTCCAAAATCTGAAGCAGATGGCGACCAAAACCGATCTCACGGTTCATCATGTACTTATCCACGAAGATGTTGCAGAACCCGTCGTCGCTCGCAATGCCCACCACGCCGCCCGCCAACACCCGGCGCGACTGCACAATCATCGTCCCCGGCTCCTGCGGACGGTTGGTGTTGCGCACGTTGATCGGCACGCCCGCCTTCACAGCCGGGATCACCGCCTCATCGTGGAAGACGCCGAAGCCCGCGTAAGACAATTCCCGCATTTCGCGATACGTCATCGAAGGGATTCCCGCCTTCACGTCAGGCACCAGCCGCGGGTCCACCGGATACACCGAGTCCACATCCGTGAAATTCTCGTACACATCGGCCTTCACCGCTGCCGCCAAGATCGACCCCGTGATGTCCGAACCGCCGCGCGGGAAGGTCGCCACTTTACCGTCTTTCGTGTAGCCGAAAAAGCCGGGGAAAATCACGATCTCATCGCGGTCCCGCAAGGTTTTCGCAAGAAACTGGTACGACTCCTCAAGCAACTGCGCGTTGCCGTAGTCACTCGTCAGGAACATACCCGCCTCGCGCGGACCCAGATAAACGGCCTTGGCACCCCGGGCCTGAAACGCCTGCGCCACGATCTTGGCGCTATTGTCTTCGCCCGCCGCCTTCATGCAGTCCATGAAGATGCCGCGGTGCGACTTGTCGCCTGCCAGCCGGAAGCGCAGATCTTTCTCGATCTCCGCCGTAATCCCGTCCGGCAGCTTCAGCTCGCGCTGGATCTCGCCATACCGCTCCACGATCCCCGCCAGCGCGTCTTCGTGATCCTTGTCTGCCAGCGCCAGCTCCGCGCATGCGATCAGCAGGTCCGTGACTTTCGTATCCGCCTTGTTACGCTTGCCCGGTGCCGAGACCACCACGATCTGCCGCTCCGGGTCAGCCAAAACAATGTCCACAATCTTGGTCACCTGTTCCGCATTGGCGACCGACGAACCACCGAACTTGCAAACCTTCATCTTCTTCTCCTGAAGGACAGGCAAAAAAGCCTTCCCGTATACATTCGGGCAGCCGGCAGGCCGCCCTTCTCTTAAATCATCCGCAATTTCACCGGCTCCTCATTCAGCACACTGGCCGTGCGGATCTCGCGCAACGCCGCGTCGATTCCTGCGCCCCGTGCCGCATGGGTCAGAATCACCACCGGCACATATCCGGCATTCTCCAACTCCTCGGGCGGTGCCTTCTGCGTGGCTGCCAGAATGCTCACCCCATGTTTGCCCAAAATCGTCGTAATCACGCCCAACGAGCCGGCTTTGTCGATCACCATCAGCCGCACGTAGTAGCGACTCACAATCTCACCCGCCTCGCGCATGCGCAGCTTGCCGTCGTTCGTCAGGTATACGCCACGCCCGTAGCGCGATTTACCCGCCATCAGATTACGGGCGATGTCGCCGATATCGCCGATCACCGTGCTGGCCGTCGGCTCTCGCCCGGCGCCGCGCCCGTAGTAAAGCGTATCCCCGCTCAGATCGCCGCGCACCATCGCCGCATTGAAGACGTTTCCGACGGAGGCCAGCATGTGGCTGAGCGGCACCAGCGTGGGGTGGACACGCACCTCGACCTCATCGCCATCGCGCTTGACCACCGCCAGCAGCTTGATCCGGTAGCCGAACTCCGCCGTATACTTCACGTCCATCGCCGAAAGGTGGCGGATGCCCTCGACCAACACCTGCTGCATCGGCACGTGGAAGCCATACGCCAACGAGGCGAGAATAATCGCCTTGTGCGCCGTATCAAACCCATCGATGTCCAACCCCGGATCGGCTTCAGCATAACCGGCCTTCTGAGCGTCTTTCAAGACCTTGCCGAAGGGCAATCCCTCGTTCTCCATGCGCGTCAGGATATAGTTGCAGGTGCCGTTCAGGATGCCGTGTATACTCTTGATCTCATTACCCGCCAGCCCTTCGCGCAACACGCGAATGATCGGAATACCGCCGCCCACGCTCGCACCGAAATAGATGTCCACGCCGTTACGCTCAGCCGCCCCGAAAATCTCCTCGCCGTATTCGGCCAGCAGCTTCTTGTTCGCCGTGACGACCGCCTTGCCAGCATTCAGCGCCGCCAGCACGAACGTCTTAGCCACGCCCGTGCCTCCGATCAACTCCACGATGATCTTGACCTCCGGGTCGTTGATCACCGCCAGGGCATCTGTCGTCAGGAGGGCCGGGTCAACGGCCACGCCGCGGTCCGTTGCGATGTCGACATCCGCAATCTTCTTGAGGACCAAGTCCACGCCCAGCCGCTGCGCCATCACTTTGCGGTTACGCTGCAAGCCGTCCACAACGCCTGCGCCCACGGTTCCGAAACCTATAAGACCAACACCGATCTGCTTCATAAAGGCCCTGCTTTCCTGATCCTTCGGGAGAAAGAAGAATCTCACATATTAGAAAAAACCGGGGGCACCTTACAAGCCCGCAAAATAATTACCGGCGATTCGGCAGAATCTGAGGGTGGCCAACGGGAGGTGGACGGGGGGCGGTGGGGAACTGACAAAACGGAGGGGCGGAAGTGGACGGGATGAGACGGGGTGGCAGGAATTGATAACAGGAAATAACAAGGGGAGTTTGGTCAGAAAACCTATACGCCTTGGCGCCCGTGCGGGGAAACAACTTGTTTTTGTTGTGGTTGTTGGTTTGTAGGGCACTAACTATCTGTTCGTTTGGTTTGCACGGGAACCTTCGGCCGAATGTTCAAACCGTCCTCTATTTTCAGCCTTGCGTCATTCGCGATGTTTTCACGCAATTTGATGAGATCGGGGTATTCCATCAAACTCATCCTCTCCTCGGAGTCCTCCAAGTCCCTTAAAATCGTTTCGGCCGCATTCAGCCGCTCCGAAAGGATTGCAGTCTGTGTCGTCATCGCACTCACTATACGGTCAAGCGAACGTCCCCGGTAGTCTTGTGCGGCATTGTACAGGTCGCCTTTGAATTGGCTCTCCTTGAGAGCCTCGGCATCCTTCCCCGTTTTGTCTTCAAGCGCCACGTCGTATTTTCTTCGGGCACCTGTTTCAAGCGACGTGGCTTTGAGATGCAGACTTGAGCCGGAACTCACAGCCAAGACCTCATAAAGACGCTCCAATTGTTCGTCAATTATTTTTATCTCCTTTTCTGCCTTGCTGCCCGACAGTCTCCTGTCGATGGCACTTTTCCTCTGTTCCAGTTCTGCAATTTTTTTCAGAAATCTTTCGTGCGTCGAGCTAATTGAATCGCGTGCAGCATCATTTGCCTCATCCACGTCTTGGTCGACACCCGCCACTTGCCGCCGGTAGTCTTCGCGATTCTTTTTCAGGTTTTGCGCCAACTCGGTATGGGATGTCTTGTGGAATCGTACCGCCTCAACGAATTCGGATCTTAGGGCATTGAAGTCACTTCCCGTGTACTTCACGGCTATCGCGTTGAGCGCTTCGTTCGTCATAATATTGAAGACCGTGTACTCCAAACCACGCTTGTCCTCAACCAAAGACATCGCCTTATCTAACTCTCTGCGGTCTGCGGAGATCGCTTTCAGTTCACCGATTAAGTTGTCAACCTCCCCTTTGATCCGCTGTTTCCTGGTTTTGATGAGCGGGGTCAGCGTTGTTCGCAAACCGACCGTATCTTCTTTTTCCCGCGCCAATTGTTCCTTCTGCTCTTGATTTATAAGACGCTCCTCGCGTTCTTGCGCTCCCTGATCCACTCCGATAAGACGCTCCTCGCGTTCTTGCGCTCCCTGATCCACTCCGAAGAGCGTGTCAAACAGAGACTCACCCTGCTTCTTACAACCTGACAACAAGACCAGAATGGCGACCGTACTAAAACGTAACGTCAGCTTCATGTTCACTACTCCTTTGTTTTCGTTTTTTCGCGCTCAAGCGGTGTAATGATCTTGTCGCCCCCGCAAAACCGGCAGGTAATCGACGTCTTTTTCTCGTATTCACCCTTACATTGCGGACAATCCGATTTCCCGCATTTGCACGCACTGAAACGGCCATCACATTGGGCATTACAGTTCCGACAGACGAAAGAGCCCTGTTTCGTTTTTTCGTGATTCCAACCTTTGTCGCAGAGTTCACACGTCGACTTACTGGTGATGTTACCCTTTTCGTCACACGCTTTGCAGATTTCCACAGGGACAAGATTCTGCTTGCCATCGGAACTTTTCGGCGTTGTTTGATCTATACCATTGAGAACAGAAGCGCCTTTACAGGCATGGCATACACTTTTCGACACTTTGACACCGGTACCTTCGCAACGGGCACACTGCAACCCGACGGAATCTGTGTAATATCCGCGCCCGCGACAGGCCCTGCAAAAGGTTCCCTGATATCTCACACTGTCCGTTTGTTTCCCGGTACCAAAACACCTTGAACATTGCTTCTTCTCCGCATTGGGAATCTTACCCGTGCCCCTGCACGCTTTACACTCCTCCCGCCTTTCAACCCAGCCACTATCGGCACACGTTGAACAGGCAGAGGCGACATCGACGATCAAACATATAGAAACCGTTGCAATCGCTACATAGCTTTTCATCATTCTCTCCTCCCTGTTCAGATGTTTCTCCCTTTCAACATGTGACTGAGAAGGAAAACCAACAGCTTTTATCGTCTATTAGAGCATCAATCCAATAATTAACGATCACCCGCTCAGACTTCATAAAAAAACCGCATTTCAAGACGGGAAATAAGGTTTTCCTTCTTTTATGCTCTATATGTTAAAACCAATCAGTTCTTATGTCAAGACTATGCACAGGGACTGTTGCACAGGGACTTTGTCTTGCGGGTGTATCCTATCTCTCGGGAACGGGGTGGGACGGGGTGACGGAGGGCACGAGGACGGACAGAACGGAGGGGAGGAAGGGGAGGGAGACGAGTCAGGCGCTCGTTGAGCCTTAATAAATTACCTTTCCCCTCTTTCCGGGGTTTTGTTATCGTTATGACATGTGTTTTTTCACTCCCCTCAGTGTCGCCTGCCGACAGCAGGCCGCGATTGTTTGCATCGCAGGCGCGTTGTTCGGCGCGGCGGCCAACGCAAAGGATAATATCTACACACCGCCGCCGTTCGGACATTATCAACCGATCCTCGACCGCATGCCATTCGGCAGCTTGCCCGACAATTTCAACGCCGTTCCCGTCGATCCCTCCACGCTCCAAAACGAGGCGCAGATCAAGGCGGAACAACAGGCGGTTGCCAAAAAAATCAACATGTCGGCCGTCAATGTGACTCCCGACGGCTCAACTGCCATCGGATTCACCGATTTATCGATAACCCCGCCCGTCAGCTATTATCTGCGCGTCGGCGAAGCGGCCGGCGGTTGGTCCGTTTTGAGCGCGGACTACGATACGGAAATCGCCACACTCGAAAAAGACGCGGTGACGGTCACCATCAAGTTGGGAAAGGGATTAGTTGACACGAACGCCCTGCCTGTTGTTGCGTCGAGGCTGACTTTTGGCGGCATCACGCGCCCCCCGATTTCAGCCCGACCCTCGGTGTTGCCGGTCCCCGCTGCGTCCCCCCCCAGCCGCATGTTTCCGCAACCGTTAACGGGGGTTCCCAGACCGCTTCCGGCGAACACTCCCTTAGCGCAAAGCGCTCCTTCTTTACAGGGGGATTCCCGGTCATATGCTGAGCGTCTGCGTGATCGCACCACCCAAAAGACCCAGGAGCAGTTGGCCAACGATAAGAAGTTGCAGGAGCAATTTGAAAAACTGGCCCGTGAAACCGCAACCCGTGAAATCAAACGGCGCGAAGAAGAAGCGGCTCTAGCCGCGCAGGAAGAGCAGGCGGCGAGGGCGCTTGAGGAACAGCAACAACCGCAAATGGAGACGCAGCCTCAGGCGGCGACGCAGACCGAGCAGTAGGGGCCAGATGAACTCACGAACAGAACTCCTGCTGGGACAACCCGCGCTAAATACGCTCCGCACAAGCCGCGTCGCGGTCTTCGGAATCGGCGGCGTCGGCTCTTTTACCGTCGAAGCCTTGGCCCGTGCAGGCGTCGGGTGCTTTCTTCTGGTCGATGATGATCTCGTCTGCCTGAAAAACCTCAACCGCCAACTCATCGCCCTGCACAGTACGCTCGGACGCCCCAAAGTCGAGGTCATGGCCGAGCGCGTACGTGACATCAACCCGGAGGCCGAGGTCGAGACGCGCCAAGCCTTCTATCTGCCCGAGAACGCCGACACGTTCGACCTCACGCGCTGCGATTACATCGTGGACGCCGTTGACACCGTCAGCGCCAAGGTGGAGCTTGCGGTGCGCGCGCATCAGGCCGGCATCCCGATCGTGAGCTGCATGGGCGCAGGCAACAAACTCGACCCGACCCGCTTCGAAGTGGCCGACCTCGCCGACACCTCGGTCTGCCCGCTTTGCAAGGTCATGCGAAAAGAGCTGAAGCGACGCGGCCTGACATCGCTCACCGTGGTCTACTCCAAAGAGCCGCCCGTCCAACCGATTGAGACCGAAGCCATCAGTTGCCGCCACAACTGCGTCTGCCCGAAAGACAGCCCGCGCAGCTGCACGGTCCGCCGCCGCATCCCGGGCAGCGTCTCCTTCGTGCCCTCCGTCGCCGGACTGATCCTCGCGGGCGTCGTTGTCCGCAGCTTGGCCGGCGTGGAAAAGTAATTTTTCGAAGCCCTCACCGACCCGTGACGGCGGGCGTCAGCGGTCGAACAGGGTCATCAAGCTTCACACCGATCTCGGCGATCTCGACCGCGTGCGGCTCCGCCGCGGCAGCAGGAAAAAGCCACTTTCCGAAACAGACGTTGAGCGCCTCCAGATGTGACAGACGCACGTGCGGTCCTGCCTGCGCAGCCATCCCTTTGTCCCACTGCGTGAAAAGCCTGAGTTTGCCGATGGGGATACGGTGCGTCTGCCACTCTGCCGTCACAGGAACAACCGTGCCCCACGCAACGCCCCCGCTTTCGATCAGCGCCAGCTCAAAAGCGGTTGTTCTCGGACAGGCCGCCCGCGCGCGAACGTAAAGCACCGCGTCTGCACCTTCCGTCTGCCATAGCCGCGCAAAGGTCTTGCCGTCGCACGGCACGCGCAGCGACACGCTTTCGCGTTCGCCATCGAAACGCTCCGCACCGAGGTGCACCGCCTGCTGCCCCTCGTTGTCGCGAATCTGCCAACGACGCAACTCGTGCGTCCAGTCCGCCGCCCGCAGCCACGCTTTCGCATCGAACAAATCCCAGCGCGTCGCCCCAGCCACCGACTTCAGCGGTAAAGCGGGCATCAGCGGTACCCACTCGAGCGCCGCAAGATCGAAGCTCTGAACTCCCGCAGACGCCTCTCCCCGCCACAGCCACACGCCGGTCAGGACGCTGATCTGCTCGACCTCCTGCCACCGGAACGCCCCGCGTGAGGGCAGTCCCCACAGCGGCACCATATCGGTGACCGGCACCACGATCCGGCTCCAGCCCGCGTCCACCTGGAGGTTGCAGCCAAGACCCTGACCGTTCTTCATGCGGAAACCGATCTCCACGCGTGCGCCTTGGTCACCTCCCTTTGCCAATATCCGGAGTCCGGCACGAGACAGGCAGAGCGCGTCTGACCGGGCTGTAAACGGGACCGTGTAGCCCGCGGCGGCAGACCCTTGGCCGAAATCCCCGACCGTCAGCCGGATGGCGTTCGTCGCACAAGCGGCAGAACCCCCTTTCACGAGCGTCACCTCGGCCGAGCGGATCCCATGCTTAGCGACGTCCGGACTCTTTTCAGGAATACGGAGCAGCGAAACCACAGCACCCGCCGCAGGCAACCATGCCATACCCTCACTCTTCGCTCCCGGAAATTCAGAAACCCCGCCCGGTCCCGCAGCCCAGAAGGTTACCCCCCATAGCCCCGGCGTCAGCTCCTCGCCAGCCAAGGTGCCTTCATAGCGGTAGGGCGCCTGTTCCCGCACGGCCGAAGTCAAGGGTACCTCGCGGACCGTCCCTTCCTCCGAGGTGAGACGCGCGATGAGGTTCGTCGTCAAAGCCGCCTCGGCGCACAGCTCGACCGGCGTGCCCGCCCGCCACTGGCGCGGCACGGCAGCACGCAAAAGGGGCCCTTCAACCGCCTGTGCGGACGGCGCGACAAAGCGCGGCGCCAGAGCTTCCAAACGACGCAGCAGGCTCTCTTTCGGCGCGCGGTTTTTGCGCAGCAGCAGGTAATCCCCCGGCCCCGCTTCGAACGCGCCCCCACGCGCCGTCGCGAGGCATTTTCCCGTCTTTATGCCATCAAACGACCACACGCTAAACCGCTCGCCCAAATCCGGCATGTGCAGAGTCATGAGATGCCCGCCGGCAAGGACCCGCACCTTCGGCTCCGCGCTGCCGGTGTACGGGTCGGCCACGGTGAAAACATCGGGATAGACCTGTAGCCGCCAAGCGCCCGGTTCCGCACGGTCGAGGAAGTAGGCGCCCGTACCGCCATACGCGACCACCGGCGAGGAGCCGCACCCCCACACGCGCTCCAGGGCAGACGCGTCCGGCGGTGGCGTGCGGGTCGAGTTGCTGGTGAGATACCGGTCGGCAGTGACCATCTCGGAGAGATCCTCCGCCGCCGAGACACGGAACGGCGGGAACCGGAGTTCCTCGGCGGACTTTTCGTAAGGCAGGCCGCGCGGAACACGGGCGAACACCTCTGCCGCAATGGCCAACGCAAGCGCCTTGCCCGGCGTGAAGACAAGATTCAAATGGTGGGTTTGCCAATTCCGATTCACATCCGCCAAAGCGAGGGGGTCATACTGGAACTGCGCGGCCACCTGCACGCCTTCGGAGCGGAACATCTTGGCCATGGCCGGATACATGTAGGACCCCGCCACATCCGCCGCGTCGAACTCGTAGGCCATGCGCGACTTGCGGGCGATTGAGGCGTCCGGCCTGAGCGAAGAGCCGTGGACGGTACCGAGTTGCGAACCTTCTAGCGCATGGCCCGCCACCAGTCCGGTCGGGTAGCTGGAACACGTCACGCCGTCAACTTTTGCTGCGCCGGCCGCTGCGTTTCGGCCTTGCCACGAGTTATAATAGACAGGCTTCCGCGTACCGCTG
>JAEAMG010000628.1_pt1 | contig 37502 bp, 27 predicted proteins | sample 8958741 | NCBI WGS metagenome assembly JAEAMG01 (sample SAMN16933256, study PRJNA681125) | bioreactor sludge metagenome | isolation source: anaerobic bioreactor treating anionic surfactant - SDBS | place: India: Bengaluru | collected 2019-02-28 | reverse complement strand
CTAGTCAGTTCGAAAGACATTGAGCCTCCGGGGCAAGATTCTTGGACGAGGTAGACCGTGTTGGTGCAGGGATAAGCAGGCGGCACTTCTCCGCACGTGCGTACGGTGCCCTTGGAGAAATTGAACGACCGCGTCTTGGATTCTGGAACGGGGGTCTTGACAACGGTAACAAAAGCCGGGAAGGTGTGAGCCTCGGTGACCGACTTGGGCGTCTGCATGAACGCGGCTGCCGCGCTGAGATTAACAAACCAGACATTGGGAAAAAATTGCGCCCATTCGATGAAGTTGCGGATGTATTGGGCCTTCCCCGCCCATCCGCCCGCATGCATGAAAATGCCCAGAGGCGCACGGTTTCCGCTGTACCGCGCAAGAAAGTTGGTCTGGAGTGTTGCCATCACTGCCGCGGCGTCCCCCGCCGGGTCCATGGGGGTCCACCCCTTGGTAGTGGGGTCATAAAGACTCCAAAGGGGGATTTCAAACAGCCCCGGCAGAGGCTCCGACGGAGGGACTCCGGTCCAGCAGTTCTGCTGGACTCCGTTGTCCAGCGTGTAGGGCCAAATCATCCGGCCGATGGATTCGCTCAGAACACCGGGTTGCTCGGTAATGGACGCGTCGTACGTCAAGCCTTGCTCGTGCAGGATTTGGAAGGATTCGTTGTTGAATTCGAGGAACGGCGCGCGAAATCCCCTGATATCCTTCCGAGGAATCGCCGCCAGCCGCGCAAGCGTCCGGCGGCAGCCGACGATCTCAGCACGCCAGACAGACAAGGCTGTATCACGGCTGGTGGTGTGCGTCATCGTGTGAATGGCGATTTCGTGTCCCGCGCAATACAGGCGGTTAGCGAGCCAGTAATCCGTCCAGTCGTTGGAAACGAAGAAGGTCGCTTGGATGGGCGTGCCATTAGGATTGTACCGGTTCGCCAACATCTCTTGGACGATGTCAAAGGTTGAGGCGTTGACCGCATCATCGAACGTCACGAGAACCATTTGAGGTGTGTTGGTGGGCGCGAGACCACCGGGCGGTGTCAGGCTGACATCAACGCGACTTGCCGCGCGCATTTGAAACGCGGCAAGTCCGAGAACCAGTATCATGGTAAGCCTCGTTCCGGCCGTCACCAACGGGGCTCGGGATTGTTTTCTTTTGTCCGTTAGCATCCCGCACTCCTTTTCGTTATCCCGATGAACGCTGTTTGCGTGAACAGTTGCTTATAAACGTGACCAACGGATAACGGTGTCGATAAGCGAACAGCACACATATTTAATTTTTTATTTTGACACGGGATAAGGGGGCGGGCAAGGTTAAAATGGCTGATAACGATAATCGGATTCTATCCGAATTTTCCAAAATTGTGCTAACATAGGACCGTTATGCAGACAAATATGACTTTTGAAAGGCTCCGAATTTTCTCCCTTGTCGCCCTTTTTCTGTGTCCGATGGCGGAATCGTACGCGTCGGAGGCCATGAGGAAAGAGACGCTCAATGTCCGTCCGACGCACTTGGCAGGCACGGCATCGTTGAGCGACCTCATCCACAATTATGATGCGGATGTGAAGAGCGTTGGCAAGTTCTATGACTTGCCGTGGTCGAGGGTGCAGTTTGACCGTTTCGAGAATCTGTACGCGGACTGGCGGCAGCGGTTGGAGGCTGTTGATTTTGCGGCGCTTGACCAGGCTGGCAGGGTAGACTATGTGCTGGTGCGAAATGATCTGGAGCAATCAAAGGCCGAGATCGAGCTGGGGCGGCAGCGGCTGACGGCGATGGACCAGTTCGTGAAGTTTCGCGGTGTGATTCATGAGCTGGAGCAGGCGCGGTGGCGTGGCGGAACTGTGGACGGCCAGTCCGCGGCAGGCAAGATCAACGAGATCGCCAAACAGGTGGCGCAGTTAAAGGAACAGGCGGAAAAGGCCAAGAAAGAGGATCGGCCGTCACCGGCGATGGCGCTGCGCATCGCTGGCGCGGTCGGTGATTTACGAGGTACGCTGAAGCGGTGGTTCGACTTTTATAACGGTTTCCAGCCGGATTTCCCGTTCTGGGTGAAGATCCCGTACGATGAGGCAGGGAAGCAATTCGATGACTATGTGAAATTCTTGCGCGAAGAGGGTGCCGGACAGAAGGGTAAGGATGAAGATCCGCTCGTAGGTGACCCGATTGGAGCGGCGGCCTTGGCTGAAGCGATCCGGTTTGAGTTTCTGCCGTACACCGCGGAGGAGTTGATCGCGGTCGGCGAACACGATTTGGCCTGGTGTGAGGGAGAGATGAAACGGGCTGCCGGTGAAATGGGGTGTGGAGATGACTGGAAAGCCGCGCTCGCGAAAGTAAAAGCTGATTTCGTTCCGCCCGGTCAGCAGGACGAGCTCGTTGTGAGCATCGCGCGCGAAGCGCTTGCGTTCACACGTCAACACCAGTTCGCCACCGTGCCGCCGCTGTGCGAGGAGACGTGGCGGTTGACGATGATGTCGCCAGAGACGATGAAGACGATTCCGTACGCGGCCTACAACAGCCAGCAGATCATGGTGGCCTTCGCAAATTCGGAGATGAAGCAGGATGACAAAATGATGGCGATGCGGGGTAATAACCGCGCCTTTACGCACCTCACGGTCATGCATGAGTTGATTCCCGGCCATCACCTCCAGAATTTTCAGCGTGCTCGGCACAATCTGTACCGCGAGCCCTTTGGCACGCCGTTCTACGTCGAGGGCTGGGCGTTGTACTGCGAACTGCGCTTCTGGGATCTCGGTTGGTCACGCACGCCGCAGGACCGGATCGGGATGCTGTTCTGGCGTATGACGCGCGCCGCAAGGATCATCGTGACGTTGAATTTTCATCTCGGCAGGATGAAACCTGAGGAGATGGTGGACTTTCTCGTCAACAGGGTCGGTCATGAACGTCTCGGAGCATCCAGTGAAGTTCGGCGTTTCATCGGCGACGACGTTTCACCGTTGTACCAAGCCGGCTACCTGCTCGGCGGCAAGCAACTCCTGTCCTTGCACGACGAAATGGTCGGCGATGGCAAGATGACCGAGCGGCAGTTCAATGACGCCGTGCTCGCCGCTGCACCGATTCCGATCGAGTTGCTCCGCGCCGAACTGCTCCAGTTGCCGTTGACGCGCGATACCCAGCCGTCGTGGAGATTCACGCAATAGACATCGTGCAACCGCTTATCGAAGGGAACTATCCGTATGCGCCATGATAAGATCCGGACACTCACGCGGCGTCAGTTTTTGACGCGGGGTACGATCGCGACAAGTGCCGTGGCGATGCCCTATTTCATTCCGGCCTCCGCCTTGGGGTTGGACGGGACGGTTGCACCCAGTCAGCGTATCGTGATGGGCGGCATCGGTCTAGGCGGTCGGGGCTCAAGCGATCTGGGCTGGATGATCGGAGAACCGGACGTGCAGTTCGTGGCCGTCTGCGATGTCCAGAAAGTTCGTCGCGAAGCGGCCAAGAACATCGTCGATGCCAAATACGGCACAAAAGATTGTGCTCTATTTAGCGACATGCGCCAACTCCTGTCCGATCGGACGGATATTGAGGCCGTTTTGATCGCCACCGGCGATCGCTGGCATGCGCTGGCATCGGTGCTGGCCATGCGGGCGGGCAAGGATGTCTATTGCGAGAAACCGGCCTGCCTCACGATGGAGCAGGGGAAAATGATTGTCGAGACGGCCCGGCGATATTGCCGGGTCTTTCAAACGGGTGCCCAGCGTCTCAGCGAGCCGCCTCACGTTTTTGCAATTGAAATGGCGCGGTCGGGACGGCTCGGTCCGATTCGTACCGCGTATGCCGACTGCCGCTGGCACGGAGGGTATCGCCGCGATTGGCTGCCGTCAGAACCTGAGCCGTTGAAAGAAGATTTGGATTGGGATCTCTGGCTCGGCCCGTGTCCGTGGAGGCCCTACAACAAGGGTTATGTGAAGGGCGGCGGGTGGTATAATTTCTACGATCTCGCCACCGATGTCGCCATGTGGGGCGCGCACACGGTCGCCCAGGCCTTGGCCGGGCTCGACATGACGAATGTTACCTTCATTGATTTCGAATATGCCGGATCCGATGTGTCCATGGTGGCACGCTTGTCCAACGGTGTGAAGCTGGTTCTTTATCGGATCGCCGGCGATGTCTGGAAGCCTTGTCAGTACTGGCGTGGCTCTTGTGGCGAGCGCTTCGAGGGTTCCGAAGGCTGGGCTGGGGCCGCCGACGGTGATTCGAAGCCCGATGTCTCATCACCCGCTTTGCTGACAGAATACGCGAAGGTGATGGCGGAATATGCGAGCCGGACACAGCGTCCGATGAACCACGTGAGGGATTTCTTCGATTGCGTCCGTTCGCGCCGGACAACGGTGGCTAATCCCGAAGTCATGTTTCGCTCCATGAGCATTTGCCTTGCCGCCGATATCTGCGGGCAAGTACGCCGCAATTTGAAGTTTGATCTGTTGACGGCTGAATTTGTGAATGATCCCGAAGCCAACCGCCTGCGGCATCGCCCGAGGCGGGCACCTTACACGTTCTGATTCGGCAAAGGAGAAGTTGAATAAGATAATGCGGTGCCTGCGGTGTGCGAGACGGCGGCAAAGTTCTGCGATGAGCGTACCGGCAAGATGACACTCGGAGAACTGGCGGTTGCCCTGAAAACACCAACCTCTCGCGCTTGAATATCAGAACAGGCTTTGCTACTCTCTCGGAAATCGATAAACAATGCTTCATGTGCCGGCCCTAGAGTGTCGGTCTTTAACGAAGGCATTGAATGTGCTTTGTTGTAGAGAGGGGATCGTCTATGGCCGATGGATGTAAAGTCGCGGAACGAGTCCGGACCTATCGCGAGCGACTGCAAATGACAGTTGAGTCGCTGGCTGAAAAGTCGGGTGTGAGTGCGGGCGTGATCGAGGCTGTCGAGGCACGAGAGGTTTATCCGGCGCTGGGCGTTCTGGTCAAGCTTTCTCGAGCGTTGGGCCAACGCCTCGGCACCTTTATGGATGATCAGTATACACCCGATCCAGTGATCGTGCGTGCGGGTGCGCGAGCGGGGGAACGGACCTCGCATAAGGCCTGCTCGTCCGGCGGGTTCAGCTATTTCCCTCTCGGGCGTGGTAAGACGGACCGTCACATGGAGCCGTTCTACATCGAGATCGCTGCGGATGCCGAGGCACAACTCTCGTCGCACGAGGGCGAGGAGTTTATCGTTGTGGTGTCGGGAGAGGTTGAGCTGGTTTACGGCGGCGAGACGCAAACGCTCAAACAGGGTGATTCCGCCTACTACAATTCGGTTGTGCAGCATCTGGTCAAGGCCGCAAACGGCCAGTTGGCAACAATCTACGCTTTCGTTTTCATGCCGTTTTAAGGGTGGGCCCCGGATTTATGGATACGACATTTTTCAAGCTGAAGGACCCTTTTGGGACCGCGCCCACCAAGCCTCCCTTCAAACAGTCGGTGTCAACGGGAGTGCCGTGGAACAATTTACCTGTAACGCGAGACTATACGTTGGGGCAATTGCTGGACCAGACCATCGCCCGCTGCGGGCCGCAAGACGCACTGGTTTACGCCGACCGCGACTTCAGACTGACGTGGTTCGAGTTCGGTATCGAGGTGGACCGGCTGGCGTGTGGTTTGATGGCTCTGGGTGTCCAGCGCGGCGAAAAAATCGGCCTGTGGGCGACCAATGTTCCGCACTGGATTCCGCTGATGTTCGCGGCAGCCAAAATCGGCGCGATCCTGTTGCCGCTGAATACGAATTACAAAACGGCGGAGATCGACTTCGCGCTGTCACAGTCGGACACTGAAAATCTTTTTCTGATCAACGGCTTCCGCGATACCGATTACGTGCAGACGATCTATGATCTGATACCCGAGCTCAGGGAACAGCCGCGCGGCGAGCTGAAGTCCGCCAAGTATCCCCACCTGAAGCGCGTCTTTTTTCTTGGGCCGGAGAAGCACCGCGGTATGTTTTCGATCAACGAGCTGTTAGCGCTATCGGTGCAGACGCCGCGCGAGGTTTATTTGTCGCGTCAGAGGGAGCTGGGGTGCCACGACCTTGTGAATATGCAGTACACGTCGGGCACCACGGGATTTCCCAAAGGCGTGCAACTGACGCACTCCAACATCGCGAATGATGGTTTCTGGATTGGCGCGTGTCAGAACTTCTCGGCGGCAGACCGAGTCTGTATTCCTGTCCCGCTGTTCCATTGCTTCGGCTGCGTCCTGGGGGTGATGTCCTGCGTCAATCATGGCTCGACCATGGTGCTGGTTGAAAAGTACGATGCGGTCCATGTGATGATGTCAATCGAGAAGGAGCGCTGTACGGCGGTCTATGGCGTGCCGACCATGTACATCGCGATGCTGGATCATCCGCTCTTCAGCAAGTTTAACTTCTCTTCCTTGCGCACGGGGCTGATGTCCGGAACGACTTGTCCGGTCAAACGCATGCAACAGTGCGTGGACTTGATGAACATGCGCGAAGTTTCGATCCCTTACGGGTTGACGGAAACGGGGCCGGTGATGACGCAGACGCGCTATTTCGAGACGAGCATTGAACGCAAATGCACCTCGATCGGCCAGGCGCTGCCGGGCATCGAGGTCGCGATCGTCAACCCGGATACCGGTGAGATCTGCGCGATCGGGGAGCAGGGAGAGATCTGCTGCCGCGGGTTCAACGTGATGACGGGCTACTACAAGATGCCGGAGCAGACAGCCAAGTGCATTGACGCGAACGGGTGGGCTCACTCGGGCGATATCGGGAGGATGGACGAGGAAGGCTATTACTTCATCACGGGACGTCTGAAGGACATTATTATCCGCGGCGGAGAGAACATCTCGCCCAAGGAGGTCGAGGACTTTATTGGCCACATGCCCGGTGTGCAGGATGTGCAGATTGTGGGTGTGGCCAGCAAGAAGTACGGCGAGCAGCCTGCGGCGTTTGTGATCCGCATGCCGGGGTCGGAGATTTCCGAACAGGACGTGCAGGATTTCTGCCGCAGCAAGATCGCGTGGTTCAAGATCCCCAAGTTCATCAGGTTCGTTGACACATACCCGATGACGGCGAGCCAGAAAATCCAAAAATACAAGTTGCGCGAGACAGCAGCACAGCTCTGGCCGGACGCGTAAGCTTCGCTGACTCAGGTTTGACGCGCATCGCAGTAGGCCGCGATGGGACAGCCGGCGCACCGTGGGTTACGTGGAACGCAGCGGGTTTGGCCGAAGGATACAAGGTAGGAGTTCCACGTGATCCAGTAGCGCATGGGCAGGAGTTCTCGCAGGGCCATCTCCGTATCGTAAGGGGTTTTGGTGTGGATGAGCCCGAGACGGTTGGTGATGCGGTGGACATGAACGTCTACGCAGATGGCGGGTTTCCCGAAACCGAGGGCGACTACAAGGTTAGCGGTCTTGCGTCCCACTCCCGGCAGCTCGCAGAGGGCCTCGACGGTGTCGGGCAGAACCCCTCCGAAGGTTGTGTCCAAAACCTCAGGAAGCTCTTTCAGATGGCGCGCCTTGTCGCGGTAGAACCCCACGGGGTAGATGGTCTGTTCCAGTTCATCGAGCGGGATGCGGCGCAGGTCGGAGGGCGTGGTCACTTTCGAGAAGAGGCGTCCGCAGGCAGCGGCGGTGCAGGCGTCTTTTGTGCGCGCGCTGAGAATGGTTCCGAGCAGCACTCGGAACGGGTCGCGCGTTTGAATGGCGACGAGGTCGATGATAGGCGCTTTCGCGCTATGGAAGGCGGTCTTGAGCCGTCGGTTAACGGCCGCGATGTCAGTAGGTTTCATAGGTAATGGGAACGGATCGGCGGGGGAAGAGAAGCACGGAAATCAAGATGTCATTTATTAAGCCACAGATCGGGGCATGAACGAAAGCGAAAAAGGAGGGTAGTTTAATCTTGATGTTCTGTGTTGATTTCAGGCGTACTCAAGGTATCATACGAAACATATTTGATAAGGGAAGTTGCGCCGCGAAAGAACGGGAGGGGTGGCGTGGGAATGTTTTGCAAAGGAAGATCAGGATTGGAGTTGCGGCTGCAAAGTAGTTGGATGCCTTCTTCTCTTAATCCAACTCGAAGTTAACGAAAGGGGGGGCTGTATATGCGAAAGTTTCGGGTGGCTTGTTTGCTGGGTGCGATGGGGGGGGCTTTAATGTCTTTTGCGCAGGTCGAGGCGGTGTGGCTGACGTACCGCTCGGCGACGCCCGAAAGGACGGTCGTGAATTGGAAGAGCGTGCAAGCCGGTCCGTCGCGAGTCTTTTACGGAGCGGATGCGTCGTGCGGGCAAGAGGCTTGTATGGAGGATGAAAAGACGTTGCATCATGTGGAGATCGCGACCCCTCAGCGCGGGGCGGCGGTTTTCTATCGTGTGGAGACGGGCGGTCAGAAGTCGGAGACGTACCGTTTCGAGACCTGTCCGGAGGAGGGGGTGCGTGTTGCGATAGTCGGAGATTGGGGTTATTCGGGTCGGCCTGACCTCCGTGCGCTCAAGGCGGATAAGCCGCACCTGCTGATGACGGTTGGCGACAATGTCGCGAGCATCATCAACCCGAAACAACCAGGCGACAAGACCTATGTCCAGCCCTACATCGGATTGCTCAAGTCGGAGCCTGGACTCTTCACGTCCACCCCTTTCATGCCGATTCTCGGAAACCACGACAAGCAGGTTGGGCCGCGCGAAAAAAAGCGTCCGGGTGCCGGCTCGGAGACTTACGACATTGAGGCAACGGCCTATCTGAGCGTGTTCGCGCTGCCTGAGGTGGGCTGGCGTTGGGCGTTCACTATCCCGCAGGCGGACGTCACCTTTCTCGCTTTGGACATGCATCATCTGAACGACTTCGCCACGACGTTCCAGACGAGCCATGATCATCGTCGTGGTTCGGATCAATTCCGGTGGTATGATGAGCAGACACGTAGTGCGACCACGGGCTTTGTGGTGACGCTGCTGAACGCCGACAGCCGATGCAGAAATCTCGAAAATGGCGCTTGGCATGAGATGTTCAGCCGTGGCACGATGTTTATTACGGGGTTCGGATATTATGCCGAGCGGGCAGTGGAAGGCAACGGCTTCCCCTATTACAACACCTGCGTCGCGAAGGCGGGGGATGTGTATCGCGACCCCAAGGCCGTGGTGTGCGAGCCGGTTGCAAGCTACATGTTGCTTACGTTCGACAACGCGAAAGGGCACGTGAAGGCCGAGCTCAAGCGCTTGGATGGAAGCGTAATTGACAGTCAGACGTATGGGCGGCGAGCGAAGAAATAGGTCGTTGTCGGTTGGGGGGCAGTGTCTGCTCCGCCAAGAGACGGGAATCAATATATGCAGAACAGGCGCGGTTTTTTGATGGGGCTTACGGGTGCGACGGCGGTGCTGGCTTGTCCGGCGCGCGGCGCTGAAACGGCATGGGTGGAAGATTGGCGAGCGGCGTTCAAGGTTGTTGGATTCGATCCTGCGGCGGAGGGCAACAGCGTGTTCGTGGTGTGCGGCGATGTGCATGATCCCGAATACAGCCAGCACTTCCTTGCGCAGATCGACGATTGGAATGCGATGTTGCCTTCACCGCGTTTCGTGGCGCTGTTGGGTGACAACGGCTGTAGCGTCTCTCGGAGTTTCGGACACACACCCGACGAGAAGGGTAAAGCGCGTGCCCGGAAGGAACTGGAGGGGTTGCGCGAGAAAATACGGAATCTGCGCAAGGATATTCCGCTCAAGCTGGTGATCGGCAATCATGACACCATGCCGGGTGAAGTGGACGCGATGTTTTTCCGGACCGTTTTTCCAGAACACCCGCCTTACCAGACCTTTGAAGACTCGGGCATTCGTTTTATGATCTGGAACGGCGGCCATGACGGAGGAATCGATGTTCGGCAGCGGGCGTGGATCATGGAGCGGTGCGCGGAGTTTCCAGTTGGTCAGACCGTCATCGCGCTGGTTCACCAGCCCTCGCTGGGCATGACCGAGCGCGAACGCGGCATACCGCTGATGGTGCGCGAGGCCTTTGCGGAGCACACCGGGACGCTTTGGCTGTTGGCTGGGCATGTTCATGGCAACAGCACGTCGGTTTTTGAATTGCCGAAGACGAAGCTCGTGCAGGTCGCGCATGTCAAAAGCGTGAATGGGTATTGGATTTACGGAGTGCGCGAGGGTCGTGTCAGGGCTCGTGTGTTCTGCGACGCGGCGCAGGGATTCCGGGCTGAGGCCATGCCGGACTTGGACAAACCCGCGCAGGCCATTCCGCTGCCGTTCGAAGGACGTGACGACGTGTTGTGGAGTCTTCTGATCGGAGAAGCTGGGGCCGCCGCGAAAGACGCTTTTGTTAGCGGCAAGGGCGGGAACTGCGGCACCTGGTGGTTCTATGTTGATGAGTTGGTTTACCGGTTGCCGCTGGCGGAGAAGGGCCGTGACGCGACGCGTTTTGCGGTGCTGGCCGCTTTGAGCAAGCACCGCAAAACGGGGGCGCCGGCGCATGTTTACGCATCGGCGGATGGCGTCACGTGGTTAGAGACGCCGCTTTTGAAGACAAAGGCTGCTGTCAACGTGTTCGATATTCCCGATACGTTGCGCGGCGCTCGGGAACTGTTTGTGAAGGTGAAAAGTCACGGCTATGGAGCAGATACCTGTGTGGGTGGCTTCGCGCTGTGTAAATGATGAAGCTTGGATCACGACTGCATGTGCATCGCGAAGGCCGAGATTGAAAAATCGGCGAGATCTTTCAGCACCCAGTCTGCGGCAGATAGGTCTTGCGGGTGGGCGCAGGGACGGTCAAGAGCGACACACCACATGCCGGCAGCCTTGGCGGCGGTGACTCCCGCGTGAGAGTCTTCGAAGACCAAGCAGTTTTTGGGAGCGACCCCGAGTCGGCTCGCGCCTTTCAGGAATCCGGCTGGAGAGGGCTTTCCCGGCGAGTAATCTTCCGCGCCGAGGACGAAGCTCACTTGGTGGGACGCGTCGAGCAAGCGCACGGCCTCTTCAACATCTGCGCGAGGAGAGCCGGAGACGATGATCACCGGATGTTGTTCCGCGAGCGCTTTGAGCAGGATGGCCGATGACTGGATGATAATGTTGTCACCCTGAGTGCGCAGCCTCAGATAGTAATCGCGCAAACCGTCCGCCATGACGTGTGACGGCATGCCGGAAAGCGTGGGGAACCTTTCGGTGATGTCGCGGTAAATGTCGGTCCAGGAGCGACCGAAGACGATATGCAGCAGCGCCTCTTTGGAACAGTGACAATGCCGGTCAGCAAGGAACGCGCTCATCGCTTCGGCCCAGAGCATTTCCGTATCGACCAGCGTGCCGTCTAGATCAAAGATGAAGGCTTCGATCTTCATGGGGCAGTTCAAGCCTGGCTGCAGCACTTCTTGTATTTCTTGCCGCTGCCGCAGGGGCACAGATCGTTGCGCCCTATTTTCGGCTGGTCGCGGCGCACGGGTTCCGGGCCGAAAATCTTGCCGTCAATGAAACGCCATTCTCCTTCGAGCTTGGCGAACTCCGCGCGTTCATGGTGGTCGAAATTCGTTTCGTTCACCGAGTAGTGGGCAATGAACTCAATCACTGCGCTCTCGTCTTTCGCGCCGCCCCCTTCTTCGGAAACGATCTCGATGCCGGTCCACTTGGCAGACTCCGCCCATTTGCGGCTGCTTTCGGCGTCGAATTCCTTGCGGACTTTTGGCCCGGATGTTTTATAGAGATAGTCAACGGAGCCCATTGCATAGGCGCAGTAGCGGGAACGCATCAGCGCCGCGGCGGTCTTTGGCTTCTTTCGTTCAATCAAAAAAGGTTCACAGCAGGCCTCAAATGCGAGCCCGCTTCCGCAGGGACACAAATCGCTCATCAAAAAATCCTCCGATCTCGGTATGCCAAGGAGAATGGTTTTCAATTGGCATGAATTTTTATAATTTACAAGAAGGGCGTGTCTGTCGCAATGCCGAAATGTATTTTGCTGGAATACTGTGTTGTTTTCCATTGTTAGCTCGTGACGTTGGGGTGGTTTTTTGGCATACTATTTACTTCAATTTTCATTTAATGAGGTATCCATGGATCAGAAGATTACGCGCCGGCGAAACCGTGATCGCCGGGTTGAAATGAGTGTTGAGGGACTGAAGGCAGATTTTGACTGGCATATTCGCTATACGCAGGCGAGAACATTAGAACTGGCCACCCCGTTCGACCTGTATAATGCCTTCGCATACTGTGTGCGGGACCGTCTGATTGAAGGCTGGCTTCAGACCCGGGCGGCATATCATGCCGAAAACGCCAAATTTGTTTATTATCTGTCCCTCGAATTTCTGATCGGGCGGCTTCTCGGAAACAATGTCATCAACATGCAGATGAATGAAATCTGCAGGGAGGCGTTGAAGGAGGACGGGATTGATTGGCATTCGCTTCGGGATTGCGAGGTGGATGCGGGCTTGGGGAACGGTGGCCTTGGTCGTTTGGCAGCCTGTTTTCTGGATTCGATGTCTACGCTGAACCTGGCGGCAATGGGATACGGATTGCGCTACGATTATGGCATCTTCAAGCAGCGGATCGTTGACGGACAGCAGGTGGAGGAGGCGGATCACTGGCTGAAGAACGGGACTCCTTGGGAAGTTGCTCGCCCTGAACATACGCAGGTTGTTCATTTTGGCGGACGGGTGGAATGCATCACGAACGGTTCTGTTGAGTGGCGCTGGGTGGAAGCCGATAAGGTTCTCGGCGTGCCGTACGATCTGCCGATCGTGGGATATGGGCAAACTGTGAACATCTTGCGCCTGTGGTCGGCCAGGGCCGACGACGAGTTTCATCTGGATGACTTCAACAAGGGCTCATATGTCGAGGCCGTCGAGAATAAGGTGTTGGCCGAAAACCTGACCAAGGTGCTTTATCCGAATGACAACGTGCTGGCGGGCAAAGAGCTGCGTCTGAGGCAGCAGTATTTCTTCGTCTCCTGCTCGATCCAAGATATCCTGCGCCGTTTCCGCCTGAGGAACAATGACTGGACTCTGTTGCCTGAGAAGGTCTTTATCCAGCTCAACGAAACGCATCCGGCGCTGATCATCCCCGAGCTGATGCGACTGCTGGTGGACCGCGAAAAGGTGGACTGGAACACGGCGTGGTCGATCACGCGCGCCTGTACGGGCTACACGAATCACACGATCCTGCCCGAAGCGTTGGAAAAGTGGAGTGTTTCCCTGATGGAGCGCCTCTTGCCTCGCCACATGCAGATCATCTACGAGATTAACGGGCGCTTCCTCAAACAGGTGGCGGCCATGTGGCCCGGCGACGTGGCCCGGCTGGCGCGCATGAGCATCATCGATGAGCACGGTGACCGCTCGGTGCGCATGTCGAACCTTGCGATCATCGGCTCGAGCGCGGTCAACGGCGTGGCCTATTTGCATACGGAAATCCTGAAAAAATCGCTGTTCAAGGACTTCTATGAACTGTATCCCACGCATTTCACCAACAAGACAAACGGCATTACCCAGCGCCGCTGGCTGCTTAAAGCCAACCCGAAGTTGGCCGAGTTGATCACCGGTGCGATCGGCTCGGGCTGGATTACGGATTTGGAACAGTTGAGGGCACTCGAAAACTACTTGGACGACAGCGCCTTTCTGAAGGCTTTCCGCAACGTGAAGCAGGCAAACAAAGAGGCACTTGCCGCACATATACGGTCCTCTGTGGGGATCACGGTTTCGGCGGAGTCCATCTTTGATGTGCAGGTCAAGCGCCTGCATGAATACAAGCGGCAGCTTCTGCTGGCGCTCTACATCATTATGCTGTACAACCGGCTGGTGGACAATCCGACGTATGATCCTCAGCCCCGCACCTTTATTTTCGCGGCTAAGGCCGCCCCTGGCTATGCCATGGCGAAGCTGATTATCCGGCTGATTCACGGCATCGCGGATGTGGTGAATTTCAATCCGCGCATCAAAGAAAAGTTGAGTGTGGTCTTCCTGCCCGATTACCGCGTGTCGCTGGCGGAGAAGATCATCCCCGCCGCGAATGTCAGCGAGCAAATCTCGCTCGCGGGCACCGAGGCTTCCGGCACCGGCAACATGAAGCTCATGCTCAACGGGGCGTTGACCGTGGGTACGCTGGATGGCGCGAATGTCGAGATCCACGAGGAGGTTGGTGACGACAATATGTTCCTTTTCGGCTTGCGTGCGGAGCAGGTCGATGAATTGCGTCCTGTCTATTCGGCGCGCGCCATCTATCACGCCGACCCCGAGATCAGGCGTGCGATCGACATGATTCGGCGCAATGTCTTTTGTTTGCTGACGCCTGGCATATTCGACCCGATCATCCGGTCGTTGCTCGACTATAATGACCATTACATGCTTTTGGCCGATCTGCGCGATTACGTCGAGACTCAGGACAAGGTGGAAGCGCTCTATCGTCAGCCGATGAAATGGGACCGCAAGGCGCTCCTCAATGTTGCGCGGTCGGGCAAGTTTTCTTCTGACCGTACCATTCGTGAATATGCCCGTGATATCTGGCATGTCGATCCTGTCAAGTGGACGCATATTTAAGACGAGGGAGGTCGCGATGGCACGGGTGGCGTTGGTGACGGGCGGCACGCGCGGGATCGGTCTCGGCGTGGCCTCCGCGTTGGCGCGGGAGGGCTTTTCTTTGGCTTTGTGTGGCACGCGTGCCGACGCCGAGGTCGCCCCGGTGCTGGAAGTGCTGCGCGCGTCGGGTGCGGACGTCTTCTACTGTCGTGCGGATGTGTCGTGCGGGGCGGATCGGCAGTCTTTGCTGGAGCGGGTCCGCTCACGTTTCAACGCCTTGCATGTGCTTGTGAACAATGCTGGCGTGGCTCCCCAGACGCGCGCTGATCTGCTGGATGCAACGGAAGAGAGCTTTGAACGCGTCCTGCGGATCAACCTTCAGGGGCCTTATTTTCTGACGCAGGCCGTCGCGCGCTGGATGATTGAACAGCGGCAGGCGGACACGGCGTATTCCGGCTGCATCGTCAACATCGGTTCAGTGTCCTCTGAGGTGGTGTCTGTCAACCGTGGCGAGTACTGCGTGTCGAAGGCGGGCGTGACCATGATGACCCGTCTGTTCGCAAGTCGTCTTGGCGAGGCCGGTATCCCTGTCTATGAGGTCCGCCCCGGTATTATCCACAGCGACATGACGAAGCAGGTTAAGGCCAAGTACGACGCCAAGATCGCCGGGAGTGAGCTGCTGGTCCAGAAGCGCTGGGGGGAGCCGGAAGATGTGGGGCGCGCCGTGGCGATGCTGGCCCGTGGCGACTTGCCTTACTCGACCGGGCAGGTCATCTGCGTTGATGGCGGACTTTCGGTTCAACGTCTCTGAGCCGGAGGTGCGTATGCGCGAATGTCGGACAGGGCATCATGTTTCCCCTTCGCTGGCGCGGGTTACAAGTGTCCATACACTGATCATCGGTTCCGGTGCGGCCGGCCTCAACGCGGCCGTTCAGGCGCATCGCCGCGGGATCGATGCGCTGATTGTCACGGATGGGTTGGGCAAAGGCACCTCCATTAACACCGGCAGCGACAAGCAGACCTACTATAAGCTTGGGCTTTGCGGTGCGTCGCCGGACTCGGTTGCGGATATGGCCGCCGCGCTTTTCGCTGCGGGCGGCATGCATGGCGATCTGGCGCTGGCCGAAGCTGCAGGTTCGGTGCGCGCGTTTTTCAATCTCGTCGCACTGGGCGTTCCGTTCCCTCAGGACGTGTACGGGCAGTTTCCCGGTTATAAGACCGATCATGATCCGGCTCGCCGGGCGACCTCGACGGGGCCCTACACGTCTCGCGACATGTGCCTCGCGCTGATCCGCGAAGTGAAGCGGCTGAAGATTCCAGTGCGCGAAAAATGCTCGGTCACTGATCTGCTGGTTTGCGGCAAGGGCTCGGAGCGGCGCGTTTGTGGTGCTTTGGCGTTGGACGTGGATGGGACGTGGAACGCCTTCCGTGCGGAAAACGTGATCTTTGCAACGGGTGGGTTCGGCGGCCTCTACGCCGCCAGCGCCTATCCCGAAGTGCAACTTGGCTCGATCGGTGTGGCGCTGTGTGCCGGAGCCTGCGCCCAGAGCTTGCCGGAGTCGCAGTTCGGCCTTGCGTCAATTCGTCCCCGCTGGAATGTTTCAGGCAGTTACATGCAGGTCATGCCGCGCCTTTTTTCGACAGCTGCGGATGGCGTGTCCGACGCGAGAGAGTTTGCGACCGAGGCCTTCGCGTCGCCGGCGGAGGCTCACGGTGCGCTGTTCCTCAAAGGGTATCAGTGGCCGTTCGACGTGCGCAAGGCTGCGTGGGGTTCGTCGCGCATCGATCTTCTGGTTGATGAGGAACGGGAAGCTAAGGGGCGGCGCGTGTTTCTTGACTTTCGGAGAAATGCGGAGAGGTTTGACTTCGCGGGGTTGCCCGGCGAGGCTCGCAGCTATCTGGAGTGTTCAGGTGCGACGCAGCGTACGCCCGTCGCGAGACTCCGCAAAATGAATCCCGGCGCGTACGCCTTTTACCGCGACCAGGGGGTCGACCTGTCGACGGAGCCTTTGGAAATCGCGGTCTGCGCTCAGCATAATAACGGCGGTTTGGCGGCTAACCTCTGGTGGGAATCGGTCAGCCTGAAGCATCTCTTTCCGGTTGGCGAGGTGAACGGGTCGCACGGCGTGGGGCGTCCCGGCGGTGCGGCGCTCAATTCCGGACAGGTTGGGGGGATGCGTGCCGTAGAATATATTGCTGCCGCTTACGCGGGTGAAAGCCTCTGCGAGCAGGATTTCGCAGAGGCGTTGAAAATCGCGCTGGAAACGAATCATTGTTTCATCGAGCGCTGTGCCCGCTCGACGTGGCCGTGGCAAACGTGTCGCGCTGAATTTCAGCGGCGCATGAGCCAGGCTGGAGCCTTTGTGCGTTCGGGTGGCGCCTTGTCTCAGGCGCTGAAAGAAGCCCGCAAACAGAATGCGCGGCTTGCGGCGGAGGGGTGCCGGGTGACGCGAACGGCAGAGTGGTTGCGCGCGTTTGAAAACAGGCAGCTCTGTTTTGCCCATGAAGTTTATCTTTCAGCGCAGGCTTTTGCTGTGCGCTCTGGCGTAGGGAGTCGAGGCTCGGCGCAGGTGGTGGACGGGCGAGGTCAGGTCGTGCCCGAAGATCCGGCTTTCCGTGCACAGGTTCAGGAAACATGCCTGCGTGGCAACGGCGTGCTGAAGCATCGCTGGATGCCTTGCCGTCCGTTGCCGCAGGAAGACCCTTGGTTCGAAACGGCATGGGCGGCTTTCGCGCGCGGCGATATTTACCGCAGGCGCTGATCCGCCCGACGCCCGACGTGAAACGACCGCGACGTTGACAAGCGGATCGCCAATCTCTACACTATGAACTTGTAGTGTCGTGTTAGAAAACACGGGCGACAGGTCTTAAATAGGGGAAGAGGTTACAATGAAGCCGATGAGTGTTTCGCGGCGGGCGTTTCTGGCGGGGGCTGGTGCGGTGGTGACAGCGCCGGCAATTTCTTTGGGACAGGCGCAGCGCGTGTTCAAGTTCGCGCTCGTCGGGTGTGGCGGGCGTGGCTCCGGTGCGGTAAAGGACCTCACGGCGGCGGCGGAGCGGCTCGGTCACAAGGCTGTGCTGGTGGCTGCGGCTGATTTCTTTCAAGATAAGGCGGTTGCGGTCTGTAAGGCGAATGGTTGCGACGAGAAGTTCGCGTTCGGCGGTGCCGGCGGCTACCGGAAGGTCATGGAGTCCGACGCCGAGATCGTCTTGCTGGCGACGCCTCCGATCTTTCGTCCGCTGCACCTTGAGGCGTGCGTCAAGGCGGGTAAGCACATCTTTGCGGAAAAGCCGATCGCCACGGATGCGGCCGGCCTGCGCCATTTTCTCAAGGGTGTTGCTGAGGCTAAGGCCAAAAATCTCTCCATCCTTTCCGGTACGTTGCATCGCCATTCCAACCGCTTTCTCCGGCAGATCGGACCCGTGCAGAACGGCGCGATCGGCAGGATACTCGCGGGGCAGGTCTACCGTTGTCACGGGGGCATCTGGGTGCGTCCCCGCCGTCCGAATGAGAACAACGCCTCTTACCTGTGCAACAACTGGTACCACTTCTGGGAGATGTCCGGCGATCAGATCACGGAGCAGGCGATTCATGAGATCGATCTCGCCAACTGGTTCATCGGACGCTTCCCGAAAACCGCGATGGCGATCGGTGCGCGTCACCGCCGCCCGGCCGGAATCGGCGACATTTATGACTGCATGGCGATTGATTACGATTACGATGACGCCATCCACGTGCAGGCGATCGGGCGCCATATTCCCGGCTGTTCTGACCGGTGCGGCACCTTGCTGGTCGGCTCCGAGGGCGAGCTCGCCTGCGGCGGTAAGATCACGCGGTTCGACGGTAAAGAGGTGCAGTATGACGAGGAGCGCATCAGGGACCGTCACGAAAACGGCATGATCATGGAGCACTGGGATTTTCTCAAGGGCATCCTTGAGGGCAAGCTGATCAACGAGGGCGAACAGGTGGCGATGTCGACGGCCACGACGCTCATGGGCACTTTCTCGGCTTATTCGGGCAGGACCGTGCGCATGTCGGATCTGCTGACCAACACGGAGTCTGAATTCTACAACATGAACGCGAAGTTTACGGCGGCGGATTTCGAAGGCGCGGAAGACATTCCGATGCCGGCTGAAGGCGTGGCGCCGGTTCCGGGTAAAGCGTGAACAAGGGGAAACAACGATGCAAATGAACAGACGTGACTTTATGAAAGCCGCTGCGGCGGCGGGGACCGTTTCCGGATTGGCGTTTACCGGACGTGCGGCGGAAGCGGGTGTTTTCAAGACGAAGTTGCAAAAGGCTCTCATCGCCGGGGTGGCCGATGATGCGACCTGCGAGCGGATCGCGAAGGCCGGTTTTCCGGGCATGGAGCTGCAGAAGAAGGACGTCACGGTTGAACAGGCTCAGCAGGGGCGGCTGACCGCGGAAAAACACGGGCTCAAGATTCACTCCTTCATGGGTGGTTGGGCGGATTTCAATAACGCTGATGCTGATGCGCGGCGAAAGTCCATCGATGATGTGAAACGTTTGATTCAAGTCACGGCAGCCTACGGCGCGAGTGCGATTCTGCTGGTGCCGTGTCGCGTGGGTGGCGGCATGCCGAAGCCATCGCAGTTCAAGATCGATTACGATCCCAAGACGTTGGTCGTCAAGTCGGTGGTCGAGGGAGACAATGTGCCCTACTCGGCCTATATCGAGGCCCAGAATAAGGCGACCGAGATGTCGCGTAAGGCGGTGGAGGAGCTCATTCCCGTGGCGGCCCGGGCCAACGTGACCATCGCGCTGGAAAACGTATGGAATAACCTTTGGGTGCTGCCGGACTTTGCGGCGGCATTTGTGCGGTCGTTCGATAATGAACAGGTCAAGGCGTATCTCGACCTCGGCAACAACATCCGCTACGCGCCTACGGAGCAGTGGCTGCGGAAGCTCGGAAAGAACATTGTCAAGCTGCACATCAAGGATTTCAAAATCGATCGTGAAAAGAAAAACGACGGCGACTTTGTGCCGATCGGCAAAGGGAGTGTCGATTGGAAGTCCGTGCGTCAGGTGATCGACGAGATCGGCTACAACGGTTGGGTGACGATCGAGAGCGGCGGTTTCACGGATGTGGAGCACAGCGTGCTGATGGATCGGTTTTTCGCGGGCCAGGGAGCGTAACAGGACAGGCAGTGCGACGTCCTGCCAACAATCAGGAGATGACATGCAGAATCGCAGAGAGTTTATTAAGGGGTCTACTGTTTTTGCCACAATGATGGCGGCGGCTCCGTCGGTCACGTTTGGGCAGGCGCAGCGCGTATTCAAATTTGCGCTTGTCGGATGCGGCGGGCGCGGCACGGGTGCGGCGCGCGAAATCACCGCGGCGGCGACGCGCCTCGGGCACAAGGCGGTGATGGTAGGCGCGGCCGACTTCTTCCAGGAAAAGGCGTCCGCTGCCTGCAAGGCCCATGGCTGCGACGAGAAGTTCGCGTTCAGTGGTGCGAACGGCTACAAGAAGATCATGGAGACAGATGCCGAGATCGTCTTGCTGTGCTCGCCGCCGATTTTCCGCGCGACGCATGCCGAGGCGTGCGTCAAGGCCGGCAAGCATGTTTTCGCTGAGAAGCCGGTTGCGACCGATCCCGCAGGGTTGCGCCATTTCCTGCAGGTGGTGGAAGCGTCTAAAGCTGCAAAGCTGTCGATCCTGTCTGGCACCTGCCACCGCCACAATAGCCGCGCGCTGCGTATGATCGGTCCGGTCCGCAGCGGGATCATCGGCGAAATCCGCGGCGGCGTGGTGTACCGTTGCCATGGCGCCATGAGTCCGACAAACTATTTGCGCAAACGGCGTCCGGAAGACACCAACGCCTCCTATCTGGCCAATAACTGGTACCATTTTCGTGAAATGTCCTCCGACCATCTGACCGAGCAGGCGGTTCATGAAATCGATTTGGCGAACTGGTTCATCGGTCGGCTGCCGAAGCAGGCGATGGGTATCGGTGCGCGTCATCGGCGCTCCACGGGCAACACCTACGACTGTTTCGGCATCGACTATGATTACGATAACGGGTTGCATATTCATGCGGTGGCGCGGCAAATCAATGGCTGTTTTGACCGTTGCTGTGCGGTGCTGAGCGGTACAACCGGACAGACGGATGTGCTGGGCAGCAAGATCCTGCGACCGGACGGCAAGAGTGAGCCCTTCCCGTTCGATGAGAAGGCCGTCGCCGGACGTGACGACAACATGTATGTCATGGAGCACGCCGACTTCCTCTCCGGCCTGTTGAGCGGTAATTATCTGCAAGAGGGCGAGCAGGTCGCCATGGCGACGGCGAGTGGACTTCTCGGCACGTTAGCCGCCTATACCGGACAGATGGTGCGCATGGACGATCTGCTGAAGAACAAGGAGTCGCCGTTCTATAACATGAATTATGCGATCCGCGCGGAAGACTTTGAAAAGGGTGACGTGGCGATGGTGGAAGAGTTCAAGGGCGCTGTCCCCGGCAAACCTGAGGTGACGGCGTAATGGCTGCGTTTTGAAGGGCGCGCGTTCCGTCGCCAAGCATGCGCGCATCTCAGGATCTTTGAGACGTGAAGCGATCTCAGAATAACGGGGCACATGAGGGCCTGGCCATGCGGAGTTTTGTTTTTTTGGCAAAACACCGCTTCGTCATCCTGAGCTGTGTTGCCGTGTTTTCTGCGGTGGCTGCCTGTGAATACGTTTCGGGCCGGTCGCTGTTCGGTCCCGATGGGCGCTTCGGGTGGTGGGATGGCGATGTCTGGTCAAGTGAGAACTCGCAGCGTGTTGCGGACGCCTACTCCTTCTCCCACATCATTCACGGCATGCTGTTTTACGGCTTCCTTTGGTTGGTTGCGCGGCGAATGCCGGTCAAATACCGTTTTCTCATCGCTCTCCTTATCGAGGCCGGATGGGAGCTTCTCGAGAATTCGCCGCTTATAATCAACCGTTATCGCGAAGCAACCATTGCCCTCGGCTATGTCGGCGACAGCATCTTGAATTCGGTTTGCGATGTCGACATGATGGCGCTCGGCTATCTGGCCGCCAGTTTCACGCGTGTGTGGGTAATCGTGACGATGATCATCGTTCTTGAGCTTGGCTGTCTCTGGTGGGTTCGCGACAACCTGACGCTCAATATCCTTATGCTTGCGCATCCTGTTCCGTGCATCAAAGCATGGCAGTCAGAGGGGCATTAGCGGGCTGGAGGGAGGGGCTCGGGCCTTGAGCGTTCTGAGTGGCCCCAGGCAATATCCGTGCGCCGTTTTGCAGCCCGCGAACTCATTTCCGAATGGGTGTTATGCCCCTTTTAACACGCTGTGAACGGCTTCTTCAAATACCGCCACGGATTCACGCAAAGCGTCCTCTTCGATGGCGAGCGGAGGAGCGATTTTGATGCATTCGCCGCTGATGCCTACTGGCGCAAACATCAGCAGTCCGCGATAGAGACAAGCGAGGTTGATCTTGAGCGCCAAAGCCGGGTCAGGCGTTTTTGTTCCCGCCTTGACGGCTTGAATTCCGGCGACCATGCCTTTGCCCTGAAAACACCCTAACACGGACGGATAAAGCCTTTGGATGCGTTGCAGGTCCGGTATAAACCAACTGCCCAACCGCTCGGCACGCTCGACCAGCCCTTCGTCCTTGAGTACGTTCAGATTTGCAATGGATGCGGCCACGGCTAAAGGTGACGCTGAATGTGTGGACGTCATGGAGCCGGGGGGATAGAGGGACATGATGTCCTTCCGCCCGATCACCGCCGAGAGGGGCAGCGAAGAGGAAATCCCCTTGCCACACGCGATCAAATCCGGTTTGACCCCATAATGTTCGAAGCAAAACATCTTGCCGGTCCGGCCAAACCCGGCCTGGACTTCATCCATGGTCAGCACAATATCGTTCTCGCGGCAGAACATCTCAAGCTTCTGCGCATACTCGACCGGCAGGAAATCGGGCCCGACACCCTGATAGCTTTCAACCATCACGCCGGCAATCTCCTGCGGGGCCACGCCCTTCTCTTTCAAGGTCTTGAGGAACAAGTCAAAGGAAACATCCTCGTTCTTATACCCGTCCGGGAACGGCACCTGCACAAATGAAGGATCTGGCGTGCCCATCCAGGTTTTCTGCTTCGCCATGCCGCCCGCCAGCTGCGCACCCATCGTGCGGCCATGGAACGCGTTGTTGTAGGAGATCAGGTATTTCTTGCCGGGTCCGTGCTTCTCGAGGGCATAGGTCTTGGAAAGCTTGATGCAGTTTTCCGTGGCTTCGCTCCCTGTGCTCAGCAGGAAGGCCAGATAATTTTTCGGGTCAGGTGACAGTTCGCTGAGCATGTGGACCAGCGTGGACCGGCCTTCATGCGGGAACACGTAGGTCGCCAGCAACGGACGATCCAGAACCTCGCGCATCGCCGCAATAATGGCGGGATGCCCGTGCCCCGCGTTTGTAATCAGCACGCCGGAGGACCAGTCAATCCACCGGTTCCCCCAGCGGTCAAAGACGGTCGCATTTTCCGCCTTGTGCCAGAGGATCGGTGGCTGGCCCGCCATGGAGCGAGGTTCGGAAAGGCGCAGGCGTTCGAATATCGGCAGCGATTCCGGTACTGGAATCGCCGTGCAGATCGTACGGAATTTCGTTTTGACAGGGGGAACGACAACGGGTGTGAGAGCGTATTCAGCCATAATCACTTCCTTCTTGCTTCAACGTGCGGTTGATTACCGTACACAATATGAACCCAATCACCATCGGCCAGAATCGAAAGGCGTGCCGCTTCCACCACGAGTTCGTTAATGGAACTGTTCGCGGGGGTCGCCAGTAAACCGGCATCGCTGACCGTGCGAATCACTTCGCGCCGCTGTTCCAGAGACAGGTTGTCCCTCTCCATCCGAACCATGGTCTCCACATTGGCCGCAATGGAATCGACGCCGTAGCCGACCGGCTTCAGGCCCGGCCCTTCCCACGGCACCAGACGGAAGAAATCGGGGCTCACGTAATTGTAAACCGAACCGCCACACCCCGTGCCCTCGGCATAGCTGTGCCGCACGCCGCGATCCTGATCGTCATGTTGGATCATGCCGCTCTTGCCGTTTCCTTCGCAATACATCATCAACGCCTGGTCGTTACTGCCCGCCCCGTCGTTGGGATAGCCGAGCCCGGCGCTGATCGACATCAGCGCCCCGTTCTCGTAGCGGATCCTGCCATTCGCCCACAGATAGCCTTCATTACCGTTGGGGAACTTACCTTTGACGCCCGAGACCGAAACCGCAACCGGCTTCAAGCCCGTGATGAAATAGACCAGGTCCACATAGTGGCACCCGACATACACAAAAGGGTCGGTCTTGTCGCACACGAACCAATTCTGGAAGTTCGAACTGCGGTAGTAGTAGGGTTCGATCAGTTTGGCTTCGCCCATTACGAATGTTCCGAAACGTCCCTCGGCGTACATGGATTTGGCAACAAGTGCCCGACGGTCAAAGCGCTTATGGTATTCTACTCCGACATAGAGGCCGCGCTCCATGGCGAGCTTTTCAAGTTCCGCCGATTGCGCGTAACTCAAAACCAGCGGCTTCACGCACAGCACGTGCTGGTCCGCCAGCAAAGCCGTCTTGACCATCTGGTAATGCATCTGATCCGGTACGGCAACGATCACCGCTTGGCGCGGGCTGGCTGATGACAGCACTTTCTCAAACTGATCGGGAAACACCTTGTCGGCAGGTTCAGACAGCGACGGGTGCGCAATGAAGTCCTGGCCTGGAAAAGCCTTCTTGAGCTCGGCATTTTCCTTGAGCGCTTTGAGCGGCGCTGTGCTGCGGTCACAGATATGGATGGTTCCAACCACCCCGGTCCGCTGTAAGTGATAAATCGAGGGAAGGATCAGATCGGTTACGATCATGCCTCCTCCGACAACGGTTACTTCCAAAGTCTTGTGATTGTTCATGTCGTCTCTTTTCATCCTGCCGGTTTACACGGAAGCGCTCCGGTGAACGGTGTAAGAAAAACGTTCTGCTGATATCCGGGAGAATGCCGTCCGCGCAAAGGTTCATGTGCTTTGTGCAGATGGGGTTTCCCTGTGTCACGTCATACGTTATCCGTTTTTTACGTTTCTAACAATTGCATCTTTGCGACAGCGAGTGCAAAAAAATACAGGAATATCCTGCACCTCCTCGCCAAGCTTGACCCCGTTCTTTGTCGGAAACACCCTGTGGAACAGCGACGGAGAATGTCTCGTTTCACGCCATAAAGGCGCCGGTCCCAGCCAGCCGTCCGCCGGTCCCCTGCCACCGTCCAGATATGTATCTGCCGATCCCGCGTCCGGGCGCGGATCCGGCCCGTCGGGATGCGATGTCGCGGCGTACCCGACAAACCGCCCAGCCGGTCCATGCCGCCAGCCTCCGTCCACGCCCAGTCTGTCTTCCGTGCTCCGTGCTCCGTCCTATGTCCTCCGTCAGCGTCCCTCCGGCATCCTGTTGTTGCCGCCCGGCAACGCCCGCAAGCATGTCCATACTCCTTTTTTGCCCTTTACGAGGGTTGCTCTCGCATGTAAAATTTATCCCAAATGATAATGAACAAGTTACTGCCGGGAAATCAGCATGCCTAAAACGGTCATGCTTTTAATGCTTTCAGCGATGGCTGTCCTGCAGGTCCAGGCCGCGACATATTGCGTGGACGCATCCCGCGCAGACGACACCGGCGCGGGCACGAGTTGGGCGACCGCCAAGAAAACAATTCAGGCGGCAGTTAATCTGACAGCCGACGGTGACACCGTGCTCGTCACCAACGGCGTCTACAAGATGGGCTCGACCGTCATCCCCGGTTCTTTGCTCAGCAACCGCGTTGCCATTACGACGGATATCGCCGTTCGGAGCGTGAACGGCCCCCTGGTCACGGTCGTCGAAGGGTCCGGCACGAATGTTTTCGGCACCGCCTCCGCGCTGCGTTGCGTGTACATGTCAAAAGGCCGCATGGAGGGATTTACGCTTCAGAGCGGCGCAACGTGTTCATTCGGCCAGCCAGGGGGAAGTGAAAGTGATCATGCCGGTGGCGGCGTGTATGTCGAGCGTGCCACTCAAAGTGCCTGTCTTACAAACTGCATCATCCAACAGTGCATGGCATCCTGTGGCGGCGGATGTTCCGGCGGCACGTTATACCGGTGCACGCTGTCCGGCAACACAGCGTCGATCGGCTCTCACGCCGATGGCGGCGGGGCCTACGGTGGCACGCTTTACAATTGCACGCTGTCGGGCAACTCAGCACATGACGGCGGCGGGGCTGCGGACGGCAGGCTGTACAACTGCGTCGTGTCGGGCAACACGGCGTCCCGCTGCGGCGGCGGCGCTGCCTATAGCACGCTCTATAACTGCACGCTGTCGGGAAACGAAGCGGCACACTCCGGCGGCGGCGGGTTTTGGGGCACGCTTTTCAACTGCACGCTGTCGGACAACACCGCGCCTGCGGGGGGCGGATCAGCCGAATGCGGGCTGCGGAATTGCGTCGTTTGGGGCAACACGCTGCCAGACGTTTCAACTGAAAATTATTCCGGCAGCACGTTCTTGTTCTCTTGCACAACGCCGTTAATGTCCGGCACAGGCAACATTTCTTCCGACCCTCTCTTTGTGGATGCGGCAAACGGGGACTATCGGCTTGAGCTGGATTCCCCCTGTATCGACGCGGGCTCAGACGCTTACGTCGACGGTTCCACTGACCTCCTCGGAAATCCTCGCATTCAAGGGGCCAGCGTCGACATGGGCGCTTATGAAATCTCTTCTGAAAACGTGCCTTTCTTCTCACCGCCTTCAGGCACCGTTTTCACCAGCACGCTGTCGCTTTCCATCAGTTTCCCGGCTGAAGGAGCCTCGATTCGATACACGCTGGACGGCACGACGCCCACGGTAACAAGCTCATTGTATGGTGGCGTCATCACGCTCACGCAAAGCACGACTGTCAAAGCCAAAGCCTTTAATAAGGACGGCTTCGCCGTTAGTCCGACCGCGACCGCCTCATATCTGCTCTGCGTCGCCGAGCCCGTGTTCTCGCCGCAGTCTGGAACGGTCACGACGAATGTGCTCGCCTTCACCCTCTCCTGCCCGACCGCGGGCGCTTCTGTTTATTACACAACCAACGGCGCTGACCCGACCGAGTCAAGCGCGCTGTTCACGAACGCGGTCGCGCTCACGCACAGCGCAGCCGTCAAGGCCAAAGCGTTTAAGGACGGCATGGCCGCCAGCGCGACCGTAACCGCCGCTTACACCGTCATACAGGTCGTCGCAACGCCGCAATTCGAGCCCGCAACCGGAGCGACAGGGACAAACGTTCTCAGTGTTACGCTCTCTTGTGCAACACCGGGCTCCACGATACGTTACACCCAAGGCGGCTCCACGCCGACTCCAACGAACGAGCTTTACTCCGGGCCGATCACGCTCTATCAGAGCGCCACGATTCTGGCGAAGGCTTTCAAATCGGGTGCGGCAGACAGTGACACGGCGGCGGCCAGCTATACCGTTGTCGAAACAGTCGCAGGCGAACCCACCTTCTTTCCCTTAACGGGAACCACGGCGACGAACTCGCTCTCTGTGACGCTCGTGTGCGTCACGCCGGGCGCAACCGTGCGCTATACGCTGGATGGCTCAGAGCCTTCAGGGGAAAGCCTCGTCTATGTCGGTGCGATAACCCTGACACAATCCGCCACGGTCAAGGCCAAGGCCTTCAAGGCCGGCCTCGCCGACAGCACCACCGCAGCCGCCACCTACACGGTATGCGTTGCCGAGCCGGTTTTCGACCCGCCGGCGGGGAGTGTCGCAGCGGATTCTCTCACCTTCTCCCTCTCCTGCCTCACCGCTGGCGCGGCCATTTACTACACGACCAACGGCGCCGACCCGACCCGGTCAAGCGCGCTGTTCACCAACGCGGTCACGCTCACGCACAGCGCAGCCGTCAAGGCCAAAGCGTTTAAGGACGGCATGGCCGCCAGCGCGACGGCAGCGGCAGCCTACACAATCGTGGAGACGGGCTTCGACATCGTCGCTGTGAAAGTCTTGAGCAAGGACGGCAGCGGATCATATAGTTCGACCCGCTTCCAGCCTGTGCTGACGGACGAAGTGGGCGTGGAGGCCCGCCTCGGAAATATGCTGTTCGCACCCTCAAACATCCAGATGTATGTGACATATTTCATCGGCACGAACGTCTGGGGCGTTGACAACTGGCCAGCCTCTCAGACCGTCACGAAGCCAATGTATCCGACGGCCGACGATCCATCCGTTTACCGGACCTCAACAAGCAATGACATCCCTGCCCTCAGGCAGGACCAGATTGTGCAATACCATGTATGGGCGACGTATCTGGCCGGGCGTCCGGTTTATAAGCGGCAGGTCGCTTTTGAGAATCCGTCTTGGTATTTCCCGGTGGACCTGAACCAAACCTACGCCGCTCAAGGGTGGTCCCCGTATTATATCGTTTACGGGGTGCCGCCGGGCGCGGTATGGATCAACGAGATCAATGCGGTCGACAGTGCCACCAATAGCACGCGTTACGTCGGCGAGAACCAATATATCGAGATCGCGGTGCCTGCCGCTGTTGATTTGACCGGCTGGCAAGTGGACCTTGTTGACTATTTCGGCGCTGTCACGACCGTTCCGATTGCCAATGCGCCGCCGCAGGTCGACGTGACGAACGGCTATGCCTTTTTCGTGATCGGCGAACAGATCGCATCACGTGATCCCCAAGTGCCCCCGTTACCCAAAATGGATCTCGGTGTGTATCAACTCTCATATGCCATGCCGAACTTGTTTCCCGGTGGTCTCCGCCTGCGGCGACCGCTGGGCATGTATGAGCACACGATCGCGTATGACTGGGCCCCGACGATTCCCGATCTCTCCGGGGCCGACTGGGCTGCGGAAGATCCGGAAGGAAAATTTGTCTATGTCGGGATTGAGGAGCAGGGCGGTTCTCTGAGCGTTACGAACACAGCTGGACAAAGTATCGGCGACTGGGTGTTCCCGATGACCTGGACGCCGGGAGCGATGAATGTGGCGCAGGTTGTTCCGTCTGCCGAGACGACCATGCGGGGGATTCATTCGGCCGCGGCGCCCGTATTCTCGTCGGCGTCCGGTTCGTCGGCCACCAACTCCTGTGTTCTCACGATCGGCTGTTCGACTGAAGGCGCGACAATTCGCTACACGCTCGACGGTTCCGAGCCTACCTCCGGGAGCGCCGTCTATGAGGGTGCGATAACCCTGACCCGATCCGCGACAGTCAGGGCCAAGGCCTCGAAAGCCCTTATGCTCGACAGCGCCTCAGTCGCGGCTTCCTATACCGTTATTTGGGCTACGGGCACGACCCCGGTCCCCGTACCTTTCGCGTGGCTGGACCAATACCCGGTCCTGCTGAGTCAGGCGAGTGGCGACTACGAGGTGGCGGCGTTTGCGGACGCGGACGGCGACGGCCATGTGGCGTGGCAGGAATACGTGACCGGATCAGTGCCAACCAACCGGGAATCTGTCTTGCGGACACGGATAGGGGTAAGCAACGGCTCGCCGTGGATCGCTTGGGCACCGGATCTTGGGACTGCGCGTGTGTACACGGTTGCCGGCAAGACCAACCTGACCGATGCCGCCTGGGGTCCCACGAACAATGGAAGTGGGTTCTTCAGGGTCAGAGTGGACCTCCCGTAGACGGTGGGCTTGACAAGCCGCCGTCCGCGCCCCTCCGGTCCAAGCAATCCGTCCTCTGTCCTCCGCCCTCGGTCTCCTTCCCCCAACTAACGCCTAATGAACTTCATCCACCGGTCCCTGCCCGTCGCTCTAAAAAAGGCGACGCCAAAGTCCGAACGGGCGTCCGCCGCCGGAGCGGGCGCGGATCCGGCCCGTCGGGATGCGATGTCGCGGCGTACCCGACAAACCGCCCAGCCGGTCCATGCCGTCAGCCACGCCCCACCGGTCCCTGCAATCCCAGCCGGACCCTGCCGCCGTCCTCCTCTGTCCTCCGTCCTCCGCCCTCATTCCATCTCCCTCCTCCTCTGTGCTCTTGCATTGACGCGGATCGTTCCGGCATGGCAAACTACGGACATCGTGTAATCGTGTCAGGGGATGACGTGACGATAAACAATCAGGAAGTCAAAGGGGAAATTCGATGAAACGCTTGATGGGACCGTTGTTGGCAGTGTTGGTGATCGGACAAGCCTGTTACTTGGGTGCTGCGGATAAGCCGGCAACGACGCCGGCGAAGGCGCCGGCCGCAAAGGGCCCCGGTGGAAAGCCCGAAGTCTATCCCCTTCCCCCCACGCTGAAGGATGTCGCTTACGGGACTCATCCGAAGCAGGTTCTGCACGTCTGGAAGGCCGAGTCGGATAAGCCCACTCCGCTGCTTTTCTTTATTCACGGCGGCGGCTGGTCGAGCGGCAACCGGTCCAGCGGTATCGCCGGGCTGTTGCCTGAAATGCTGAAAAACGGAATCTCGGTGGTTTCTGTCGAATACCGTTTCATCGGTGAGGCGACGGCCGATGGTGTGGTGCCGCCGGTGAAAGGCCCGTTGATGGATGCGGCGAGGGCGCTGCAGTTTGTGCGCGCTAAGGCCGGGGAGTGGAACATCGACAAGGCTCGCATCGGCGCATCGGGCGGTTCTGCAGGGGCCTGCACCAGCCTGTGGCTGGCGTTCCACGATGACATGGCCGATCCCAAGAGCGGCGATCCCGTCTCGCGTGAGTCCACCCGGCTGTGGTGTGCGGCTGTAACCGCGCCGCAGACGACGCTCGACCCCAAACAAATGAAGGAGTGGACGCCCAACAGCAAATACGGTGGCCACGCGTTCGGCTTCAAAGGCGATCCGGCCAAGAAGCTCTCGCAGTTTGAGGATTTTCTCGCTGGGCGCGAAAAGATCCTTCCTTGGATCGCCGAGTATTCGCCGTATGCGCTGGTGACCAAAGATGACGCTCCGGTGGCCATGTACTTCGGCAGCGGACCCGCCCTGGGTCAGGAGCAGAAAGATCCGACGCACACCGCGAACTTCGGCCTGAAGCTTCAAGAGCATTGCAAAGAGCTGGGAGTGCCGTGCGAGCTGGTTTATCCCGGAGCGCCCGACGTGAAGCATCCGACGGTGCAGGCGTATCTCCTCGACGTGCTCAAAGCGCCCAAGGCGAAATGAAGCGACGCGCGGCCGTTGCGGGCATCGCGCCGGATGGCGTGAGCGGCTGGACCATTCGCGGAAAGAGAAGGTATGCGCGGAAGATTTTTTGCTGCTGGAGCGGTGGGGCTGTTGTTCGCCGGTGTCGCTTGCGCCGCGGCGGCGGAAACGCAGGTCTTGGAGAACCGTTTTCTTCGGCGTGTTTTCTCGACGCGGGACGGCATCCTGCGGACCGTCGAAGTTGAGAACAGGCGCGCCGGTGTGACCGTAAAGCCGGCGGCGTCCCCCGAGTTCCGCTTGCGGTTATCTCAAGGGACGCAGCGGCCTGAGACGGCGTATGTGCTCACGGCGGCGGATTTCCGGGTCATCGGGGTTGAGCCGTCTGGGCGGCGGCTCGTCTTTTCGCTCGAATGCGCCGCCCGTCAGTTAGCCCTCAGGGTCGAGTTTGAACTCGCCCCCGAGGACTTTTATTTGCGCAAGCGGTTGGTGCTCTCGAGCGCCGCGCCCGTAACCTTGGAACGGGTTGACGTCGAAGCGCTGAGCCTTGAGGATTCCTACCAGCCGTATACGGTGCGCGCGATCACCGCAAACGCGCCCGGCAGATGGAGCCCGGGCCTGGGGCAGCCGCTCTATGGCTCGAAGAGTGCGACTTTCTGGGGCGTGGAGTTCCCCGCTGCCGACAACCGGGTCATCGACGGGATGTTGACGGCGGGATATCTGTGGGGGCTGGAGCTCGCGGCCGGGAAGCCGTTCCGGACGCATGCGTCGGTGATGGGCGTAAGCGACGCTCCCGAGTTTGTGAGTGAGGCCTTTTTCGATTACATCGAGCGCGTGCGTATCCGGCCCTTGCGGCTTCAGGTTCAGTTTAACTCGTGGTTTGATAGGGGACGCAGCGTTTCGAAGGAGAATTTTCGCGCAAGCGTGGAGAAGGTCCATCAGGAGCTGGTGGTGGCGCGCGGCTGCCCTCCGCTGGACATGTATGTGATCGACGACGGCTGGCAGGATGTGCAGGCCGACTGGTCAGACAAAGTCTGGAAAGTGAATGGCAAGTTTGATCCGGACTTCACGTCCACCCTGGCGGCGGTGAAAGCCGCCGACGCTCGGCTCGGGCTGTGGTTGAGCCCCGGATGCCTGTTCGGCGCAAGTCAGCAGATCCCGAAGCTGAGAAAGAATGGATTCGAAGCGCTGGACGACTGGATGTCCATGGCCGGGCCGAAGTACATGCAGGCGTTGGAGGACCGTATGGTGGAGCTGACCCGGCAAGGCGTGGGTTTTTTCAAGCTGGACGGTATTTTCGGTCACCTGAACCTCCGCAATTTCGAGTTGCACGGTGAGCGCTGCGGCTTGCCCTCGATGCCGCAGCTCGGGCTGGAAGGGTTTTCCAGTGGCGATGTGCGGTTGAACGATTCGAAATACGACGAGCTGAAGACACTCTACCTGACGGCGGGCACGGAGCGGCTGATGCGGATTTTCAAGCGGCAGGCGGAGGTCAATCCGGATGTTTTTTTGCTGCTCTCGAATGGTGCGTGGCTGAGTCCGTGGTGGCTGATGCATGTCGATGCGGTCTGGATGATCAATGCGGGCGATGCGGCCGGAGGGAGCACGCGGACGGATGAGCTGGTGTACCGCGATGAGCGCTACCATGAGATTTGGACGCGTCAGAACACGCAGTTTCCGCTGTGCGCCGTCTTTAACCATGAGCCGAAGAAGCTGGATAGCAGGGAGACGAAAGAGACATTCCGCAAATATCTCTACATGAGCCTGTCGCGCGGCACGGGCTTCGTCGAGCTGTATATCAAACCGGACCGGTTGGCCGCCTATGACTGGGATGTGTTGGCCGAGGGGCTGCTGTGGGTGAACGAGGTGTTTCCGCTGTTTCGCCGTGCGCGCCGGCACGGCGGGAACCCCCAGGCGGGTGAGGTCTACGGCTATACGGGGTGGCAGGGCGATCAGGGATACGTTTCGGTGCACAATCCCTCGGGCATGCCGCAGGTCTGCAAGCTGAAGCTCGATCGGGCCTTTGGCCTGTCGCCCGGGGGAGGCTTGTTTCATGTGAGCTCGCCGCTCGAAGGGAGCACGCGGGGTTTGCCGGAGGTGTGTTATGCGGGCGGCGAGTTGGACGTGCTCTTGGAGCCGCGCGAAATCCGCGTGCTGCATTTCAGCGTGCGGCCGAAGGATTGGTCGCCGTTGAAACGGCTGCAGAGCCGGACCGCGGATGATTATAAGCCGGAGCCTAAGCCGGTTTCCGTCCCGGTTCCGGCGCACCCGCTCCTTGGCGCGTGGACGTATACCTCGGGCGCGAATACGTATACGCGGGAATTCACGTGCGAGGGTCTCTGCCTGCTGAAACAGGGCACGTCGCTGGTCTGGACCAAGCCGTTTGCGGTCGCCGCCACAAATGTGCTCGTCGTCGAGGGGCGGTACCGTCACGAGCTCAGGCCCGACGGGACGCTCGCTGTTGAAGGTCGCTATACGGCGCGGAGGGTGAAATGAAAAAGGCGGATTGGATGCTGTTTGCGTTTCTGCCGCTGGTTGCGCATGCCGTGCTCACCTTCAGTGATCCGGCACCGAAGCGGTATGAGCTTCGTGCCCGCGCGAGTGAGGTCGATCCGCGTGTGCGGTCCCACCCGGAAATCGGTTTCCTTCTCGATAAGGACGGTGCGCCGGCCGACTTCGAAGAGGCGTCGGTTGACACGCGCGTGAAGCCGCAAGGCCGCCTGGTGATCTGGCTGATGGGTCCGAGCGTCCAGCTGTTCGAGCGCCTCAACAGCTACGGCCTGCACGCTGTCAGGGTGCATTATGCGAATGGCTGGTTTGCGCAGTTCGGCAAAGAGCCTCCGCCTCCGGATGATGATTTTCTCGGCAAAATCAGGCTCGAAGCCGCAACCGGCCAGGATGTCAGCGGGGCGGTGGATATCCCGAAGCCGGACGGCATGATGGAGCGGGCTTTGCAGTTGGTGAAGTGGCTCGCGAAGGAGAACCCGCAGGGCCGTTGGGAGTACTTTCTGTCGGAGGACCGTCAGGCGTTGCGCTGGGATCGGGTGAGTGTGGCCGGTGCGTCGCACGGCGCGACCACGGCGGCGCGTTTCGCCAAGTATCAGCGCGTGGACCGGGTGGTCATGTTCTGCGGTCCGCGCGACCAGTTTGAACGCTGGCAGGCGTTGCCCTCCGCCACGCCTCCGAACCGGTTTTTCGGCTTCAGCCATACGCTGGATGGCGGCTGGACCGGCCATCATTATGACCGCTCGTGGGAGCTGATGGGCTTGCATCGGTTCGGTCCCGTGGTCGATGTCGACAAGGTTCCTCCACCTTACGGCAATTCGCGCAGGCTGGTCACCTCGTGCGAGGTGAAGTCCGACGCCCGGCGCGCTCACGGTTGCGTCACGCCGGGCGGTTCTGCCGTGAAGGACGCCTCCGGGCAATATGTCCACGAGGCGGTCTGGCGTTACCTGTTTAACAGCCCTGTGGACCGCGTGGGCCAGCCCGTTGCACCTGAGCGGCCGGTCGCGAAAGACGTGATGAAGCCTGAGAGTCAGCGAGAGGAGAATAAGAAGAAATGAAAAGGTACACCTGTTACGCCGTGGTCGCTCTGGTGACTGCGGCCGTCAATCTGGCTGCTGAGGAGGGGGCAAAGCGGCCGAACATCCTGTTCGTGCTTTCGGATGACCACAGCTACCCGTATCTGGGGTGCTACGGCGAGCCCGCGATCAAAACGCCGAATCTGGACCGGTTCGCGTCGGAAGGCATCAAGTTCCACCGCATGTTCACCACCGCGCCTCAATGCGTGCCCTCGCGGGCATCGCTGATGACGGGCCGCTCGCCCGTGGCGTGCCGCATCACGCGCTTCAGTTCGCCGTTGCCGCGCGAAGAGGTGACCTTCCCCGAAATCCTCCGCAAAGAGGGCGGCTACTTCGTCGGTGTGCTGGGCCGCAGTTACCATCTCGATGGCTCGGGCCGTGGGCCTGAAGCGAGTGACCGCGTCTTTGATGAGAAGGACATGCGCACCTTCCCGCAGCGCTTCGACTTCGTGGAAACGTCGGCGCAGAATCTTGTTGCCGAGCGGACGAACGCGTATTTTGATCAGCGCCCGAAGGAAAAGCCATACTTTCTCTGGGTGAACTTTAGCGATCCGCATCATCCTTGGAACGCGGGCCAGAATCCTCCCGACCCTGCCAAGGTGCGCGTGCCCGGGTACCTTCCGGACCTGCCCGGTGTGCGCGGTGACCTCTCGCGCTATATGGGCGAAGTGGAGCACATGGATCAGGATTTTCAGAAGGTGCTGGATGTCGTTAAGGAGCGGGCCGGATTGGAAAATACGCTGGTGATTTTCATGGGGGATAACGGCTTGGCCTTTCCGAGTGGCAAGGGGCTTCTGCATGATCCCGGACTGAATGTGCCGCTCCTGGCGTGGTGGCCCGGCGTGATCAAGCCCGGCTCGGATTCGTGGGCCTTGCTCTCCGGCGAGGATATCGCCCCGACGTGTCTGGAGGCAGCGGGGCTCAAGGTGCCGGAGCGCATCAGCGGCGTGAGCTTTCTGCCGCTCTTGCGCGGCGCGGCCTTTACCTCAGAGCGAACCTATATTTTCGGCGAGCGCGGCCCCCACGGCGGTGCGACGTTCGACGAGAACGCCAAGGCGAACAGCGTGGACTATAGCCGCTGCGTGCGCAGTCGGCGATACAAGCTGATCTACAATGTGACGCCGAACATGGTCTATACGCCGGTGGACAGCACAGGCGATCCGGGTTGGCAGGAGATGGTCAAGGCGCACGAGGCGAAGAATCTGGCCACTGAGTTTGAGGAGCTGTACTTCACATCGCCGCGTCCGGTCTACGAGCTCTATGACCTGGAGAGCGACCCGAACGAATTGATCAACCTGTATGGCCGTAAAGAGCTGGCGGATACGACGCGGGAGCTTAAGGAGGCGTTGCAGCGCAAGATGATCCTCGATTTCGACTATCTGCCCCTCCCGATCCCCAGTGATCCCAAGCGCAGCCAGGCCAAAGCATCGGCGGCGACGAGTTCGGAGCGGGAGAAGGCGTTTGAGAAGCTCGACGCGAATAAGGACGGACGTCTGGATAAGACGGAGTTCAGTGGAAAACGGAATCCGGAGGAAGCCAATGCGTGGTTCGCGGCTCGTGACCTTGATCGCGACGGTTTTTTGAGTAAAGAGGAGTATGCGCGTGTCGCGGTGCCGAATCCTCCCGATGTTAAACCAAAGAAATGAAGCTGATGAGACGCGTGAGGGTGTTGAAAGCGAGAGTTGCCGAAAGAGGTTGCAAAGCCTGTTGGGTTAGAGTGGCTCTCCGAACCATCCGGTCAGGGTCTTCTGAGCTTTGATTCAGTTCGCAGCTCTTACAGAAGGAATAAATGTGCGATGAAAACACTCCGTATTTCTTTAACCGCGTTCCTCTTTCCCGTCGCAGGCCTGTTTGCCGCGGAATCGCCCGGCGGAATGATGAACGTGACCAATGAGAAGGGCGTGGTATCGATCACGGCTCCGACTTTCAAGGATGTCGCCTATGGCGCGCACCCGAAGCAGGTCCTCCACTTCTGGAAAGTTCAGTCCGACCGGCCGACGCCCCTGCTGATCTTCATTCACGGTGGAAGTTGGACGGGCGGCAGCCGCACGGACCAGCGTTTCTGCGCGTTATTTCCGCATCTGCTGAAGGCCGGCATTTCGGTGGCATCGGTCGAGTACCGTTTCATTCAGGAGGCGGCGGCCGACAAGGTTTCCCCTCCGGTTAAAGGCTGTCTCTTGGACGCCGCCCGCGCCGTGCAGTTCATTCGCTCCAAGGCGGCCGGGTGGAACATCGACACGTCGCGCATCGCGTTGTCGGGAGGTTCGGCTGGCGCCTGTTCGAGCTTGTGGCTGGCGTTTCATGACGACTTGGCCGATCCGAAGAGTGCCGATCCGGTCGCGCGCGAGTCCACGCGCGTGCGGTGCGCGGCGGTCGCGATCGCACAGACCACGCTCGACCCGCTGCAGATGCGGGAGTGGACGCCCAACAGCGTGTACGGCGGGCACGCGTTCGGCGTGGGCGGGGGTCGTGGCGCGAAAGCGTTCGAGGCCTTTCTGGCTGAGCGCGAGAGGCTCTTGCCGTGGATCGCCGAGGTCTCGCCCTACGCCCTGGTGACGGCTGATGATCCGCCGGTCTATCTCTGGTACGGAACGCCTCCCGCGCTGGGCAAGGAGCAGAAAGATCCCACGCATACGGCAAACTTCGGCGTGAAATTGCAGGAGCGTTGCCGGGCGCTCGGCGTGGCCTGCGAGCTGAACTATCCCGGTGCGCCGGCTGTAAAGCATGCCACAGTGCAAGAGTACCTTACCAGTAACTTGAACGGATTATGATCAAGTTTAAGATTACGAGGTCACGCTTCCCTTCTTAATCCGAATCCGAATCTTAATTTCTCCACACGTTACTCCATCGTTTGTTCGCGGCAGCGCCGTGCGGAGGGCTCGCCCACAACCCTGGATCTTCAACTTCGCACCTCTCCCAGTTGACTTGGTTTGGGAGTGCGGCACTTCAGTGCCGCATTTCCTTTTCACAGCACCTGCTCGTCGCCCTCTGAAAGGCGACGCCAACGCCGGATGCTTGGACGGGTGCCGTGACGGTGCGCGGAGGCTGCGATCGGGATCGGAAACGATGCAGGAGCCGCGGAGGCATGCCCCTGAACGGGATGACGGTTCGTCGCCCGTTCAGGGACGTGCAGTCTGCGGCTTCCGGCGCGTGTTCCGTGTCGCGGTTGCAACCGGTAGCGGAGTCACGGCAGTCGGCCGAGAGTCCGGCGCACTTGCTATCGCGGGCGTTCACGGGAAAAAAGGCAACTGGGATGCCGGAACCGTGCCGGGCCGAAGGCCGCGGGACGGGCGCCAGATAAACATCTGCGTCCGTTCCTGCGGACACAGGCAGGGTGCGGCTCCGACATCCTGTTGTTGCCGCCCGTGAACGCCCGCATGC